>Ga0182742_1002712_pt1 | contig 19059 bp, 17 predicted proteins | sample eDN5th37CBELigMG_FD_128880 | JGI IMG/M metagenome (GOLD analysis project Ga0182742, IMG submission 128880) | Enriched Miracle-Growth compost microbial communities from Emeryville, California, USA - eDNA 5th pass 37_C BE-Lig MG (version 2)... ...
CCCGAGCCACTCGTAGATCCGCTCCACCGTGCCCATCGGATCGGCCGCGAAGTCGTGCTGGTGCAGGTCGTAGAACCGCTCGTCGCCGAGCCGGCGGCGGGACTCGATCGAGCGCTCAGTGCCGACGGCCAGGTGCTCGGCCAGGTGGCGGCCGTAGGCCTTCGTGTCGATCGTCTTCATCGTCCCCGGCGGGAACAGCGACGACACGAAGCTCACCCACGAGGGGACCGCCTTGGCGGGATCGCGGTGGGTGAGGACGAACCGGGCGCCGGGGTACGCGGCGACGAAGTCCTCCAAGTGGAACGACATGTGCGGCGACTTGAACAGCCACGTCGTGGGCGGGCGGCGTGAGTGCAGCAGCTGCGCGATCCGATGGTGGTAGTGGTAGGCCTCCACCATGGGCTGCTCGCGCCACCACCGGTGGTAGCCGGTCACGGGGACCACCGCGCTCTGGGCTCGGCCCTCCATGCCGAGGACGTCGGTGTCCTCGGTGGTCGCATCGACATCCCACAGGTGCATCGCCAGCTGCTCGGGGCGCTCCACCCGCATCAGCTCGTGGTTGCGGATCGCCTCCAGCCGTCGAGGGTCGTCGTGCTCCTCGCCTGCCACCGGCGGCGGACACGGTTGCCGCTGCTCCCAGCCGCGCAGCGGCCGGAACTGCGGGTCGAGCGACATCATGTCGGCCAGGGCGGTCGTGCCCGAGCGCGGGATGCCGGTGATCGCCACCGGTCCCGTGACCGGCACGCGCGAGATCTCGGGGTGCTCGGCGTACCAGCGCTCCACGTGGAGCCGGTTGGTGAGGCGACGCTGCAAGGTCGCCAGCGTGGGACCGAGGGCCTCGGCCGGCAGCTGGGCATCCTCGGCCAGGCTCTGGAGGAACCGCTCGAAGCCCGACCGGAAGCTGGCCGACCCGAAGTCGGACAGGCCGGCATCGCGCGACGCCGCACCCATCAGGTCGTCCAGCGACGGGATCGACACGGACGACGAGCCCATGGGCCGACGCTAGCGAGGCCTCGGGCGCCCTGCACGGGAACATCAGCTACGTTGAGCGCGTGCAGCACGGCGCAGGGGGCACCGGCCTGACGCGAGTGGGGACGGCCTCGTGAGCGAAGACCGTCGTCCGGTGGCGTTGGTGACCGGGGCGAGCCGCGGGATGGGCGCGGCGACGGCGGTGGCCCTCGCCGAGGCCGGCTACGACGTCGCCATCGCGGCCCGCACCCTGTCCACGAGCGCCCGGCCCGCGGAGGAGTACGCCACGTCCTGGCCCCGCTCGCTGGGCTCCACGCTCGAGCTGGTGGCTTCTCGGGTGGAGGCCGCCGGCGGCACTGCCCTGCCGGTGGTGATGGACCTCACCGATCGAGCCTCGGTGGCCGCGGCGGCCGACGCGGTGCTGGACCACTTCGGCCGTTGCGACGTGCTCTGCAACATCGGCGTGTACCAGGGTCGGGGTTCTGCGGAGCTGTTCCTCGACACGCCGCTCGACGCGTTCGCCAAGCACCTCGAAGCCGACGTGATGGCCCCGGCGGTGCTGTGCCAGAGGTTGCTCCCCGGGATGGTGGACCGCGGCGCCGGCACGATCGTCAACATGAGCTCGTACGTCGTGGCCAGCGACCCGCCGGGCACGGTGCACGAGAACGGGTGGACGCTGGCGTACGCCGCGGCCAAAGCCGGCATCGACCGCTTCGCCAGCGTGCTCAACGTCGAGCTGCGCGACGCCGGCGTCAACGTGTACACCGTGGAACCGGGCTTCGTGGCCTACGGGGAGGCGCTGACCCAAGCCCTGGCGAAGTTCCCGGACTCACCGGTGACACCACCCGAGGCCATCGGCGCGGCGATCGCCTGGCTGGTCAGGTCGCCGGACGCCACGCGCCTGTTGTCGAAGCGGATCCACCTCCCGGCCCTCGCCCAGCGCCACGGGCTCGTGCCGGGCTGGCAAGGCCCGGGGACGCCGTTCTCGTCCGTGTGGTGAGGGCCGCGCCCGCCTCGCGGGACGTCACCCGATGCCGTAGAGGGCCCGCGCGCTCTCGGAGGTGATGACCCGCTGCTGCTCGAGCGTCAAGCCGTCGAGCGCTTCGGCCAGCTCCTCGGTCACCCCGGGGAACTTGGCGTCGGGGTGTGGGTAGTCCGACGCCCAGATGATGCGGTCGGCACCCACGAGGGGCGAGTCGGCCGTGGTGCGCAGCATGGCCTCGTCGGGATCGAAGCTGATCCAGCACTGCCGGCGGAAGTACTCCGAGGGCAGCATCGAGAGATCGGTCACCTCCCAGTGGTACTTGCGGCAGTGGTGGTCCATGCGCTCCAGCCAGGGCACCAGCCACCCGCCGTTGGCCTCCAGGAAGATGAACGTCGCCTCGGGGAAGCGCTCGCACACGCCACCGGCCGTGAGGAAGGAGATGCTGCTCATCACGTCGAAGGGGTTGGCGATGCCCTGCGTGAAGACCTGCAGCGGGACGCTCATCAGCGGATCGTCAGGATCGAAGTCGTCGACGTAGCGACCATCCGGGCGACGAGCGCGATGCAGGCGCATGCCCTTGCAGGCCCCGGGTAGGTCGGGCGCGAAGAAGGGGTGCAGCGCGATCGGGAGCCCGGTCTCGGCCGCCGCCCGCCAGATGGGGTCGTAGACGGGGTCGTTGAAGGGCCGCCAGTCCACCGCCGGGTTCGGGCGCATGAACACCGACACCATGCCGGGCAGGGTCGCCACGCGGCGGATCTCCGCCGCGACGCGCTCCACGTCCTCCTCCTGGTGCATCGGGGGGAGCGCGCCGGCGCCGAACAACCGGCCCTCGCCTTCCTGGACGTGGTCGGAGCACCAGTCGTTGTAGGCGCGCGCCTGCACCTCGGCGAAGTCGACGTCGTGCTCGCTCTGCAGGCCGAGCAGCATGGTCGGGTACAGCACCGCCATGTCGATGCCGTCCTGGTCCATGTCCTGCAGCCGCGCCTTCGCGTTCCACGCCGCCGGCCGGGTCTCCGTGTAGCGCAGCTCGCCGCGGAAGGCCCGGGCGCGGTCCTCGTCGCTCGCCCCGGCGACGCCGGCCGCGGCCATGCCGTTCGCCGACGACCGCCGACCGTTGTAGACCAGCCATTCCTCGCCCTGGGCGTCGGTCTCGATGTGCCAGATCCTGTCGCGGTACTCGGCCGGCGCGTAGTCCGGCATGGCCGTCGGGTGCTCCAGGATGTGGCCATCGGAGTCGATGTACCGGAGCCCGTCCGTGGTCGCCATGGTCGCCTCCCTTCTGGGGGTGTCCGCGACGTTACGACGTTGGGGGCGCTTCGGGTCGGGGCACGTTGCCGTCGACGACGACGCTGCGTTGGGCGATCCGCCACCGGCCGCCGTCCTCGACGAAGCGATCCACGTAGCGGCCCCAGGTGGCGAGCCCCCAGCGGCGCAGGACCTGGAAGTTCGACGTGGTGACGAGGGCGTCGCCGTCCTGCTCCACGAGCGTGTTCGTCAGCACGTGCTTGGTGCGCTCGTCGTCCGACGGCTTGGCGTCGGGACCACCGAAGAACGCGAACACCGCGTCGCGGCCTTCGACGCGGCGCCCGCCGACGTCGAGGACGGCGTCGTCGGTGAAGTGCTCCATCATCCCTGCGATGTCCGAGCGGTCCGCGCAACGCGCCACGCGCACCACCACCTGCTGGACCAACCAACCGCTGTCCACGGAACCCCCTTCCCGCTGCCGGCGGGGCCGGCGACCTGTGCGCACGAGATGCTACGGAGGTACCTTCCCACCGGTGCGGACACCGATGCTGTCCATGCCGCTGGTGAACTTCGCGGCCGAGGACCCCGGCGGGTGGCAGTGGGTCTTCGACCGGGCCGTGGCCGCGGAGCGGGCCGGCGTCGACCGGCTCGTGGTGTCGGACCACCTGGTCTTCGGCGAGCACCTGGAGGCCTACGGCCGACCGGAGCTCGGCGGCACCGTGGGCGGTCGACAGCCGACCGGCCCGGACGGGCACTGGCTCGAACCGGTCGTGCTGCTGGCCATGGTCGCGGCGCAGACCACGACGATCCGGCTGCAGACCGGCATCCTGCTGGCGGCGCTGCGCCGACCGGCGGTGCTGGCCAAGGAAGCCGCCACCCTCGACGTGCTGAGCGGTGGCCGTCTGGAGCTCGGGGTGGGCGTCGGGTGGCAGCGCGAGGAGTACGACGCCGTCGGCCTGTCCTTCGACGCCCGCGGGGCCCTGCTCGACGAGACGCTGGCCATCTGCAGGACACTCTGGCAGGACCGGGTGGCGGCCTTCGACGGGACCACGGCCCGCTTCGAACGGATCCACATGATGCCGAAGCCGACGCGTGCCGGTGGGGTGCCGATCTGGGTCAGCGGCACCGTCAACCCCCGCGTCCTCGAGCGCATCGCCCGCTTCGGCGACGGGTGGCTCCCGTGGGGGCCGGCTCAGCGCGACGTCCTGCGTGCCATCCCGCACGTGCACCAGGCCCTGGCGGATGCCGGTCGCTCTCCCGAGGGCTTCGAGATCTGCGCCTACCTGAGCCGTGTCAAGAACCGGGACGGGTCGATCGACCTGCCGGGGACCATGGCGCAGATCCCCCCGCTGGTGGAGGCGGGTGCCACCGACTTCCGGTTCAACCCCGTCGGGACGGCCCCGACGGCGTCGACGGCGGAGGTCGTCGAGTCGCTGAGCGAGTTCGTCAGCGCGTTCCGGAGCACGGTGGGTCGCTCCTGAGCCGAAGCGCGGTCAGGACGTCGCGGGGTCGACCAGGCCGTGGCGCATGGCGTGGAGCGCGGCGGCCGCCCGGGAGGACACGCCCAGCTTCGTGTAGACGTGCTCGACGTGGTTGCCGACCGTCTTGGGGCTGATCGACAACCGGCGGGCGATCTGCTTGTTGGCCAGACCCTGCGCGAGCAGACCGAGCACCTCGGTCTCGCGGGCGGTCAGCCCCTCGGGCCCACCGGCCCGAGCCTTCCCGGGAGCCTGTCCGGCCGCGGTCAGCACGGCGTCGACCGCGACCGGGTCGAGCCGGCCGGCATCCGCGTCGGCCCGTAGCGCGCCGGCGGCCGCGTCGGGATCGAGGGCCCGACGATGGGGTCGATGCTGGCCCATGGCGTGGTGGGCGTCGGCTGCGGCGAGGACCCGAGCCGGGGCCGAGATCAGCGATCCCGACAGGCCGCGGTGGTAGCCGGAGCCGTCCATCCGTTCGTGGTGGGCCGCGGCGAGCACGCCGATGCGCGCCAGCGGCTCGGGCCGGCTGAACATGCGCTCGACGAGGTAGGTGTGGAGGCGCATCCGCTCCGTCTCGGTGGCCGTGAGCGGCCCCGGCCGCTGCCAGATGGAGGCGCGCACGCCAGCGCGGCCCGTGTCGTGGACGAGCGCGGCGCGGCGGATGAGCCGGACCGTCGGCTCGGGCAACTGCATCTCGGTCGCCGCGGCCGCGGCCAACGCGGCGGTGCCGCGGGCATGGCCGGCGAAGGTGTGGCAGCGCAGGTCGCAGAAGTCGCCGATCGCAGCCAGGGCGGCATCGAGGTCGTCGTCGGTGAGCGGGCGCGGGTTCGGATCGGGGTCCGGGAGCGGTTCGCCCAGGTCGGCGAACAACGGGTCGGGATCGGCGAGCAGCGCGTCGGCCACCGTGGGATCGAAGTGCGTGCCCGACCGGGCTCTGGTCACCTCCACTGCGGCACCGACGCCGCCGGTGCGGTGCATGACCTCAGCGGTCTCTGCGACGTGGGCGATGCGGGCGGGCAGCGGGATCCCGTCGGCCGCGACCGGTGGGAACCCCTGCCCGTCCCAGCGGGCGTAGCTCTGCTCGATGCTCGATCGCACCACCTCGTCGAGACCGAGCGCGCCGGCCAGCTGGCCGGCGGCGGCGCAGTGGTCAGCCATCTGCGCGAGGACGTCCCGGCCGCGGGTGGCCATCAGCCGGCCCACACGTCGCGCCCGCTGCAGCGCCGATCCCGACGACGCGGCACACCGCAGCATGTAGACCATGGCGGGCATGCCGGCCAGGTCGACGTCGGGCACGCCGGCCCGGAAGGCGATGTCGTCCCCGAAGGTGGCCGCCACGTCGTCGCCGTAGACCGGGCAGGCGACGTAGGTCAGCAGCGACACGTCGTGGAGGCGACGCAGCTGCCGGTCGTCGAGGCCGAGGCGGCGACCCACGCGCAGGGCGATCCGCCGCGTCCGCTGCATGTGCTCGGCCGGCTGGCCCAGGCCGAGGTCGGTGGCCAGCGACAGCGCCGTGATCACATCGCCGAGCGCGACCCCCGAACTGCTTCCCTGCACCACTGCGACGAACCTATACCTGCGAGGGACCTCGACGGTCGTCGAGACCCGCACTGGGGTGAACGCCTCATGCGCCGGCCCCGGTCGCCTTCGTACGGTGACCACAGACACCGATGAGAGGAGGCAAGCCGATGCCGAAGTACGTGATCGAGCGGACGGTTCCTGGTGCGGGGCAGATGAGCGCTGACCAGTTGCGAGGGATCGCCAGCGCGTCCAACACCGTGCTGCGCGACCTCGGGCCCGACGTCCAGTGGGTCCACAGCTACGTGGTCGACGACAAGCTCTTCTGCGTCTACAACGCCTCGGGGCCCGAGATCATCCGGGAGCACGGTCGCTGCGGAGGGTTCCCCGTCGATGCCGTGCACCGGGTCGGCAGCATCATCGATCCCACCACGGCCGAACCAGCCGACCGCTGACCGTCGCGCCCGGGCCTCTCATGAGCCGCAGCGCCGTCAGGACGTGGCGGAGTTGGGGATCAGCGTGCCGCACATCGGCTTGCCGTCCGCCGGTACTGGCACGAACTGTTCGCCGTCGAGCTGGACGAACCACGCGCACTGCTGCTCTTCGTAGGTGCCGAAGTGGTCGAACGACACTGGCGCGGGCAGCAGGCCGGCGCCGTCGTAGTCGGTGACCGCGGTGAGGTTCGTGATGAAGCTCTCGCGCGTGGGGTTCTGCCCGGCTTCCTGCAGGCCCCGGATCATGAGGTCGGCGGCCTGCCACCCGAACACCATGCCGGCGCTGGGGATGCCACCGTCGTAGGAGGGCGCGTGCTCCTCGAGCGCCGCGAGCATCGCTTCGGTGCCAGGCGTCTTCAGCTCGAAGGGTGCCGTCTGCGTCTTGAAGTAGACGCCCTGGGCGGCCTCCTTGGCGGTGGGTTGGTCGAGGAGGCTCTGCCCGTAGCCGGTGAAGTACAGCTGCTTGGCGTCCACGTCGCCCTGCTTGAGCGCAGTGGCGAGGGCGACATCCGAGGCTTCCACGAACGAACCCACGACGACGTCGGCGCCGGACTTCTTGATGTCGAGGACCGGCGCGGTGAAGTCGACCCCACCGATCGGGATCGAGATGTTCTCGTAGACCACGTCGATCCCGGCGGCCTCGTGCGAGAAGACCTCCTGCTTGATGCTGATGGCCGACGAGGGCGAGTTGCCGTAGCCGAGCACCGCCGACTTCGTGGCCCCGATCGACTTGAGGAAGAGGCCGTCGAGGGTGCTCGCCGGGCTGGTGGGGTCGTAGCCACCTGAGTAGCTGAACATGTTCCGGTTGGGCTCCTGGCCCCACATCGGTCCGCCGAGCGGCGCGCCGGTCACCGGGATCCCCTGCTCGTTCAGGTAGCGGTAGCTCCCGGCCACGAACGAGGAGACGGAGATGACCGCGAACACGTCCTTCTGCTCGATGAGCGTCTGCGCGGCCTTCAGGTTCTGATCCGGTGAGGATGCATCGTCGACGAGCTCCAGCTGGATCGTGCGGCCGTGCACGCCGCCCTTGGCGTTCTCGGTCTCGATGCGGGCCTGCGCCGCTTCGCCGGCGACGCCGAACGTCGACGCGAAGGGCCCGGTGAGCGAGGTGATCATCCCCACCTTGACGGTGTCGGGCGCGACGCCGGGCGCGCTGGCGGTGTTCGGCGCCGCCGTGGACCCACCGGTGCCGCTCGCCGCCGTCGTCGCCGCGCTCGCCACGGACGTGCTGGATGACGCGCCGTCGTCGTCGTCTCCACAGCCGGCCGCCACGAGGGCGACGACGGCCACGAGCCCGGCCACGGCCTGTGTGCGGAGCCTCACGATCCCTCCCCTCGGACCGACGGTGCCACCGTCGCGCCCCGCCGGGGACGTGTCAACGAAGGCGGCCCCGGCTACATGCCGAGGAGGCTGGCGACGCGCTCGCGGTGCTGGCGGACGGAGCCGTAGAGGGCGGCGTTCTGCGCGACCCGGCGCAGGTAGAGGTGGAGGTCGTGCTCCCACGTGACGCCGATGCCGCCGTGGAGCTGCACGCAGTCCTGGACGATGGCGGGCGTGCGGTCCCCGACGTAGGCCTTGGCCACGCTGACGAGCTCGGCCGCGTCGGGGGCGTCGGCGGCCACCGCCTTGGCGGCAGCGACCGAGGTGGCGAGGCACCCCTCGAGCCACGTCTTCATGTCGGCGAAGCGGTGCTTGAGCGCCTGGTACGAGCCGATCGGCCGGCCGAAGGCGATGCGGTCCGAGGCGTACTCCAGCGTGAAGTCGAAGACCCGGCTCGCCGCGCCGACCGACTCGGCGTTCTGGAGCACGATGGCCACCTGGCGCTGGCGTTCGACGTCGGGTCCCGCCTCTCCAACGCCGCCCAGCACGGCCGTGGACGGCACGCGTGCGCCGGCGAAGGTGACCTCGCCGAAGCGGCGGACCAGGTCGAGCGAGCGGAGCTCCGCGACCGAGACCCCCGGCGTGTCGGCGGGGACGACGAACTGGGTCAGGCCCCCGCCGGTCCGGGCGGTGAGGAGGAGGACGTCGGCCGCGGCGGCGTCCTGCACGAACGTCTTGGTGCCGTCGAGGATCCAGTCGTCGCCGTCCTGGCGCGCCGCCAGCGCCACCGCGGCGGCGTCGGCGGAGCCGTCGCCCTCGTCGATGGCCCAGGTGGCGATGGTCTCGCCGGTGACCAGTCCGGGCAGGAACGCGTCGCGCTGGTCCGGGCTGCCGCGCCGCACGAGGGCGTCGGCCACCACGTTCACGGGCAGGAGCGGGCCGGGCGACACGAGCCGGCCCATCTCCTCGGCGACGAGGACCAGGTCGAGGAGGCCGGAGCCGCTCACGCTGCCGCCGCCGAGCTCGTCGGGGACCAGCATCGCGGTCCAGCCCAGCTCGGCCCCGCGGCGCCAGTAGTCGCGCTCGAAGCCCTGCTCGGTCTCGTGCAGCGCCCGGACCCGCTCCAGCGGGCACTCCGTCTCCAGGAACCGCCTCGTCGTCTCGACGAAGAGTTCCTGATCGGCGGTCAAGTCGAGGTCCATCGTCGCTTCCCGTCTCCGTCGTGCGCCGCCACGGTAGCCAGCCCGGCGCGCCGGCTCCCGATCCGCTGCCCAGGGAGGTGCAGGAGGCCGGACCCCGGACCTACCCTCTCGTCCGGCAAAGGAGCGATCGCATGGCCGCCACCGATTCGCAGACCTCCACCGAGAGCATCGACGACTTCGTCCGTCGGGTGCGCGCCTGGGCAGAGGCCACCATGACCCCCGTCGGCCAGGTCGGCACCGCCGAGGACAAGGTGGCCGACGCCATGCGGGCGGAGGGGATGGATCCGGGCAACGTCATCCAGCGGGGCCGGATGGTGCTCCGCCTGATGGCGCGGGCCGGCTTCGGCGGCCTCACCTTCCCGAAGGAGTACGGCGGCCAGGGCCTGACCCCGCCGTACCTGCGGGCGTTCGTCGACGGGGTGCGGGGCTTCGACTTCACGTCGCTGGCCTCGTTCAACCTCACGCTGGGCATGAACGCGCCGACGATGCTCGAGTACGGCACCGAGGAGCAGAAGCGGTACTACCTGCCCCGGATGTTCGACGGCACGGACCTGTGGTGCCAGATGCTCTCCGAGCCGACCGGCGGCTCCGACCTGGCGTCGGCCATGACGCGCGCCGATCGGGACGGCGACGAGTTCGTCGTCAACGGCTCCAAGATCTGGACCTCCACCGCCGACAAGGCCGACATGGCCATGGCGCTGGTGCGCACCGACTGGGAGGCCGTGAAGCATGCGGGTCTGAGCGTGCTGATCATCCCCATGGACGCGCCCGGCCTGACGGTGAACCCCTTGCGGCTCGTCTCGGGGCAGACCGGGTTCTGCCAGGAGTTCTTCGACGACGTGCGGGTGCCGGTTGCGAACCTGCTCGGCCAGCTGGGCGACGGTTGGAACATCGCCACCCGCCTGCTCGTCCACGAGCGCAACGTGTTGAACGGCGGATCGGAGTACTTCGTGCCGCCCGCCGGCGCCTTGGCGAGAGCGGCGGCCGCGAGCGACCCCCGTCGTGACGACCTGGTCGACCTGGCCCTGGCGACGGGCCAGGCGAGCGACCCGCACGTGCGGCAGCTCGTCGCCGAGGCCTACGTGAACGCCAAGGTCGGCGCGCAGACAGGGCCTCGCGTGACCGCGGCGATGCGCACCGGCCGCATGAACGCGCAGGCCAGCTCCATCCTGAAGCTCCTCAACTCGGAGAGCGCGATCCGCCGCTCCGACATCTCGATGGAGATCATCGGGGTGCGAGCGGTGGCGTGGCGGCCCGAGGACGAGGAGGCCGAGCGGCGCGGCGTCGGCTACCTGAGCCGGCAGACGGCGGCGCTGGTGTCCGGGACGTCGGAGATCCAGCGCAACATCATCGCCGAGCGCGTGCTCGGGCTGCCCCGGGAACCGGCGCCCGACCGTGGCGTGCCCTTCAAGGACGTGCGCCACAACACCATGCCGCGCGGTGGCGACTGACCGCTGACCGCGCCCGCCCGTCAGCTGGCGGGCGGGTCGGACACGTGCGGGAAGAGCTCCTTGAAGGCCCCCTGCGTGACTCGGTAGCGGACGTCGGCGGGCGCGTCGTCGACCAGCTCGTGCAGCGTCTTCTGCGTGTGGCCGTAGGTGCCCTCGAGGTGCGGGTAGTCCGACCCGAACATCACCTTGTCGTAGCCCATGTGCATCATGGCCGCGATGGCGATGTCCTCGTGCTGGAACGAGGCGTACACCTGGTCGAAGAGGATCTCCTTGGGGGAGCGGCTGAGGGTGGGCCGCACGAACATGCCGTGCTGGCGGTAGCCCTCGTTCATCCGCTCGCCGAGGAACGGCACCCAGGTGGCCCCGGCTTCGGAGATCAGCACCTTCAGGTCGGGGTGCCGGTCGAGCGCGCCGGAGGCGACCATCAGCATCGCGGCCCGCTGCCCGGAGAAGGTGGAGTTCGTGTAGTTCAGCACCGCGCCACCGGGTCCCCGGTAGACGGTGTGCTCGCCCGCGTCGCCGCCGATGTGGAACGCAGCGACGAGCCCGGCCTCCTCCATGAAGGCCCACAGCGGCTCCCACGCGTCGTCGTTCAGCGGGGTGATGCTGTGGTTGTAGGTGGAGGAGTTCGGGAGGCCGGGCGCCGGCATGCCGATGGCCTTGAAGCCGAGCTCGGCGGCGTGCTTCGCCTCCTGGACCGACGCCTCGACGTCGAGCAGCGGCAGGGCCGCGACCGCGATGAGGCGGTCGGGGGCCACGCCCTGCACCTCCTTGATCCGCCACTCGTTCTGGGCCGCAGCGGCCGCCTTGACGAGCGCGACGTCGGTGAGGTTCTGGTCCCACATGCCGAGCGAGGAGTAGACGACCTCGGCCCAGATGCCCTCCTGGTCGAGGTCGGCCAGGCGGGCGCGGATGTCGCGCGCGCCGGGGGGACGGGAGCTGAGCTCGCTCATGCTCACGCCGTTGATCTTCTTGGTGGCGATCTTCGGGAGCGGGCGGCGGAACTCCTTGCCGTCGATGTGCACGATCTCCTCGTGGTCGCTCACCTTCTCGCTCCACGGCATGCGCTTGGCCAGCGCGGGCGGGAGGATCTGGTTGAAGAGATCCTCCGGCTCGATGAAGTGCGAGTCGCCCGAGTGGGCCCAGATCTTCTGCTCGTCCATCGCAACCCCCGCGCGTTGGCCTCCCCGGTGGAGACCGCCGGGTTAGAGTATCCGCTTCTCAAACTGTCGCACAAGGGACGGCGGGGCGTCGTTACGCTGACCCCATGGCCGCGGCACCCGGGCGCCCCCGCCGCTTCAGCGAAGAGGAGGAGATCCGCCTCCTGCTCGACGCGGCCACGGCCGTCATGCGGCGCAACGCCTACGAGGCGGCCACGGTGCAGGACATCCTCGACGAAGCGGGGCTCTCCAGCCGGGCCTTCTACCGCCACTTCCAATCGAAGGATGACCTGGTCCGGGCGCTGCTGCGCCGCGAGGCCGAAGCGGCGGCCCGCAGCATCGAGGGCCGCGTCAGCGCCGCAGGCTCACCTCGTGAGGGCCTCGAGGAGTGGCTCGACGCGCTGCTGGGGTTCGCCTTCGACGCGCGCCGCGCCCGGCGCGTCGGGATGCTCCGGTCCGAGGTCGGGCGCAAGGCCAGCGGGTACCCCGAGGAGCAGCGCTACGCCAGGGAGCTCACGATGGCGCCGCTGGTCGCGGTCCTGGGAGCGGGCCAGCGCGATGGCAGCTTCCCGCGGGCGGTCCCCGAGCACGACGCGATGACGATCCACGCCATGACCAGCGACCTCTGGCAGTCGATCCTCGACGGCCACGTCAGCATGACGCGGCAGGAAGCCCTCGATCACCTCCTGCGCTTCGCCCTGCCCGCCCTCGGGTGGTCGGCGAGGTGAACCGCGCCCACCACCACCTGGTCGCGTCGCAGGAGGTTCGATGAGCTTCCTGGCGGGCTCGGCGGTCACGTCGTTCGGCGCCCACCCGGGTCGTTCGACGCTCGACCTCATGGCCGAGGCGGCGTCGGCGGCGCTGGCCGACGCGGGGCTCGAGCGGGGCGACGTCGACGGCGTGGTCTGCGGGTACTCCACCACCCATCCCCACGTCATGCTCTCGACGGTGTTCGCGGAGCACTTCGGGCTGCAGCCCAGGTTCGCGACCGCGCTGCAGCTGGGTGGCGCCACGGGCGTGGCCATGGCCATGACGGCCCACCTCGTGATCGAGGCCGGAGGTGCCGAGCGGGTGCTGGTGGTCGCCGGGGAGAACCGGCTCACCGGGCAGTCGCGCGACTCGGCCATCCAGACCCTCGCCCAGGTGGGCCACCCGGTCTACGAGGTGCCGCTCGGGACGACGATCCCCGCCTACTACGGCCTGGTGGCGTCGGCCTACCTCCACGAGCACGGCGCGAGGGAGGCCGATCTGGCCGAGCTGGCCGTGCTGATGCGCCGCCACGCCGGCGGACATCCGGGTGCGCACTTCCGCGAGCCCGTCACCGTCGACGATGTCCTCGGCTCGCGGCCGATCGCGGAGCCGCTGAAGCTGCTCGACTGCTGCCCGGTGTCGGACGGCGGCGCGGCCTTCGTGCTCACCCGGCGCCCGGTCAACGACCACAGCCTGGCGCTGCTCGGCGCGGGGCAGGGCCACACCCACCAGCACATCAGCGCGGCGCCCAGCCTCCTGCGCTACGGGGCCGGCCCCTCCGCTCGCACGGCCTTGGCGCAAGCCGGCCTGGGCCTCGAGCGCGTGCGGTACGCGGCCGTGTACGACAGCTTCACAGTCACGCTGGCGCTGCTGCTGGAGGAGATCGGCTTCGCGCCGCCCGGCGCGGCCGGCCGGATGGCCGCCGACGGCTACTTCTCCACCGCGGGAGCGGTGCCGCTCAACACCCACGGCGGGCTCCTGTCGTACGGGCACTGCGGCGTGGGAGGCGCAATGGCGCACCTGGCCGAGCTGCACCGCCAGATGACCGGCCGGGCGGGTGCCCGTCAGGTGCCGGGCGAGCTCGACGTCGGGTTGCTCCACGGCGACGGCGGCGTCCTGTCGTCGCACGTGACCCTGGTGGTGGGTCGACCGTGAGCCTGCCGGACTGGACCAGCGGTGGCGCCGGCCTGGTCGTGCAGCGGTGCGCGTCGTGCGGTGCGACGTGGTACTTCGCTCGGTCGTTGTGCCCGCGCTGCGGGACCGACTCGCCGGAGTCGCGGCCGAGCACCGGTGCGGGCACGGTCGTCGCGGTCACGGTGGTCCACCGGGCGCCGTCGGACGAGTGGCGGCCGTTCGCCCCGTACACCCTGGCGTTGGTCGACCTCGAGGAGGGGGTGCGCGTGATGGGCCATGCCGAACCCGGCGTCGCCATCGGCGACCGTGTGGTGGTGCGCTTCGACCGGCGCGCCGAGCGCGTGGTCCCGGTGTTCGAGGTGCGTCGATGAGCGGCGGCCTCGCTGTGGCCCTCGACCCCCGGTCGGTGGCGGTGATCGGGGCCTCCGAGGACCCCGACAAGATCGGCGGGCGCCCGCTGTTCTTCCTCCGGCGTCACGGCTTCGCCGGTGCCGTCTACCCGGTGAACCCTCGGCGGGAGGTGGTGCAGGAGCTGCGCAGCTACCCGGACCTGGCCGCGTTGCCCGAGGTGCCCGACGTGGTGATCGTGGCCGTGGCGGGCGCGCACGCGGTGCGGGCGGTGGAGGACTGCGCGGCCGCCGGGGTGAAGGTGGCCGTGGTGCTGGCCTCGGGCTTCGGGGAGGTGTCCGAGGAGGGGCGGGCCGAGGAGCGGCGCATGGTGGCGACGGCGCGGGCGGCCGGCATGCGCATCGTGGGCCCCAACGCCTACGGGCTGGGCAACCTGGCGACGGGTGCCATGCTGACCTTCTCCACGGCGCTGCGCGACGGCCCGGTCCTGGAGGGCCCGGTGGCCGTGGTGAGCCAGTCGGGCTCGATGAGCGTGGTGCCGTACCTGCTGCTGCGCCAGCAGGGCATCGGGATCCGCGGCGTCTACGGCACCGGCAACGACGCCGACGTGTCGGTCGCCGAGCTCGCCGTCGAGGTCGCACGCGATCCCGGCGTCGAGCTGCTCCTCCTGTACCTGGAGACCGTGCGCGACGCCGCACCGCTCGCGGAGCTGGCCCGGGTCGCGCGCGAGCGGGACCTGCCGGTCATCGCGCTCAAAGGTGGTCGTACGCCCGCTGGCCAGGTGGCGGCCCGGTCCCACACGGGTGCGCTGGCCAACGAGGACCGGGTGGTCGACGCCTTCCTCGAGGCGCACGGCATCTGGCGGGCCCGCGACGTCGACGACCTGGTGCGCGCCGCGGCCTTGCACCTCAAGGGCTGGCAGCCGGCCGGGCGGCGCACGGTGGTGATCAGCAACTCCGGCGCGTCGTGCGTGCAGGCTGCCGACGCGGCCTTCGATCACGGCCTGCCGCTCGACCCCCTCACCGAAGGGACGCGACACGGGCTGGCCGAGGTGCTCCCGGGGTTCGCCACCACCACCAACCCGGTCGACATCACCGCCGCGCTGCTCAGCGACAGCACCTTGTTCTCGAAGGTGCTGCCCCTGGTGGCCGACGACCCGTCGGGCGACGCCTTCCTCGTCGCCATCCCGGTGGCGGGACCCGGCTACGACGTCGCCACCTTCGCCACGGACACGGGGCGCTTCGCCCGGGCGACGGGGAAGCCCGTCGTCATGGCCGTGCCCGACCCGAGCGTGGCCGAGCCCTTCCGGGCGCAGGGCCTGCCGGTGTTCGCCTCCGAGGCGAGCGCGGTCGCCGCCCTGGCGCAGTACCTCGACCACGACGAGCTGCGGCGCGCCGCCCGGGCCCGCGCCCAGGTCTTCGTGCGCCACGAGCGCACCGGGCCGACGGAGCTGCTGCACGAGGCCGCGGGACTCGAGCTGGCCGCCGCGCACGGCGTGCCCGTGGTGGAGCACCGCCTCTGCCGAGATGCCGACGAGGCCGTGGCCGCGTTGGCCGAGCTCGGCGGGCCCGTGGTGGTCAAGGGCTGCTCGGCTCTGGCGCCCCACAAGACGGAGCTCGGCCTGGTGCGGGTCGGCCTGTCCGGCGAGGCCGCGGTCCGGCAGGCGGCCGACGAGATCGGGGCACGGTTGCGCGAGGTGGACCCCGCTGCTCCCGGCCTGCTCGTGGCCCGCATGGCCGGCGGGCACGAGCTGCTCCTCGGGGCCCATGTCGATCCGGTGCTCGGGCCGGTGGTGCTGGTGGGCGCCGGCGGGACCGAGGTGGAGGTGCTCCCGGACGTGCGCGTGCTGCTGCCTCCGTTCACGGCAGCCGACGTGCGAGCCGCCATCGGCCGGCTCCGGGTCGCGCCGCTGCTGGCCGGCACGCGCGGCCGTCCCGCCGCAGACGTCGACGCGTTCGCCGACGCGGCGGTCGCCGTCGGCCGACTGGCGCTCGACGACCGCGCCGCGGTCACGAGCATCGACCTCAACCCGGTGTTCGTCGGCCCCGTCGGCCAGGGCTGCGTGGCCGCCGACGCGGTGGTGGAGCGCCTCGGCGCCGAAGGTTGACAGCCGAACGGTAAGTAGTAGCTTACCGTTCGTGGGTACGTACCATTCGTCCGAGGGCGTGTGGGAGGCGATGGGTGATCGCACACGGCGGGCGATCGTCGAACGCCTGGCCGCGCAGCCGTGCTCGGTGCGAGAGCTGGCCGACGTCCTCCCGGTGAGCCGCCCCGCGGTGTCGCAGCACCTGAAGGTGCTGAAGGAGACGGGGCTCGTCACCGACGAGACGGTCGGGACCCGCCGCATCTACCGGCTCAACCCGGCGGGCGTGCAAGCCCTGCGGGACCAGCTCGACACGTTCTGGAGCCGGGCCATCGCCTCCTACGAGGCCGCCGTTGCCGACGATCCGACGAGGGAGCAGCCATGACCCGAGCCACTGACACGACGGTCCGCAAGCAGGTCGTCGTCGACGCGCCGATCGACCGTGCCTTTGCCGTCTTCACCGAACGCTCCGGGGACTTCAAGCCGCGCGAGCACAACCTGCTCGGGGCGCCGATCGTCGAGACGACCTTCGAGCCGCGCGTCGGAGGGCACATCTACGACCGTGCGGCCGACGGCCGCGAGTGCCGCTGGGCGCGCATCATGGCGTACGAGCCGCCGAGGCGCGTGCTCTTCAGCTGGGACATCGGGCCCACCTGGCAGCTCGAAGCCGACCCGGCCAACGCCAGCGAGGTCGAGGTGCGCTTCGCCGAGGAAGGCCCGAACCGCACGCGGATCGAGCTGGAGCACCGTCACCTTGACCGCCACGGGCCGGGCTGGGAGGGGATCGCCTCCGGCGTCGACGCCGACGGCGGTTGGCCGCTGTACCTCCACCGCTACGTGGAGCTCGTGCACGCGTAGCCGGCTCCCGCGGCTGGCTAGTCGCCGACGTCGATCTTGTAGAGCTCCGCAGCGTTGTCCTGGAGGATGCGCTTGCGATCCTCGTAGCTCAGGTGGCCGAGCACCTCGATGGTGTGCGCCTGTGAGTCGGGCCACAGGCACGTGGGGTGCGGGAAGTCCGTCTCGAACAGGACGTTCCCCACGCCGATCGCCTCGATCATCGACGTCGGTGCGTACCTCTCGAACCAGAAGCAGGCGTACACGTGGTCGCGGAAGTACTCGCGTGGGCGTCGCTGGAGGTGCTTGGCCTCGGTGCGGGCGGTCTCGTCGAGCTGGTACTCCAGAGCGTCGAGAGCGAAGGGGATCCAGCCGATGCCGCTCTCCGCCGAGACGATCCTGAGGTTGGGGTACGTGTCGAGAAGGCCGCTGATCAGGAAGTTCCCGATCGTGGCCCAGTTGGCCATGTAGAACAACGTCGACGCCAGCGCCAGGTGCTTCTCGTCGCCGTAGTCGTCCCACACGGCGGAGAAGGAGTCGATCCCGGTGGTGCCACCGATGTGGAAGTTCACGGGCACACGTGCGCTGTTGCAGAGCTCCCAGAAGGGCTTCCAGTGGTCGGTGGTGAAGCCGGGGACGCCGAACAACCGCGGGTCGCCGAGCGTGAGGCCCCGCAGGTCGAGCTCCTCCACGGCGCGGCGCGCTTCCTCCACCGCCTCGTCACGGTCCCACGGCGGCACCAGCGCCTGCGGGAACAGGCGCCCGCCTGACTGGGCCTGCCACTCGGCGATGGCGTCGTTGTAGATCTTCACGCAGGCCAGCCGGATCTCCGGATCCTCGATGGCGGCGAAGTTGTTGCCGGTGAAGCCGGTGCCGTTGGGGTAGACGATCTGGGCGTGCAAGCCGACGTCGTCCATGCGCTGCAAGCGCAGGGCGGCGTCGTAGCTGGCCGGGTCGATCATGTCGAAGGTCTCGAGGCTGACCCGGTGGTGGATCTTCTCCAGGTCCTTGGTGACGACCGACGCCCCCATGGCGCCGATGTCGCGATCCCCGATGAACCACCGGGACACGCCGTCGACCACCTTCATCTGCGGCATCTTGTCGCGGAGCTTGGCGGGGGCCCGCGACGTCCACAGGTCGGGTGGCTCGACCCAGTGCGCGTCGCAATCGATCACCTTGATGCCGGCGAGGACACCTTGCGGGTCCACGATCTCCGTTGTGGCCGCCATCGACGACACCCCCTTGTCGCGAAGCTCACCTCAGAACCCGATCTTACTTTACAGTGGCAGTCCAGTGCCATACGCTCGCTGGGTCGAGGGCGAGCAGCCCTTGGAGGCGCAGGGGGGTGCGCATGCTCGCGTGGACCGTTCGGTGCTCCGCACGCAAGGCAGTCGTCGTGGCGGCAGCCCTCGCCCTGATGGGCGGGCTGGTCGCGTGTGGGGACGACGACGGCGCGGAGGGGGGCGGCGCGAGCCCGGCGACGACGTCGAGCGCGCCCTCGAGCGGGGCGGGAGCGAGCACGTCAGCGGCCGCGGACGACGTCGATCCCGATGGCGTGCTGCGCATCGGCATCTCCGGGCAGGAGCTGAACCGGTGGGCCCAGTTCGACATCACCAAGCTCGAGACCATCGTCGTCACGACGCACCGCCACCTCTACGACAACCTGCTGCGCCAGCGGCCCGACGGCACCCTCGAGCCGGGCCTGGCCAAGTCGGCCACGGCGGTGGACCCCTCCACCATCAAGATCGAGCTCCAGCCGGACGTCCGCTTCAGCGACGGGACGCCGTTCGACGCCGAGGCGGTCAAGTTCGGCATCGAACGCAACATCGAGTCGAAGAACGGCGGCGCCTTCGCGGTCGAGGTGCTCCAGGACGTGGAGTCGATCACCGTCGACAGCCCGCTCGAGCTGACCATCAAGCTGAAGAAGCCGATCGCCGGCTTCTGGCTCCTCTTCCTGGCCCGGGGCGAGACGATGATCGTGTCGCCGACCGCGGTGCGCAACGGCGTCGACCTCACCACGAACCCCGTCGGTGCAGGCCCCTTCGTGCTCGACGAGGTGCGGCCCGACCAGATGGTCCGCATGGTGAA
>Ga0182742_1002715_pt1 | contig 19038 bp, 19 predicted proteins | sample eDN5th37CBELigMG_FD_128880 | JGI IMG/M metagenome (GOLD analysis project Ga0182742, IMG submission 128880) | Enriched Miracle-Growth compost microbial communities from Emeryville, California, USA - eDNA 5th pass 37_C BE-Lig MG (version 2)... ...
GGTGGTACGGCTGAAGAAGAAGCAGCAGAGTGGGTAAAAGCAAACATGACTAAGCCGGTAGTTGGTTTCATCGGTGGTCGTACTGCCCCTCCAGGAAAGCGTATGGGGCATGCTGGCGCGATTATTTCCGGTGGAAAAGGAACAGCTGACGAGAAGATTCGAGTGATGAATGAATGTGGAATCCAAGTCGCTGATACACCTTCTGTTATGGGAGAAACATTAATTAAAGTACTAAAAGAAAAAGATCTTTACGATCAATGTAAAACTCACTAAAAATTCAAATAGTCCCTCTTTTTAGAGGGGCTATTTGTGATATTATTAAAATACTATTCCTAAAGGAGGTTATCTATTTTGGAATCTTTTTCATTACGTTTGTGTCATTTGCTTCATTGTCGTGGAGCGGGCTGGAAAATGGTTTATCATATTTTAAAGCATGATCCCGAGCTAAAAGAGCTATATTCCCCAACTTTCCTCTACCAATTCCCTGAACTTCCATCATCTATCATTCAAACCTTATTCGAAGATCTTCATTCACCGGTTTTATTGGAACAAATCCGCCATTATCAACAAAATGATATTAAAATAATTACTTACTTTGATTCAGCTTACCCTGAATTATTAAAAGAAACGTATCAGCCACCGTGGGTATTGTATGCAAAGGGGGACATTTCTTTACTTGGGAAGCAAACCAAGCTTGCTGTAGTCGGTTCTAGACAGGCAACAGAGTATGGTAAAAGAGCCATTGATCGGTTGTTTCCACCACTGATTGAAAAGGGGATTATTATCGTTAGCGGCTTAGCCTTAGGGGTTGATACGCTTGCTCATGAAGCTGCCATTCGACTAGGCGGGAAGACGATAGCGGTCATCGCTGGAGGTATCTACCATATTTACCCACAAACCAATCAAAAGCTTGCTCTAAATATTATGAAGCACCATCTTGTGATCTCCGAGTATCCTCCTAATACGACTCCTTCGCGCTGGCAATTTCCTATGAGAAATAGAATTATTAGTGGCGTTTCTAAAGGTACATTTATAATAGAAGCAAAAAGAAAGAGTGGCTCGTTAATCACTGCAAATTTTGCCGTTCATGAGGGTCGAGAGGTGTTTGCCCTCCCAGGAAATATTTTCAGTCAGCATTCGACAGGGACAAATGACTTAATTCAGCAGGGAGCGAAGCTTGTTAGAAGCCATGAAGATATACTCAATGAATTATTTTATGCATAATGTTTGTAATTCGGTTGAACATCACATATGATGACAAAAAGGTACGGAATAGGGAAATGTCATCGATTTACCATACTTTTTCACCAAATTTTAATATATTTTTATGAAAAAGGTTGAAATATCGCTCAAACTGTTATACATTTTGCAACAGACGTTCGAAAATAAAAATACAAATTTTAAAGTAAGCAAGCTGAAACCGTTTACGATATATTTGACAAGTTTCAATAAAAAGTTTAATAATAATGAATATTTACAATAAACATTCAATAAGTAAATTTTTATATAATCCCTCTTGAGGAGGACAATAGATGTCGGAGTTTTTAGTAATCGTTGAGTCACCAGCAAAGGCGAAGACGATCGAAAGATACTTAGGAAAAAAATATAAAGTTAAGGCGTCGATGGGACACGTACGTGATCTTCCAAAAAGTCAGATGGGAGTCGACGTTGATCATGAGTTCGAACCAAAGTATATTACTATACGCGGAAAAGGACCTGTTCTAAAGGAATTAAAAACAGCTGCAAAAAAAGCAAAGAAAATATATCTAGCGGCTGACCCGGATCGTGAAGGGGAAGCGATCGCTTGGCATCTAGCTCACACACTGGATGTGGATATCCACTCAGATTGTCGGGTAGTATTTAATGAAATTACGAAGGATGCGATTAAAGAGTCTTTTAAGCATCCTAGACCCATTAACATGGATTTAGTAGATGCCCAGCAGGCACGTAGAATTTTAGACCGTTTGGTTGGATACAATATTAGTCCGTTGTTTTGGAAAAAGGTGAAAAAAGGGCTGAGTGCTGGTCGAGTTCAATCCGTAGCTGTACGATTAATTATTGACCGAGAAAACGAAATTAAAGCGTTTATCCCTGAAGAATACTGGACGATAGAAGGCGAATTCTTAAAGGGGGCAACGAGTTTTGAGGCTGATTTCTTCGGATTAGTAAATCAGCGTATGGAGCTAAAATCAGAAGATGAGGTAAAATCGATTTTAGCTAAAATGAAAGGCAACCAGTTTGAAGTAACCTCTGTGACCAAAAAAGAACGTAAAAGAAATCCAGCTGTTCCATTTACGACTTCTTCCCTTCAACAGGAGGCAGCTAGAAAATTAAACTTCCGAGCAAAAAAGACGATGATGCTAGCTCAACAGCTGTATGAAGGAATCAATTTAGGAAAAGAAGGAACCGTCGGGTTAATTACATACATGAGAACAGATTCAACTAGAATTTCTGAAGTAGCCCAAGCAGAAGCAAATCAGTATATTGAGTCAACTTACGGTGCCAACTTTTTACCTGAGGAAAAGCGTAAAGAAAAAAAAGGTGCGAACACACAAGATGCTCATGAAGCGATCAGACCAACGAGTACGCTACGTGATCCTTCTAGTATGAAAGAATTTCTGTCTAGAGATCAATTGAGACTATATAAGTTAATTTGGGAGCGTTTCGTATCTAGTCAAATGGCACCGGCTGTTATGGACACAATGAGTGTGGATTTGAAGAATGGAGAAGTAATTTTTAGAGCAACCGGATCCAAGGTGAAGTTTCCAGGTTTTATGAAGGTGTACGTTGAGGGGACAGATGATCAAACAGAGGACAAGAACAAAATGCTTCCGGATCTAAAGGAAGGCGATACAGTCCTCAAAAAGGACATCGAACCAAAACAACACTTTACCCAACCTCCTCCTAGGTATACGGAAGCTAGATTAGTTAAGACGTTGGAGGAACTGGGGATTGGTCGACCGTCGACATTTGCTCCAACACTAGATACCATCCAAAAACGTGGATATGTTACTCTTGATAATAAGCGATTCATTCCAACCGAACTTGGAGAAATTGTTCATGAACTCATGGTAGAATTCTTCCCAGATATCTTAGATGTCGAGTTTACCGCAAAAATGGAACAAGAATTAGATAATGTAGAAGAAGGAAAAACAAAATGGGTACGAATCATCGATGAGTTTTATCGAGGGTTTGAAAAACATTTAGAAAAGGCCGAAAAGGAAATGGAGCAGGTAGAAATTAAAGATGAGCCTGCTGGTGAGGATTGTGAACAGTGTGGAAATGAGATGGTCTATAAAATGGGTCGCTATGGAAAGTTCATGGCATGCAGTAATTTCCCGGATTGTCGAAACACAAAAGCAATCGTAAAGGATATAGGTGTTAAATGTCCAAATTGTAAGACTGGAAATATTATAGAAAGAAAAAGTAAAAAGCGTCGAATTTTCTATGGCTGTGATACATTCCCAGAATGTGAATTCATTTCATGGGATAAACCGCTGCCTAGAAATTGCCCGAAATGTGAATCACTATTGATCGAGAAGAAGCTTAAAAAAGGTGTCCAAGTTCAATGCATTAGTTGTGACTACAAGGAAGAGCCACAAAGCTAAGGGTGAGCACTATGCTCACTCTTTTTATTGCGCTTGTCAGTGAAGACAAAATGCCTGAAACTTTTAAGTTTCTCAAACGTAGTGTAAAATGCAGATGGAATATGGAAAAGCTAATACCAAAAAAGATACATACGAGCTATTGGAGGTTCATAAAATGATAGATGCAACAGTGAATGTAATAGGAGCAGGTTTAGCTGGAAGTGAAGCCGCTTGGCAACTTGCAAAGAGGGGAATAAAGGTTCGCTTGTACGAAATGAGACCAGTGAAGCAAACTCCTGCGCATCATACAGATAAATTTGCTGAGTTAGTTTGCAGTAACTCCCTTCGCGCAAATAATTTAACAAATGCAGTTGGAGTCCTGAAGGAAGAAATGCGAAAGCTAGATTCTGTTATTATCGCTTCTGCAGATGCTTGTGCAGTTCCAGCAGGAGGTGCGCTTGCCGTGGATCGTCATGAGTTTGCTGCTCATGTAACAGATAAGGTGAAAAATCATCCCAATGTAACAGTGATCAATGAGGAAATAACAGAAATTCCAGAGGGGCCTACTGTTATTGCAACGGGACCTTTAACAAGTCCGGCGCTTTCAGCTAAGCTGCAAGAACTGACTGGCGAGGAATATTTATACTTTTATGACGCTGCAGCTCCTATCATTGAAAAAGATAGCATTGATATGGAGAAGGTGTATTTAAAATCCCGTTACGATAAAGGGGAGGCAGCTTATTTAAACTGCCCTATGACCGAAGAAGAGTTTGATCGTTTTTACGAGGCACTTGTTTCAGCAGAAACGGTTCCATTGAAAGAGTTTGAAAAAGAAATTTTCTTTGAAGGATGTATGCCGATTGAGGTAATGGCTAATCGCGGAAAGAAAACCATGCTTTTTGGTCCAATGAAGCCAGTTGGCCTTGAGGATCCAAAAACAGGAAAGCGTCCGTTTGCTGTAGTTCAGCTTAGACAGGATGATGCTGCAGGAACACTCTATAATATTGTTGGATTTCAGACACATTTGAAGTGGGGACCACAAAAGGAAGTTCTTCAATTAATCCCTGGATTAGAAAATGCTGAAATCGTAAGGTATGGTGTTATGCACAGAAATACCTTTATTAATTCACCTAAAGTACTCGAACCGACCTATCAATTCAAAAATCGTAAGGATTTATTCTTTGCTGGTCAAATGACAGGAGTAGAGGGCTATGTGGAGTCTGCAGCAAGTGGATTAGTTGCTGGGCTTAATGCAGCCAAACTTGTACAAGGAGAAGAGCTTGTTGTGTTTCCAGGAGAAACCGCGATCGGGAGTATGGCAAGATACATCACCAGTGCAAGCGCAAAGAATTTTCAGCCGATGAATGCGAACTTTGGTTTGTTCCCAGAGTTACCGACTAAAATCAGAGGAAAAAAGGAAAGAGCAGAGTATCATGCAAACCGAGCATTAGAAACAATTCAGAACTTTGTGAAAAATTTGTAAATTGCTTGCAAGGGTATGTGAAGTGTGATACGATTTAGGAGCCTTTGTGAGGTGACGAATATTGTCAGAAGATGTGAACGTTTCAGCAAAGTTATTTTTTGAATATTTACAAATAGAAAGAAATTATTCACAATATACAATTGAGCATTATCAAGTGGATGTTAGGGATTTTACTCTTTTTATGAAGGAGCAATCATTAGCTGATTATGCTGATGTCGAGTACTCCGATGTTAGGCTGTATTTAACGAAGCTTTTTGAGAAGAATCTAGCAAGAAAATCTGTGGCGAGAAAAATATCTAGTATGAGAAGCTTTTACCGGTTTTTATTACGAGATAATCTCGTTCAGAATAATCCTTTTGCACAAGTGATTATGCCAAAGCAAGAAAAGAGATTGCCCGATTTTTTTTATGAAGAGGAGCTTAAAGCATTATTTTTGAGTTGTGATGCTAATACCCCTGTCGGCCAAAGAGATCTTGCCTTGCTTGAAATTTTATATGCTACAGGAATGCGAGTTAGTGAATGTTGTCAGCTTCGATTAAAAGATATTGATTTATACATTGGAACAGTACTTGTTCATGGGAAAGGCCAAAAGGATCGATACATTCCATTTGGTAGCTTTGCTCAAGAAGCGATTGATACATATATCAACAATGGCAGAAAAGCACTTCTTGGAGAAAAGCATTCACATGATTCCTTGTTTGTTAACTTTCGTGGAGAACCACTTACAACAAACGGAGTGAGACATATTCTCGATCGTATGATAAAAAAATCATCTTTAAACGGGTCCATCCATCCGCATAAACTAAGGCATTCCTTTGCGACACATCTCCTTAATAACGGAGCAGATATGAGGAGTGTTCAAGAGTTGTTAGGGCATTCGTTTTTGTCTTCTACACAAATTTATTCACATGTTACAAATGATTACTTGCGAAAAACATATATGGCCCACCACCCTCGGGCTTAAGCTTTAGGAGGAATAATATGACGCAATTTCATGCAACAACTATTTTTGCTGTTCGTCATAATGGTCAATGTGCTATGTCTGGAGATGGTCAAGTAACCTTTGGGAATGCTGTTGTGATGAAACATACAGCTCGTAAGGTTAGAAAGTTATTTAACGGGAGGGTTTTAGCAGGATTTGCCGGATCTGTTGCGGATGCCTTTACTCTTTTTGAAATGTTTGAAAGTAAGTTAGAAGAGTATAATGGCAATCTACAACGAGCATCTGTTGAACTTGCAAAACAGTGGAGAAGTGATAAAGTTCTACGACGTCTTGAAGCCATGCTAATCGTAATGAACGATACGGATATGCTATTGGTTTCTGGTACAGGAGAGATTATTGAACCAGATGATGGAATCCTTGCGATTGGATCTGGTGGAAATTATGCACTATCTGCGGGAAGAGCGTTAAAGAAGTATTCCGGAGAGCATCTAACGGCAAAGGAAATCGCAAAGGCTTCCCTTGAAATTGCCGCTGAAATTTGCGTGTATACAAATCACAATATTATCGTTGAAGAGCTTTAGGAGGGATCGAATGGTCACTAAAGGGACAAATCTAACCCCACGTCAGATTGTTGAACGATTGGATCAGTATATCATTGGGCAGAAGGATGCAAAGAAAGCAGTAGCGGTTGCACTGAGAAACCGTTATCGACGTAGTTTACTTGACGAAGGTTTAAGGGATGAAATCAATCCTAAGAATATATTAATGATTGGACCTACGGGTGTCGGAAAGACAGAAATCGCCAGACGAATGGCAAAGCTTGTATCAGCTCCGTTTGTGAAAGTTGAAGCGACAAAGTTTACGGAAGTGGGCTACGTGGGCCGTGATGTTGAATCCATGGTAAGAGATCTCGTAGAAACCGCAGTTAGACTTGTAAAAGAGGAAAAAATGCAAAAAGTGAAAGAACGAGCAGAGGAAAATGCAAATAAACGACTAGTTGATTTGTTAGTACCTTCTCCGAAAAAAGCAACAGGCTATAAAAATCCTTTAGAGATGCTATTCGGTGGAGGTGGTGCACAGGAACAAGAACCAACACCTACTGAAGACATGAATATTGTTGAAAAAAGGAAGGTTGTTGCTGAAAAGCTTTCTAAAGGAGAGCTTGAAAATGAAATGGTTTCTGTTGAAGTAGAAGAACAGCAACCATCTATGTTTGATATGCTTCAAGGTTCAGGCATGGAGCAAATGGGAATGAATATGCAGGATGCTTTAAGTGGCTTAATGCCGAAGAAACGAAAAAAACGGAAACTTTCAGTTCGTGATGCTAGAAAAGTGTTAACGAATGAGGAAGCCTCAAAGCTGATTGATATGGATGAAGTCACGTCTGAAGCTGTATTCCGTGCCGAGCAAACAGGAATCATCTTCATTGATGAAATTGATAAAATTGCTAGTAAAAACGGAGGAGGATCATCTGCTGACGTTTCTCGAGAGGGCGTACAACGAGATATTCTTCCAGTTGTTGAAGGTTCGACTGTCGTTACGAAGTATGGTTCAGTAAAGACAGACCATATTCTATTTATGGCTGCAGGAGCGTTCCATATCGCAAAGCCTTCTGATTTAATACCGGAGCTTCAGGGACGTTTTCCAATTAGAGTAGAATTAACAAAGCTAACGGTAGACGATTTTTATAAGATACTTATTGAACCTGATAATGCACTAATTAAGCAATATCAAGCATTGTTAGTGACGGAAGGTATAGAAATTGAATTTTCTGACGATGCTATTCGTAAGATTGCAGAAGTTGCTTATGATGTAAATCAAAATACGGATAACATTGGAGCAAGAAGATTGCATACCATTTTAGAAAAGCTTCTAGAGGACTTGTCTTTTGAAGCACCGGATATCACAATGGAAAAAATCACAATCACACCACAATACGTAGAAGAAAAGCTCGGAGCCATTTCGCGTAATAAAGACTTAAGTCAATTTATTTTGTAATTCATGAGTTTGATTCCCTTGTGTTGGGGGAATTAAACGTATATTATGTGACACATAAAGTTCAATACATATGCAGAATTCAGAGTAAGTGCTACTGCAATGGTTTTAGCTAATTAGGAGGAAGAACAAATGGATTTACTGTCAAAAACAAGAAAGATTAATGCCTTACTTCAAAAGGCAGCAGGAAAACCGGTTAACTTTAAAGAAATGTCAGAAACACTAAGTGAAGTCATCGAAGCGAATATTTTTATTGTAAGTCGCCGTGGGAAATTATTAGGCTTTGCGGTTAACCAACAGATTGAAAATGAACGTATTAAGAAAATGCTAGAAGATCGTCAATTCCCTGAAGAGTATACAAACAACCTATTTAACATCAATGAAACATCACCTAACCTAGATGTTAATAGTGAATACACGGCTTTTCCAGTGGAAAACAAAGATCTATTCAAAAATGGTTTAACAACGATCGTTCCAATCATTGGTGGAGGAGAAAGACTAGGAACATTAATCCTAGCTAGAACGCAAGAGCAATTCCATGATGATGATCTAATTCTTGCTGAATATGGCTCTACAGTAGTAGGGATGGAGATTCTAAGAGAAAAGGCAGAAGAAATTGAAGAAGAAGCTAGAAGCAAGGCAGTAGTGCAAATGGCAATTAGCTCATTATCTTATAGTGAGCTAGAAGCAATCGAGCATATTTTTGAAGAACTTAGTGGAAAAGAAGGGTTATTAGTTGCTTCAAAAATTGCTGATCGTGTAGGAATTACAAGATCTGTGATTGTAAACGCACTTAGAAAACTAGAAAGTGCTGGTGTTATTGAATCACGTTCGTTAGGTATGAAAGGAACATATATTAAAGTTCTAAACGACAAGTTCTTAGTAGAATTAAGTAAATTAAAATCTAACTAATGAAGAACTCCTTATTTCGATTAGAAATAAGGAGTTTTTTTATGGTACATTTCGACAAAATTCTACTTTTTCTTTACAATGAAAATGTGTTCGCTTATTCTAAATACACGATTACAAAAATAAGACATTTCTACTAGTTCGTTGTTCTTAGTAAACAAATGGACCTGATGAACTGAAAAAATGTTAAAAATATGTACATGAATCCAATCTTTTCAGTGTTTTGCTTATAGGACAATTCGATTAAAATAGGACTTATAGATTAAGTATTTCGCCCGTATTGAGATAGACATCCTATATGCGATTTATTAAAATTAGTAGTATGATTGTTTTGCAGAATCCGACGTAAAACTACAAGTTTCTGCACCAATCAACAAATATATATATTTATATATGAGGTGGAGAACTTGAAGCTCTTTTCAAATACAATTAATACGCTTGAAAATGCGTTGAATTATTCTTCTACAAAACAAAAAGTGATCGCACAAAATATATCGAATGCCGATACTCCGGGGTATAAGGCTAAAAACGTTAGTTTTAAGTCAGAACTCAACGATGCCATGTCGACTGTTACGGGAAAACAAACGAACAGTAAGCATATTGCCATTCAAAGCTCAGGACGGGCAGGAGTAACAATAACTACAGATCGTACCACATCATACAATCACACGGGAAACAATGTTGATATTGATAAAGAAATGTCTGACCTTGCAACCAATCAAATTTATTATAATGCCATGATTGAACGAATTAGTGGGAAATTCAACTCGCTACAAACAGTCATAAAAGGAGGAAGATAACCTTGTCTATTTTTCATAGCATCAATACATCAGCATCTGCTTTAACAGCACAAAGATTGCGCATGGATGTTATCTCTTCCAATATGGCTAACGTAGACACAGCGGGTTATAGAAGGAAATCAGTTGTGCTTCAGCCCAAGGAAGGAAACTTTTCTTCATTTATGAGCCAAGCAATGTCAAAACAAACGACAGGTGCTGGAAACGGAGTAAAAGTTTCGAAAATTGTTGAAGACACAGAAACTCCTTTTAAACTTGTGTATGACCCTGAACATCCTGATTCGGATGAAAATGGCTATGTAGAACTACCGAATGTTGATCCACTACGTGAAATGGTGGATTTAATTAGCGCGACTAGATCATATGAAGCAAACGTGACTGTAATGAACGCATCTAAAGGAATGCTTATGAAAGCATTAGAGATCGGTAAATAAAAGGGAGAATAAATAATGACTATATCTATTCCATCTGTATCTAAAGTTTTTCAATCAAATGCAGCAATTTCTACTCCATCTACTACACCATACGAAGCACAAAAGAGTTTTGCGTCCGTATTAAAGGATTCAATTGAAAAAGTTAATGAAGCACAAAATCAATCAGATGTGATGACAGAGAAATTGGCAAGAGGCGAAAATGTAGATCTTCACCAAGTGATGATTGCAAGTCAAAAAGCAAGCATTACCATGTCAGCAACGATTGAAGTGAGAAATAAAGTCATTGAAGCATATCAAGAAGTAATGAGAATGCAAGTTTAATAGTTTTTGTGTTGGAAAGGTGCTTTTGGCACCTTTTGGCATGACACACTGAACCGGAGGAACGTGATGAACCAATTGCAAAAACAATTACATGCAATAAAAGAATATTGGACAAGTCGTTCTAAAAAGCAAAAAATGTTCTTTGTCGGCGGTTTAGTGTCTTTAGTGACACTAATTTCATTAGTAACGTTTTTTGCAACTAGAACGACTTTAGAACCTTTATATAGTAATTTGTCGCCAGCCGAAACGGGGGCTATTAAAGAAAGCTTAGATGCAAGAGGAATTGTATCTGAGATTGCTGATAATGGAACGACGATATTGGCGCCTAAAGAGAGCATTGATACGTTGAAGGTTGAACTTGCTGCGGAAGGAATACCTAATTCAGGAAGCATTGATTATTCATTTTTTAGTCAAAATGCAGGAATTGGAATGACTGAGAACGAGTTTAATGTCATGAAGCTTGACGCACTGCAAACAGAGTTAGCGAACTTAATGAAGGGTATAGAAGGTATTAATGATGCGAAGGTTATGATTAATCTTCCAGAGAAAGGGATCTTTGTAACAGATGCATCAGAAGCGGCCAGTGCTTCTATTGTACTGAACACGAAACCTGGTTATGAATTTGAGGAAAGCCAGATCAAAGCGTTGTACCATCTAGTATCAAAGAGTGTTCCCAATCTCCCTACAGATAATATCGTCATTACGAACCAAAACTTTGAGTACTTTGACTTAAATAATGAAGAAAATTCTTCAGGTTCGACTTTTGCTGCTCAAAATGATATCAAAAAACAAATTGAACGTGATGTTCAACGCCAAGTACAAAGTATGCTTGGTACGTTAATGGGACAAGACAAAGTAGCAGTAATTGTTACTGCAGATGTTGACTTTACACAAGAAAATCGCGAAGAAAATCTTGTTACTCCTGTAGATGAAGAGAACATGGAAGGTATTGCAGCAAGTGCCCAAAAAATCACTGAAACCTTTACAGGTGATGCAGCTGATGTGGGTGGCGAACCAGTTACTGAAGATGCAGCAGATTCTCTTGGTACAGGCTACCTTGAGGGCGCAACTGGAACTGGTGATTATGAAAGAATGGAAGAGACAATCAACTATGAAGTGAATAAAATCCGTAAAGAAATAGTTGAGAGTCCTTATAAAATTAGAGACTTAGGTATTCAAGTAATGGTAGAACCTCCAACGGCGGATGATCCTACTACATTACCTCAAGAACGTGTGGATGATATAACACAAATGTTGGCATCAATTGTTCGTACTACTATTGATAAAACAACGGTTGATGGTGAACTAACGGATGAGGCAATACAGGAAAAGATTCTAGTATCGGTTCAACCTTTTAATGGCAAGGTAGAGTTTGAAGATACTCAAACGGCATCTATCCCATGGTGGGTATACGCAATCGGTGGAGTCCTTCTAGCTACTATTATCGTGTTAATTATTCTGTTTATGAGAGCAAGAAAGAAGAAGGCACAAGAGGAAGAAGATGTAGCATTTGATCATTTCACACCTATTTCTATTGGTGACCTTGATGAAGATAAGGAAGAAACAGAAGGATCGTTGAGAAAGAAACAACTAGAAAAAATGGCGAAAGAAAAGCCAGAGGATTTCGCAAAACTATTGCGTTCATGGATTGCTGAAGACTAGGAGGAGTGCGTGAAGGTGGCAAAAAGAGATCAAAAGGAATTAACAGGTAAACAAAAAGCAGCCATTCTTCTCATTTCACTTGGGCCGGATGTGTCTGCATCAGTATATAAACACTTAAGTGAAGAAGAGATAGAAAAATTAACATTAGAAATTTCTGGAGTTAAAAAAGTGGAATCTACTGCAAAAGAAGAAATTCTTGAAGAGTTTCATAATATTGCACTAGCTCAGGACTATATATCACAAGGCGGTATTGGGTATGCAAAAACGGTTCTTGAAAAAGCACTAGGGACTGAGCAGGCTGCTGTTATCATTAACCGTTTAACTTCATCCCTTCAAGTTCGACCTTTTGATTTTGCTAGAAAAGCGGATCCAGGACAAATTTTTAATTTTATTCAAAATGAGCATCCGCAGACGATCGCACTTATTTTATCTTATTTGGATTCGGCCCAAGCAGGTCAAATTTTATCTGAGCTTCCTCAGGAAGTTCAAGCTGATATTGCTAGAAGAATTGCAGTAATGGATAGTACTTCTCCTGAAATAATCAATGAAGTTGAGCAAATTTTAGAACGAAAGCTGTCTGCATCTGTGACACAGGACTACACGCAAACAGGCGGTATTGAGGCTGTTGTGGAAGTGTTAAATGGAGTCGACCGTGCAACCGAAAGAACGATTCTAGATGCACTCGAAATTCAAGACCCAGAGTTAGCGGAAGAAATTAAGAAAAGAATGTTTGTCTTTGAAGATATTGTTACACTGGATAGCCGTGCGATTCAAAGGATTATTCGTGACTGTGATAATGAAGATCTAAAGCTGTCACTAAAAGTATCAAGCGACGAAGTCAAGGATATCGTGTTTGGAAATATGTCCAAACGTATGGTTGAAAGCTTTAAGGATGAAATGGAGTTTATGGGACCAGTTCGTCTTCGTGATGTAGAGGAAGCACAGTCAAGAATCGTTGCCATCATTCGTCGTCTAGAGGAAGCAGGAGAAATTGTGGTTGCTCGTGGCGGAGGTGACGACATCATTGTCTAGGCTCATTAAATCCACGTGGGTTCCACAAGAATTTTCCAATGAAAACAAAGTGATTTCGATTAAATCAATTAAGAATCAAACCGATGATACAGAAGAAGAGTCGTCTTTTGTAAGTTATCAAGAGAGAGAGAGGATTGTTGCAGCAGCGCAAAGTGAAGCTGAAAGAATCGTCCAAGAAGCAAGGGAATATGCAGCGGGTGTTCGTGAACAGCTGGAGCTAGAGCAACAATCGTTTCAGTTGGAGTTACAAACGATGGCAGAACAAGCTCAAAATGCAGGGTTTGTACAAGGTCATGAAGAAGGAAAACAGCTTGGATACAACGAAGCACAAGCCATCATTCACCAAGCAAAGGAAACAGTTACCTTGTCAAAGTATGACTATGAGAAGAAGATTGAATCAAGCGAACGAACCATTTTGTCTCTTGCACTTAAAGTGGCTGAGAAAATTATTGCTGACACACTGACCGGTGACTCGGAGCAGTTTTTACCGATAGTGAAAAAAGCATTAAAAGAAGCAAGAGAATATCGTGAAATTCAGCTTCACGTTCATCCATCACATTACGAATTTTTACTTGTCCAAAAGGAAGATCTAATTCGGATTTTCCCAAAGGAGACAGAATTATATATTTTTCCAGATAGTGAGCTAACAGAACAGAGCTGTATTATTGAATCTGCAAATGGTCGTATTGATGCAAGTGTGGATCAACAACTCGATGAAATCAAAAGAAAACTTTACGAGCTATTGGAGAGTGAATAGAGTGCTAGCTGCCGATTTGTTGGGACAAATTGATCAGATGAAAACGTTTAAACGCTATGGAAGAGTAAAGCGTGTCGTGGGTCTAATGATTGAATCGCAAGGACCAGAAAGCTCAATCGGTGATGTTTGTTACATTCATATCGGCAAAAACAACCGGAAAATTCAAGCTGAGGTTGTTGGATTTAAGGATGAAAATATACTGCTTATGCCCTATACAAGCTTAAATGAAATCTCACCAGGCTGTTTGGTAGAGGCAACATTGAAGCCTTTAGAGGTGAAGATAGGTCCAGCTTTAATCGGTAGCGTACTAGATTCTTTAGGGCAACCTCTCGACGGGAGTCAGCTTCCAAAAGGACTTGGATCAGTTGGAACAGACCAGGATCCACCGAATCCAATGACAAGACCACCGATATCTGAACCTGTAGAAGTAGGGGTTCGATTAATCGATAGTCTTCTCACAGTCGGTATGGGTCAGCGTGTAGGGATTTTTGCCGGAAGTGGTGTAGGGAAAAGTACATTGCTTGGAATGATTGCTCGTAATACAAATGCTGATTTGAATGTGATCGCATTAATTGGTGAACGTGGTCGTGAGGTTCGAGAGTTTATCGAGAAGGATTTAGGACCAGAGGGTTTAGCAAGGTCAATCGTTATTGTCGCAACTTCTGATCAGCCAGCTCTAATGCGAATAAAGGGTGCTTTTACAGCAACCGCGATAGCGGAGTATTTTCGTGATCGGGGTTTAAACGTCATGATGATGATGGATTCAGTAACAAGGGTTGCGATGGCCCAACGTGAGGTAGGGTTGGCTATCGGAGAGCCACCGACAACGAAAGGATATACACCCTCTGTATTTGCGATACTACCTAGATTGTTAGAAAGAACAGGTACGAATGAACATGGATCAATTACTGCATTTTATACGGTACTAGTTGATGGAGATGACATGAACGAACCGATCGCCGATACCGTACGTGGGATATTGGACGGACACTTTGTTCTTGATCGATCATTAGCTAATAAGGGCCAGTATCCGGCTGTTAATGTGCTGAAAAGCGTGAGTAGAATTATGAACAATATAGTACCTGAAGCCCATAAAAAATCTGCTGAAAAACTGAGAGAGTTGTTAAGTACCTATATCAATTCTGAGGATTTGATAAATATCGGGGCCTATAAACGTGGATCTTCTAAAGAAATAGATGATGCCATTGCTTCGTATCCTAAGATTATTTCGTTTATTAAGCAAGCAACTGATGAAAAGGTATCCTTTGAACAAGGTGTCCAATCGTTATATGAATTACTTGGAAGAAGTGACTAATAATGAGATATGAGTTCAAGTTTCATAAAATCCTCGCTGTAAAAGAACGTGAAAAAGACGAAGCCGTTTCTGTCTACCAAGATTCAGTTCGTAAATTTGAAGAAGTGGCAGAAAAGCTTTATGAACTGTTAAAAAGGAAAGAGGATCTTGAAGTTTATCAGTCTGAACGGCTACATGGAGGACTATCTATTCAAGAAATTCGTCATCACCAACAGTTCATTAGTAATATCGAAAAGATGATTGAACATTATCAAAAGATGGTTATCAACGCGAGAAACAGAATGCTTCTATTCCAGGAAAAATTGTTAGAAAAAAATATAGAAGTGAAAAAATATGAAAAAATCCGGGAAAAGGATTACTTGAAATTTACCGAGGATATAAAAGTAATTGAAGGTAAACAGATGGACGATATCTCGATACAAATGTACATGAATCGAGAAGGTTAGGTGATTGAATGGCAAAGGAAATCGAAGAAATAGAAGAAAAGAAATCAAATAAATTTCAAATGTTTATTTTTGTCTTTCTTATTCCCTTCTTGTTTTTAGTTACAGTTGCGTTAGTTGTTTTAAGCTTTGCTGGGGTAAACGTATTTGAAAAGTCCAAAGAGCTTGGTGCACAGATTCCATTTGTTTCCTCGCTAATTTCAGAAGAAGGAACACAAACGGAGGAAGAGTGGGAAAAGAGCATAATCGCATTAGAAGGTGAGATTAAGGATCGAGAGGCAAAGATTGAAAAGTTGGAATCCGAAATTGAAAGCAAAGATGCTCAAGTAGAGCGATCAAATCTAGAAAAAGAACAATTGCAGCAACAAATTGATGAACTCTTGGCCATTCAAGAAGAAAACAAACGTGCGTTTAAAGATATTATTAAAACGTATGAATCGATGTCGGCAAAGAAGGCGGCACCAATTATTACAGCCATGAGTGAACAAGAAGCACTAAAAATTCTAACAACTATAAAATCAGATCAACTCGCGGCGATTATGGAAAATATGACAGCAGAGGACGCTGCAAAATATACAGAGCTTCTTACCGCTGAAAACAACCAAGAGTAACGGTTTTGTTCATAAGAAGGAGGTGATATTGAAAATATGCAAATCGAGAGCTTAGGTTTCACTCAAAAGCTTGCTTCACAGTTGAACAAGGCTTCTACGAGCCAGGAGAAATCATCCTTTTCAAATCTTCTCCAATCAGCTACGGCTCCTGTAGAAGATACACCGACTGATACCGCGAATGTGAAATTAACTGCTACAGACATTAAAGAACTTGTATCTTTATTATCTAAAGATGATCTATTAGAAGTGGAAGATGGATTGCAGTTACTAGATCAATTGATATCGAATAGTAACGAAGATTTATTTACGATGATTGAGAATTACTTAGGAATCAGTCATATCCAATTTCAAAATCTATTATCAAACCTCATGGACAAGCTTCAAGTTGAAGGTGAAGAAGGTCAAAGTGACTTAGCCAAGCTGCTTCAGGTCATAGAAAAAATGGGGGATTTAACAGCGAGCCAGTTGGGTAGCGTACTAGATAAAGACTCATTAAAATTAATAAGGGCAACAAAGCTTTATGAACTAATGGCGAAAAATCAAGACTCATTAAATGGAGAATCTAATAAACTTGATTTTAAGTCATTAAGTGCAAAATTAACAAGCATCCTTGAGGGAAACATGTTTAAAAGTGAGCAAACTGCTTCGAGACTAGCCTTTTTAAAACAAACTTTCTCTAGTATTATGACAAGTTCCTCTTCAAGAGAAGAATTAACGAGTACGCCTTCATCAAAATCAGATATGATTTCTGGTTCTGTACAATTTATGCAGATGTCAAGACCTGAACAATTAACGCTAACTCTTTCAAATGGATCAAAGCAAGTCCAAACGGAACAATTAATAAAGCAGTTTGAAAATATTTTAGCTAGAAGCCAATTTTCAAATGTCAATGGCGTTCAAAGATTGTTTCTACAGCTAAATCCAGGAAATTTAGGATCGCTACGCATTGAGATTATTCAACAGGATTCTGTCATGGTTGCGAAAATTGTCACATCAACGCAGGCCGCAAAGGAAGCAATTGAAGGTCAACTTAATCATTTAAAGCAAGCCTTTAATTCTCAAAACATTCAGGTTGAACGCGTCGAGATTTCTCAACACACATCAGGTCAAGAGCGATTCTTAAACCGAGACGGTGAACAACAACAAGCAAGGCAGGAACAAGCTGAACAAAAGGAAGAACAAACATCTGATCAAGATTTTACCTCATCCTTTGAAGAAGCACTCTTAAATACGGAAGTGTAGGTGAAAAAAATGGCAAACATAATTAATTCATCTCTTTTACTATCAAACTATCAAACTACTCAACGTAGTACTGGTTCAGATACATTAGGTAAAGATGATTTCTTAAAAATCTTAATGACACAGTTGCAAAATCAAGACCCTTTAAACCCAATGCAAGATAAAGACTTTATTGCGCAAATGGCTACCTTTACAAGCCTTGAACAAATGACGAATATGAATAAGTCCATTACATCATTAGTCAGTGCTCAAGAACAAAACCAATTAATTTCATACAGTCAGTTCATCGGGAAAGAAGTTAGTTGGCATAAGCTAACGGAATCAGATGATGGAAGTTCTGAAATTGAACAAGGTACAGGAAAGATTGTATCTTTGAAATTTACAGATGGAGTAGCGACCTTCTTGTTAGAGGACGGAACAAGTTTAACATCTGGGAACATCTCGCAAATCAATGACACCAAAGGCGACACCATGCTTTTACAAGCCAGTATGATGATTGGAAAAACGGTCACTTATTCTTCTGAAAACAATGAAGTAAAAGAAGCCAAGGTAACATCCGTTTCCTTAAAAGATGGGAAATCATTATTTCAGTTAGAAAATGGAGAGAGTGTGTCAAGCACAAGCATTACAAAAATAGAAGCGTAAAGGAATGGTTTGAATGGACAAGTCTATGTTTAGACCGATTCATTCGCAGCCGATTAGTAACCATCAACTAAGATCGGTTACATCTAAACCTACGAGCACGGACTCTTTCTCTCAGCATTTACAGAAAGCATTACAACCAGAAAAACTAACATTAAGTAAACATGCAAAAGAGCGAATGTCCCAAAGGGGTATTCAAATCGATGAGGCCAAGTGGGGCCAAATTCAAGAGAAAGTAAATGAAGCGAAGAAAATGGGTGTTAAAGATTCGCTCGTATTGTTACAGGATGCAGCCCTTATTGTCAGTGCAAAAAATAATACAGTGATAACGGCTATGGATCGGCAGGAAGCTACTGCACAAATTTTTACAAATATTAATGGAACGATCATTTTAGAATAATTGTTTTGGCTGGACCAACTGGAGGCCAACAAGCTACGGACCGATAGAAGTAGCTTACTATGAAAGGGGAAACGAAATCATGCTACGTTCAATGTACTCAGGTATTAGTGGAATGAAAAACTTCCAAACTAAATTAGATGTTATTGGTAACAATATTGCAAACGTAAATACGTATGGCTTCAAAAAAGGTCGTGTAACATTTAAAGACACAATGAACCAAATGGTGTCAGGGGCAAGTGCATCACAAGATAACCGAGGAGGGAAAAATCCTATACAGGTTGGTCTTGGTTCTACATTAGCAACTATTGATACCATTCATACACAATCAAGTTTGCAAACTACGGGTCGCTCACTTGACTTAGCGATATCAGGTGATGGTTACTTTATGGTTAAACAAGGAGATGCACAGTTCTATACAAGAGCTGGTAACTTCTACTTAGATGATAATGGTTCTTTAGTAAACGGCGA
>Ga0182742_1002716_pt1 | contig 19036 bp, 10 predicted proteins | sample eDN5th37CBELigMG_FD_128880 | JGI IMG/M metagenome (GOLD analysis project Ga0182742, IMG submission 128880) | Enriched Miracle-Growth compost microbial communities from Emeryville, California, USA - eDNA 5th pass 37_C BE-Lig MG (version 2)... ...
ATGGAGGACGGAATGGGAAACGGGCGGGGGAACAGGCCCCCATCGGGTGATGAAGCAAGCGGGCGCGCGGGCTCCTCGCCTCAATTCCGCCGAGGGATGGCGAGTTCGAGGACGTCTTGCCAGGCCTCGTTGTAAGGCAGGGAGAAAATCAGCTGGATGGTTTCGGCCCGGTCGGGATCGGGGCGAAGGAGCGCGTCGATGGCCTGATGGATCTGCGCCAGCCGGGGGTCGGGGTCGACCCGGCGGCCGGGGGCTCGGGTGATCCGGTCCAGGCTCGCGGCGATCTCGAGGAGCTTCGCGCGGATCTCCAGAAAGTCGCGGTCCAGAACCTCGGTGGCGTCGCGTTCGTGTGGCACGTCCAGGGCCCTCGCCTCTATGGTCGCGGAAAAGCCGGCGCGTTCGTCAGCGGCCGCGCCGGAGCTTTCGAATTCAACCGTCGGAGGTCGATTCTCGCACAACATTCGGCGTCAGGCAAATCCGCCGATTCGGCCTTCAGACGCGGAGCGCGGCGTTGGCTTCGCCGAGCAAGTCGTCCAGGACCGGATCGCCCGTTCGATTCAGGTCGCGCCATTGTTGGGCGGCGGCGAGCCACCGGCCGGCCTCGTCCTTGCGGCCGATCCGCGCGTGGGCCAGCGCGAGCACAACGAAATCAAAGCCGGTGGAAGCGTCCGCGAGGTCCATCGCCCGCTCGGCGGCCTCAAGCGCGCCCAGGTCGTCGCCGGCCCGATGGAGGGCCAGCGCCAGCGTGTTCCAATAAGCGGCGTCGCCGGGGTCGGCCTCGGTCGCCCCGCGGGCCAACTCCACCGCCTCGTCCCGATCCCCGGCCTCGGGATCGGGGCGGGTCGCCAGGAACCAGGCCAGGTCGTTGGCGCAGTCGAGGCGGCGCCGCGCCAAGCCCTGGTCCCCCGGCGAGGCCGCGCAACAACCGTCGAGGAACCGCAGCGCGTGCCGCCAGGCCAGGGCCGCGTCCGCCCCCGAACCCAACCGCTGAGAGCTCCGGGCCAGCTCGACGTAACGATCCGCCAGCCGCGCCTCGGCCATCCCAGCCCCGGTCGGCGGGGGAGCGGCGAGTCGGTCGTCGTGGGGCTCGTAACGCGCGACCGCCCCACCTTCATCGTCTCGCAGGGAATTGTCGCGCCCAAGCTGAAGGGATGAGACCAATCCGCCAAGCGCCGCGACGTAGACGGCGTTGGGAAAGGCGTTTAGCATGCAGTCAATCATGTAAATCGAGATAATGCAAACAACCAAAGCCTGACCGGCGGCGATCGGCCGCCCCCAGTCGTCGGGCCCGTACCTCCACGCGAAGAGGTAGCATGGCAAGAGCCAGGCGGCGAGGAACGACGAGAGCCCCAGCGCCCCATGGTTTCCCAGCAGAATGACCCAGAAGCCGTCGGTGTACGAGACGTCCTGTTGCTTCTCGTTGTAGACGCGGGCCCGTCCCCATCCTCCCCAGCCGAAGAGCGGCTTCTGGACGGCCTTGTCGACCAGGATGTCCTCGTTTTGGAAGCGGAATTCGAGGGACTGGGCTCGGTCGGGGTCGAAGTTCGTGGCGAGGAAGGAGATCAGTCCCGAGTAGTCCATGACGTTGGGGCCGCGAATGCCGACGTAGAGGATGGGCGCCGAGATCAACAAGAGCATGGGCAACCGCTTCTTGAACCGGGCCGACAGCCAGAGCGCCACTCCGCCGATCACCAGCAGCGCCAACGCCCCCGAGGAGCGGCAAAACACGGTGACGACGGTCAGCGTCGGCAGCCAAAAGCGGCCCATCGACCAGCCGGCAAACCGCGTCAGGACGCCAGAGCGCCAAAGCCAGTAGGCCGCCAGAAGGCAGACGCTCATCCACATTCCGAACTCAAGGCCGTTGGTGAAGAGGATGCGGGGCCGCCAGCCTCCAAGCCTCATCCGCTGGAAGCCGCCGAAGCCGTAGACCTTCGGCAGCAGGGTCGGGCTCATCCGCATCTCGTACAGACAAAAGGGGATCAGGGCGATGCCCGCCGCGGCGAGGCCGATCATCAGATCCCGGAGGTTCCGCTCGCCATCGAAGAAGAGCCTCCCCACCAGGTAAGGAAGCCCCCACGTCGTGACCTGGCTGACGGATGTCGACGCTCCGTCATAGGCGCCCAGGCCGTTCGTCATCGACGATGGGAACGGCGAGATGCAAAAGATGATCATGGGCAGATCAAGAAGATGGGGCCGGAATCGCAGGATCCGGTCGGGCATGAACACAAGCGCCGCGAGGAGGGCGCCGAAGGAGAAGGAGGTCCCCTTGCCGAAGCTCGTTAGCCCGCTGATCCGCATCGACGTCGGCGGTAGAATGAGCCAGGCGCCGACGATGGCCGCGATTACGGCCCACCGCCGCGGGAGAACCGCGAAGAGGACCAGGGTGAATGGAACCCAGCCGATCAACGCTATGGGTATGAGGAATGTCACGGTCGATTGATCCTGGAAGGCCGTCGGCGCGGCCCAGCGCGGCCGCTGGGCGCGAGGTTCGCTCAAACACCGGAAGGCTTGCGGGGCCGCCCTCGCGGCCGGTCGGCTCCCCGCGACGAGAGCGAACGCGTCAACGCGCGAGACCCTCCTGCGTCTCGAACGCCGCCGGTTCCCCCGGCGGACCACCCGCCCCTGGGTTCGACCGCGCGGCTTTCAACCCGTCCGTCTCGCTCCATCGCTCAAGCGGGTCGTTCGAAACGCGGGCGGCCGAGGCCCCGCCGGGTCCAGCCCCACCCGTCTAAGCCTAGCTCCCGATCGGCCCGTCGGAAAGCCCACCTGGCGCGTCGGCCCGCCGCCATCGGTTCGACCGAGTCGGAAATGGTCGGCCGACGGTGGGGACGAACCGCCCGAAGCGGGCCAAGCCAACCGCGGGTCCCGAGCCCGGTCCCGGCCATCGGCGGTTGCGTCGTCGCCGCGGGATCGGCGATGATGGATCGAGCCGCGGCGACGCCGAGAGGTCGCTTCAACGCTCCCAAACGCCTTCCACAACTCTTCGAGGGGGATCCATTCCATGAGACCACGAACCGCGATCGTCCTGGTGATGGCGGCGTCGGCCGTCCTGGCCTGGCTCTTCGGCGACCGCGGGACACCCGCCCTCAACGCGGCCGCGGGCCGGTTGGCGGCGGGCGCCAACCCCCGGGGAACGCTCGACGCGGCGATGCGCGGAGAAGATTGGTCGGCGATGCTCAAGCCCAACGGCGAGATGCAAATCTTGTACAAGGGCGCGCTGGTCGCCAGGTCGTCCCTCGTGTTTTGGCAGGCGAACTGGAAGTGGGCCGGAAGCAAATTCAAGATCGACTGGAGCGACTCCGGCAAGGGGACGTTGACCGGGCAGATCGCGGCCCTCAAGACCAAGGTCGCGGGATCGGTTGAATCACCGAAGCCCAACGTCCTTGAGATGAATCTTCAATGGACCTCCGACGAGAGCGTCGCGGACGCCGTCGGAGGCGGCTGGGATTGGACCTTCAAATACGACGCGCCGGCCTTCGGCGGCGGCGTGGCGCCGGTTCCCGAGATTCTCGAGGGAGATCGCGGCTGGTCCTGGAAGCTCCGCCCGGGCCTGGCGATCACCCTGGAGGGCACCCCCTCCTTCGTCAAGACCTCCATCGACAAAAAGAACGCCATCCGGACGTTCTTCCTGGCCGATCGCGTCGACCCGGGAGTCAGGCGATTCCGCGTCACGCTGACCCTTCCCGAAGGGGCCGCGTTCGCCCCCTCGCCCGAGGAGCGATACGGACCGACCGACACGACCGACTGGATCCCGGGCGCGCTGGCCTGGGACGCCAGCCCGGTCGATCTCAGCTTCCTGAACAAGGACCATCGCCCCGCCGGTCGCGACGGTTTCGTCAGGGCCGAAGGAGACCAGTTGGTCTTCGGCGACGGAACCCCCGCCCGATTCTGGGGGGCCAACCTCGCGGCCTACGCCCTCTTCAACACCTCCCGCGAGGACGTTCCCCGTCAGGCGCGTCGGATGGCCCAACTAGGCTACAACCTGATGCGGATCCATCATCACGACTCCCCCTGGGCCAACCCCAACATCTTCGGCGGCAAGAAGGTCGAAACCACGCGCCAGCTCTCCGCCGACTCGCTCGACGCGCTGGACTGGTGGATCAAATGCCTTAAGGACGAGGGGATTTACGTCTGGCTCGACATGGAGGTCAACCGGAAGATTCTGCCGGGCGATGGAGTGCGGGGAGGCGCCGGCGAGGTCGTCGACAAAACGATCGGCCTGAAGGGTTTCTGCTATTACAACGACGAGATTCGCGACCTGTTGCGGGAGTTTCAGCAGCAATACCTCAACCACGTCAACCAGTACACCAAGCTGGCCTATAAGGACGACCCGGCGGTGATGGGCGTGCTGATCACCAACGAGGACGACCTCGTCAACCATTTCGGCAACAAGATGTTGCCCGACAAGAACCACCCGTTCCACAACGCCCTGTTCACCCGCGATTACCAGGCGTTCGCGCGCGAGCACGACCTTCCCGAAGCCAAGGTCTTCCAGACCTGGCTGCCGGGGCTCAGCAAAATCTACCTCAACGACGTCGAGCATCGCTTCAACGTCCAGATGATGGGCGACTTGCGGTCGATGGGGGTTCAGGCTCCCATCGCGACGACCAATTTCTGGGGGAACACCTCCCTGCTCGCCCTGCCCTCCCTTACCGACGGCGACGTGATCGACGTCCACGCCTACGGCAAGGCCGAGTTCCTGGGGCACAACCCGCGCTTCGAGGCCAACTTCATCTCCTGGATCGGCGCGGCGCAAGTCGCCGACAAGCCCTTGACGATCACGGAGTGGAACGTCCCCTTCCCCGCGGCCGACCGATTCGCGTCCCCCCTCTACACGGCCGCGACGGCCGCGCTGCAGGGTTGGGACGCCCCCATGCTGTACAACTATTCGCAGGACAAGCTCGCGGCTCCCCGCGGCGTCAGCGACTGGTCGACCTATTACGACGCCGCCCTGACCGGGGTCATGCCGGCCGCCGCCCTGCTGTATCGCCGCGGCCACGTCGCGCCGGCCCAAAAAACGTACCATCTCGCCCTTGAGCCGGACCAATTTTTCAATCGGTCCATCACGCCGGAGACCTCGGCGACGCTGCGCACCCTGATGGAGCAAAGTCGCGTCACCATCGGCGTTCCCGAGGTCAAGGAGCTTCCCTGGCTCAAGCCGACCACGCCTCCCGAGGGGGCGATCCGGATCGACGACCCCGACCGCGACATGATCCCTCCGGACCAGTTCGAGGTCCGCTCCGACACCGGCGAGTTGACCCGCGACTGGAGGCGCGGAATCCACGTCGTGGACACCGCCCGAACCCAATCGGTCGCCGGCTGGATCGGCGGCGAGGACCTAAAGACGACCGACGCCCGCTTCCGCCTCAGAACCAAAAAGGCGGTCGTCTCCCTCACCAGCGTCGACGACGAACCGCTGTCGAAGTCGCGCTTCATCCTCGTCACCACCGTCGCCCGCGTCGTCCCCAGCCCCAACAACCGCGCCCCCCTGCTCTCCGAACCGACGCGCGGCGAAATCACTCTCAAGACCGAGATTCCCAACCTGCAACTACTGACCCTCGCCGCCGACGGCAAGGTGACCGCCCGCCACGACCTAAAGTACGACCAGGGGAGCGTGACGCTCCAACTCCCCGCCGCCGGGGGAACGCATTGGTGCGTGCTCGCGCCGGCGACTGGGAATTAGTGATTAATAAAACCGGGTCCGGGCGCCGGACTCGGATCGCTGGGAGGGCAACACCCTCCCAACCAGGCGCGAGGGTTCGGCGGACCGAGCCGGCCGCGCCGAAGCGATTTGAAAATCGAAAGGCCGACGGCGGCGAGCCGTCGCCGCATTCCTCCCGAGACGAACGACATGCCCGAAACGCGAGCCGCGATCCACGACGCTCCCGCCCAGCCGTCCAGCGCGGCCGACCGCTCCATCTCGGCGGCGTTTCTCAGTCCCTGCTGGCCGGTCGACCTCGTGAGCAACGGCATCGCGACCTACGTCGACACCATCACCGCGAGCCTGCGGGCGCTGGGGCACCGGCCCTGTGTTTTATCGGGCCGGGTTGGCGAAATCGCCGCCGACGGCCCCCCGGTCTACGACCTCTCGACCTCCCTGGAAAGTCGCTCTCTCGCCCGTCGCGTCCTCCAGGGCCTGGCGAACCGGATCGCTCCGAGCCGAGCGGCGCACGCTCAGCGGGCCCGAGCCATCGCCGGGGCCGTCCGCCTCGCGGTCGCCGAGCGCGGCGTGGAAATTCTCGAAATGGAGGAATCCTTCGGCTGGGCGGCCCAGGCGCGGTCCCGGGTTCCCGTCCCCGTCGTTGTGCGGCTGCACGGCCCCTGGTTCATGATTGGCCCGATCCTTGGGGCCAAACGCGATTCGGCCTTCGAGGCGCGGGTCCGTCGCGAGCGGAACGCCGTCCGATTGGCCGACGGAATCACGGCGCCCTCGCGCGACGTGTTGGACCAGATCCGAGAAAATTACGGCCTGGCCCTGGAGCGCGCGGTCGTCATCCCGAACCCGGGCCCCGTCGTCCCCGTCGAGGACCGTTGGAACCCCGCGGAATCCGACCGCCGCGACATCCTGTTCGTCGGCCGGTTCGACCGCGTCAAGGGAGGAGACACCATCATCGACGCCTTCGCCCGAGTCGCCCGGACCCACCCCCAGGCGCGGCTCCGGTTCGTCGGCCCGGATCGGGGACTGGTCGATGAGCGTGGTCGGAAGTGGTCGCTCCCGGAGTACCTGGCCGAGCGCGCCCCCGAGGCGATGGCGGCCGGTCGAATCGAATGCCTGGGGCATCAGCCCAATTCGAGCCTCCCCACGCTGCGACGGCGGGCCGCCATGATCGTCGCCGCCTCCCGCTACGAGACCTTCGGATTGACGGTTCTGGAGGCGGCGGCGACCGGTGTCCCACTCGTCGCCAGCCGCGTCGGCGGAGTCCCGGAGATCATTCAGGACGGCCAAACCGGGCTCCTCGTCCCTCCCGACGATCCCGAGGCGCTCGCCCAGGCCATCGGCCGCTTATTCGACAACCCCGACCTCGCCGCCCGCCTCGGTCAACAAGCGGCCGACGTCGCGGCACGGGATTTTCATCCCGATCAGATCGCCCGCCGCACGGTGGAGTACCATAAATCCATCGTGGAACGCCACCGGCGCGGGGCGGACGCTTTGTCCTGATTGTAAAATTTGCTAAGCTTGGTAAGCAGCCCTGTGCATGAAGCCGAGGTGGTTCCACCGGGGCCCTAGTCCAGCATTATGCGAGGAACTCAACGATGCGCTCCCGCGGCTTTTGGTTACCGGTCATGACCGCGGCTCTCCTGGCCTCAAGCGCCGGGGGTGACGCTTCGGCCCAAGACATCATCATTGAGACGAGCGCCTGGATGCCAACGTCGCGCGTCCTCTCGGTGTCCGTCCCCACCACCTATCTGGCGACCTCGTACGCGATCCCAACGACCTTCGCGGCGCCGACGGTCTACGCCACGAGTTACGTCACCGAGCGGGTGGTGGCCGCGCCGGCTTCGGTGGTCGTCCCGACCGTTTACGAGACCTACCGCCCCAGCCTCTTCGGCCGTCGGCTGATCCCCACCGGCCGAACCTACGTCGCGCCGACCCGGTATTTCCCAACCTCCCTCTACGTCCCCTCCGCCTACTACGTTCCGACCGTCTCGACCTTCCCGACCTCGTTCGTGAGCGTCCCGTCGATCGTCGATCGCGCGGTGATCACCACCGGCGCCGTCGTTCGCGAGACGAGCGCGTGCTGCCCCGACGCCATCGCCATGAGCCCCACGACGGTAACGACCCGCCCGATCGCGCCCGAACGATCCACAAGGTCCAACGCCGAACCGGCGCCCCGACGGCCGAGCGTTCGATCCGAGCCGAACATTGACGACGAGCCCGCCCTGGAGTCGGGGGTTGAACCGCTTCCGGCCCCGGCGGCGCCCGCCCGGCCCCGCGCGCAGACGCCCCCGGCCCAATCCGCCGCCCCCGCGCCCGCCGCGCCTCGGGAGATTCCGCAAAACACTGAGAGCCCGCCGCCGCCCCAGGCTCCCCAGGAGCGACAGCAATCGACGGCGCGGCCCGATGGCGAGATTCCGGCGCCGACCGCTCCCGCGGGTGAGATGGAGCCAACCCCGATCCCCGCGCCCAAGGCGCCCAGCGCCGACGAGGATCTGGTTCCCCTGGCTCCGGCCGGGACCGATGATCTGTTGCCCGCGCCCTCGGAGATGGGATCGCTCGACAACGCGTTCCGTCGCGAGGCCCAGCGGCCGGTCTTCACCCCGACCCGCGCCCCCGAGCCGAGCGTCCGCAACATCCTCTTCGGCCGCGTCCGCGAACACGTGAACAACGAGCCGGAGGAAGGCGTCCGCGTCCTCCTGACCAACCGCGGCGGCTCTTTTGAAGAACGCGTCGCCATGACCGACGCCTTCGGCCGATTCGCGGTTCGCGTGCCCGACGGCGACTGGGACGTCAAGGTGACGATGCCCAGCGGACGGATTTACACCGTTAGCCAGATCACCGTCAGCCGCGGCGAGATCACCGACGATCAGGGGCGGGACATCCCCAGCCTCACCATCACCCGCTGATTGCAACGGCCGCGAAGCCTCGGGCCGGCCGAAACCCGGCCCGAGGCATTCCTTCAAAGGGAGCAACGATCATGGCCATTGAATCCGAAGGCGAGGAAGTCCGTCTCTGCGATGTCGCCAACGAGATGGAGGCCGCGCTGGTTTTGAACATGCTCCAGGAGGAGGGTGTCCCCGCCCGCACCGACGCCACCTCGGGCAGCGACGTGTTCGGCGGCCTCCCGTTCGAGGGGGGGCACGGCGTTTTCGTCGTCCCCTCGCTTGCCCGCAAGGCCCGCGAGATCCTCTCGAAGTATCCCCACTTCAGTAAGCTCAAGAACGTCCACGAGCCCGCCGGCGAGTGAGCCCGGATCGGCGGGCGGTTCCGGGGCGGTCCCGGGTGGAAACCGAATCATGTAGGGGCGGCCCCCCGTGGGATGGCGCGCTCGCCCACGCCGATCGCGGAGGGCGGCCACGGGGGGCCGCCCCTACACCGCCGGGCCTGGATGCCCGACGCGAATGAATAGCCTCGCTCACGACAGGCGATCCATCATCACTTCGACCCCCGCAGGCCGCATGCCATCTCCCGCTGAGCGCCCCTTGCGCATTGGCCTGGTGGTCAGCTATTTCCATCCCTTCGCCAGCGGCGCGGAGCGCCAGGCTTTGGCCCAGGCCGCCGAGCTGGTCCGCCGGGGGCACTCCGTCCGCGTCATCACGCGATCGGTTCGCGGCTATCCGATCGACGACGAAGAATATCAAGGGGTCCAGATCCACCGCTGGATCAAGACCTGGGACCGGGGGCCCCTCTTCGCTCTCAGCTTCGTCCGCGGCGTCATCCGGGCGCTCCGTCGCCTCCGCGGCGAGCTTGACGTGGTTCACACCCATCAGGCGCTTTGGGAAGCCGTGGCCACCGGGACCGCGAGCCGGGCGTTTGGGGGATTCCCAACGCTCGTCCAACCGGCCAGCTCGGGCTACTATGGCGAGGCCCAGGAGCTAAGCCGCACGCGGGGCGCTCCGCTCTTGCGTCGGCTCATCTTGCGCAACACCCACTTCGCGGCGATCTCCGACGAGATCGAGCGCGAGTGGCGAGCGCTGGGCGTGCCGGCGGATCGGCTCACCCGGACTCGGAGCGGGGTCGACACCGACGTCTTCCACCCAGGCCCGAGCGCCGTCGAGGACCGCCTCTTGTCCCGGCCCCGGGCAATCTTCACGGGGCGGCTCCACCCCCAGAAGAACCTCCCGCTGCTGCTGGACGCCTGGGTCGAGGTCGCCCGCCGTTCGGCCGCGAATCTAATCCTTGTGGGACCGGGAAGCGACCGCCGGGCGCTGATGGATCGGGCCGAAGCGCTGGGAATCGCCGACCGGGTCCAGTTCGTCGGCGCCGCCTCGAACCCGGCCGATTACCTCCGCGCGGCCGACCTGTTCGTCCTGCCCAGCGTGGCCGAGGGGATGAGCAACTCGCTCCTGGAGGCGATGGCGTCGGCGCTCCCCTGCGTCGTCTCGGGCATCGGCGGCAACACCGACCTGATCACCCACGGCGAAACCGGCCTCCTGGTCCCCTCCCCCACCCCCGAAGCCTGGTCCGCCGCCCTCCTCGCCTTGATCCAAAACTCCGACGAAGCCCGCCGCCTCGGCCAGGCCGCCCTCGCCCGCATCGAGTCCGAATACTCCCTCCGCGCCGTCGTCGACCGCTACGTCGGGCTCTACCGCAATTTGATCGCGCGAAGTGAACGCCTCGGCTGATTATTCCTCTGGCTTCTCTGCCTCGGGAACCGCCCGCGTGTCGATCTCAGCCCAATCATCCGAATTACGGTCATATGAATAAATAATACTATCGTACTCCAAGCGGAGTCCGTTAAACCCTTCTTCCGGAGCCTCCGGACGGGCGCCTTCAGGAAGTTCCAGAATATTCCATTTTCCGGCCCCGAAGCAGTACGTATAGATTCGATTGTCCAATACATAAGCCAACACGCCCTGCCCCACCACGGGCGCCGCTTCCATCACGGGTTCGGTCAGGTCCTGGACGACCCAGCGATTCCCGGTAAACACAAGATTCACGCCACGAGTATTAGTGATCCAGGGATCGAAGACCGCGAGCCGCTGGATCTTTTCGCCGCGCAAGGCTAGGGCGATTAAGAATTGGCCGTTGCGCGTTTTGGTGAAACGAGGAAGGACATCCAATCGCGGGGAACCGGCCTCGGCGATTCGAACCGATATGGGAGCGGAGGCCGCCGCCCGCATTTTTTTCATTTCGTCGGCCTGATCTCCTTCTGGTATCGCAAATCGCATGGGGATCGGGAAAATCGTGACGACATGACCGTCTTCCGAGGGGACCACGACGGGCCGATCAGTCGGCAGATAACGGGGCCGGTTCTTGCCATCCGCCGCAACGGCTTGCAGATCGGGAGCCAGTTCGGCTTCCGGCTCGGTCTTCTCGGCGGCCCGCTCCAGTTGCTCGCGCAGGTCGTCCAGCCGCTTGACGACCGAGGAGAGCGATTCGTTGTACTTTTGCCGCTGGTCTTCAAGCTCGTTCATCGAGCGTTGGATCTCTTCCAACTGCGACTTCACGTCGGAGAGGGGGTTTGAGCCATCCTTCGGCGCGTCGTTGGCGGCCTCGGGTTCGGCCTCGGCTTGCTCGGTTCCGGCGTCTTGCTGGAAGGCGTAGCCGCTCAGGCCGCCGGCGGTTAGGACGAGGGCCAGGGCGCAGGCGGCGGTGAGCGTGAGTTTTGAGATCATCATGGTGTTGAGAACCCCTTTGGCGAGCGCGACGGCACCGGCGGAGGCCAGGGCCGAGGCTCCGGTTTGGGAAACGGCGAATTCGAGGGCCGAGCGGACGGTCGTCTCCAGGAGCGCGGGGGAGACCGTCTCAAGGGCGGCGGCCGAACCCAAAACCGCGTCGTCGGTCTGGACGCCCCGACGGGTCAGGCGGACCCGAAGACGCTCGCGACCGCGCGACAGCCGGCTGCGGATCGTGCCCACCGGCTGGCTCAAACGCGAGGCGGCCTGATCGTGGGTCAGACCTTCCAGGTAACAGAGAACAAGCGGGGCGCGGAGCCGCTCCGGCAGGCCGTTCAGCTCCTCGTCGAGGATCGCCCGCAGCTCGATCCGCTCGGGATCGCGGGAGGATGACGAGTCGCCCGCGGGCTCCACATCAATCCCGATCCGCTCGCGGGCGAGCCTCCGGGCGGCGTTCTCCCGGGCCCGAACCGCGACCCGGCGCGCGACGCCGTGCAGCCAGGGACCGACGCGCTGGCTCCGGCGGATCGTCCGGGCGTTGCGGGCGAGGACCAGGAACGTCGCCTGAAACGCATCCTCCACGTCGTGTCCATCGTGGAGGACGCGCCGGCAGACGCCGAGGACCATCGGCCCGTGGCGCGCCACGAGCGCGGCGAAGGCCGATTCGTCGCCGTCGGCGAGGAACCGCTCCAGCAGCCTATCGTCGTTGTCCCCCGTCGCGGTCCCCCAGCGCAACAGCCGCGTCAGGTCGCCGACGACGTTACCCGGATGGCGCCCCACAAGCGTTCTCCTCCAGACCTTTCGCGGTCGGTCCACACCTTGAATGTGCGGGCCGCGGGGTTCTCAATCCCACTTTCTTTGGATTCGAAGCGAAAATCCGTCCCCGAGTGGGCGCGACGCTCCCTCCAAGCAACGGCGCAAGGGGCGCGACCGTTCCATTTCCGAAAAACCGACCTTGAGGGGAAACGAAGACGGGACTCTGGACCTCACCGGGTTGATTCGTCTCTTACAATATAACGGAGAGCAACGAATGCGCTGACATCGGGCGACGCTTCGAGCCACTTTGGCTTAACATCGTCACCTCTGGTCTTTCCGAGAATCTTTCGCCATGGCTGGGCGGCTGCAAGCTCCCATCGTGCTGGCGCACGGGCTGTTCGGGTTTTCGAGGATCGGGTTCGGCCCGCTGACGCTGACCACCTACTTTCGGGGAATCCCCGAGGCCCTCCGAGCCTCGGGGAACCGGGTGTTGGTCGCGCGGGTGCATCCGATCGCCTCGATCGATTTCCGCGCGCAGCGGCTGGGATATCGCATCCAGACGTATCTCCCCGATGAGCCGGTGCACATCATCGGCCACAGCATGGGGGGGCTCGACGCGCGCAGGCTGCTCGACGAGCCGGGCTGGCGCGATCGGATCCTCAGCTTAACGACGGTCGCCACCCCCCACCTCGGCACGATCATCGCCGACTTCGCGAAGCTGCGGGTCGGGCGGATCTACCGGCTCCTCGACGCTCTGGGGATCGACCACCGGGGATTTCTGAACGTGACCCGGCTGGAGGCGAGGCGGTTTAACCGACTGCGCCGGGCGCCCGGCGACCTGCCCTGCTTCAGCGTGGCCGGCGAGCCGATGGCTCTGGATGTGTCGTGGCCCCTGCGCAGGCTCCACGAAGCGCTCCAGGAGATGGAGGGAAACAACGATGGCCTGGTTCCCTCCATCTCGGCCACCGCGTTCGGCGAGCCCCTGGATCCCTGGCCGCTGGACCACCTGCAACAGTTGAACTGGCTCAACCCGGCCGGCGACCCCGCCCGTTACGACGCGCCCGCCTACTACGGCCGAATCATCGACCATCTGATCGAGCTGGGCTTCGGCGCTGAGGAAGCGCCCAGTCGAAACCTCTCCCCGCTTGGGTCGGCCTCGGTCTGACGGCACAGTCGGCGAACGAAAAAAGGCGGCGCGGCCGAAACGACCCCGCCGCCTCGCTGGGACATCCCCGCGTCAGAGCGCCTTGTAGGCGGCGGTGTACCGCTGCTGGAGCTTCCGCGCGGTCAGCGCGCTGGGGAGGGCGAGGGCCGGCGACGAGGCCGGCGCGCCGTTTTTGGGCGCGAACGGGTTGTCGGGCTTTTGCTTGGTCGCCTCGTCGATCGCGAGCGAGGCGATCGCCGCGGCCAGGTCCGGCGAAGCGGCGGTCGGGGCCGGCGTCGGCGCGGTTGACGCCAGGGGCGAGAGGGAAAGAGCGCTAGCGCCGTTGTCGCCGGCGGCTCCGACGCGCAGGGGTTGCGGCGCCGGGCTCGACGCGGTGTAGGCCATCTTCTCGCCGAGGTAGAGGAACCGGAACAGGTGGTCCCCGGGCGTCAGATTCAGCCTGAACGTGGCCACCCAGCGGCCCCCCTCGAACGCGATCTGGCTGATGGCGATCGGCTGGCCGAAGTCGTTCAACACCACCCCGCCGCTGGGGGGAATGTCGCCGAGACCCGCGAAGGAGAGCACCGCCCGGAGCGTCACCGGCTGGCCGACGGGCACCGGGGAAGCCGGAAGCTCGCCGACCATGGTCGTCGTCGCCAGGACGACGACCTGGGACGTGGTCGCCATCACCGAGGCGAACCGGGGATCGTTGTCTCCGTTGTAGATCGCCGTGATCTCGTAGGTTCCCGTCTTCCCTTGCGGCTCCAAATAGGGGACCTGAAAGACGGCTCGGCCGTTCTGCATGGGGGCCGCGAGGATGTGGTCGCCGATCTTGACGCCGACCAAGCCGCCCTCGGGAACGCCGGCGGCGGGCACGGCCGGAAGCGCGTCGACGGTGATGGTGAGCGGTTCGCCAAGTCCCCGGGGATTGGCGCTGGTGGTGACCTTGAGGATCGTGTTGGCCTTGGCCACCGTCAACTGGGCGGCGGCGGTCGTCTCCGGCGATCCGCTCCCCGCGAAGACGGCGCGATAGCGATTGCCCGAGTCGGCCAGGGTTGGCGTGACGGTGTACCAAGAGTTCGTCGCGCCGGGGATGTTGGTCCAAGCGCCGCCGTTCTTGCTCACCTGCCACTGGGCCGAGGCGTTGGCGGGGTTGGTCGGCGCGGCGGTGAAGGTCGTGGGCACCCCCGCGAACACCGATTGCGCGACGGGCGGAGTGGCCGACGTGATCTTGATGAGATTGCCCGACGGCGAAGCGCCCGTGGTCGGGTTCGACGCCTCCCCTCCTCCCGCGTTGGAGACGATGGGAGCGGCGGCGGCGCCGGCGGTTCCGACGCGCAGGGGTTGCGGCGCCGGGCTCGACGCGGGATAGGCCATCTTCTCGCCCAGGTAGAGGAACCGGAACAGGTGGTCCCCGGGCGTCAGATTCAGCCTGAACGTGGCCACCCAGCGGCCCCCCTCGAACGCGATCTGGCTGATGGCGATCGGCTGGCCGAAGTCGTTCAGCACCACTCCGCCGCTGGGGGGAATGTCGCCGAGACCCGCGAAGGAGAGCACCGCACGGAGCGTCACCGGCTGGCCGACGGGGACGGGGGAAGCCGGAAGCTCGCCGACCACCGTCGTGGTCGCCAGGACGACGACCTGGGACGTGGTCGCCGTGGCCGAATCGAAGCGCGGATCGTTCGCTCCGTCGTAGTTCGCCGTGACCAGGTAGGTTCCCGTCTTCCCCTGCGGCTCCAGGTAGGGGATCTGGAAGACGGCTCGGCCGTTGTGCAGGGTGCCCGAGAAGTTGTATGGGCCGACGTGAATGCTGATCTGGCCGCCGTCGGGAACGCCGCCGCCGGGCACGGCCGAAATCGCGTCGATGGTGAAGCTGAGCGGTTCCCCGTGCGGCCGGGGGTTGGCGCTCGGGGTGATCTTCAAGACCGTTTGGGCCTTGGTCACCGTTAGTTGGGAGGCGGCGGTCGTTGTTGACTGTCCGCCGCTGGTGAAGACGGCCCGATAGCGCTTGCCCGAGTCGGCCAGGGTTGGCGTGACGGTGTACCACGAATTCGTCGCGCCGGAGATGTTGGTCCAGGCGCCGCCGCCCACGCTCACCTGCCACTGAACCGCCGGGTTCGCGGCGCCGGCCGCGGCGGCGGTGAAGGTCGTGGGGCTCCCCACGGTCACCGTCCGGCTGCTCGGATTGACGCTCACGGAGAACGAATTGGGATCGGCGAATACGAAGGCCGCGCCCTGGAAGTTGGCTCCGGCGTAGGCCGTGGGCGCGCCGACGATGACCGTCGAGCCATCAAGGCTCGCCGCGAGCGCCGTGCCGAAGGTGTCGTTGGTGGTCCCGACGGCGGCTGTGAGCTTGCCCGATTGGCTCCAATTTGAGCCCGACCTGCTGAAAACGTAGGCGGCGCCTTGGTTGAGGCTGTTGCCGATTGTCTCGCGGCTGGCGCCGACGACGGCGATGGTTCCATCAGCGCTCATGGACACGGAATCGCCGAAGAGCGCTCCGACGCCGGCGCTGGGGGCCGTCAGCTTGACGGGCTGCCCCCAGTTCGATCCGGTTCGAGTGAAGATGTAAGCCGCCGAGACCAAGGGCGCGCCGGCCAGCACGACGGAGCCATCGGAGGAAATCGAGAGCGAGCCGCCCATCTGCTCGTGGGCGACGCCGTTGGGGGCCACGAGTCTGGCGGGCCCGTTCCAACTCGTTCCCAATTTCCCATAGACGTAGATGGCGCCTTGATTGACGTTGGCTCCGACCGAGGCGCCCGGCGCGGTGACCGCCACCGAACTACCGTCGGCGCTGATGGCGACCGCCGAGCCGAACGCGCCATCGTCGGCGCCGTTGGGGGGGATCAGCCCGGCCGTCAGGCTCCAGGAGTAGCCGCCGAATCGCGTGAAGATGTAGGCCGCGACGCCGCTGACGCCGGCGACGATCGCGTCGCCGTTGCCGCTGATCGAGACCGCGGCGCCCAGGAAGGCGCCTCCGACGGTGAGCTTGTCGACCTGTTTCCACGCGCCGTCGGGATTCGCGAAGACGTAGACGGCGCCCCGCCCCGGGGCGCCGGCCGCGATGGTCGTTCCATCCAGGCTGATCGCCACCGAGTAGCCCAACTGGTCCCCGCTCAGACCATCGGCGGCGGTCAATTTGGCCGTTTGGGTCCAGCTCGTCCCGGATCGGTCGTAGACGTAGACAACCCCCGCTCCGGCCTTGGAGGCGCCGAGATTTTCGCTTCGAGCCCCGACCGCCACGCGGTTTCCATCGCCGCTAACCGCCACCGAGAAACCGAAGTACTTGGGAGTCGCCTGCGCGGTGGGGGCCGTCAGCTTGGTCTGCTGGACGTAGGGGTCGATCACCAACGGATAGACCGCGTCGGCGTCGTCGACCTGAATCGAGAGCACGTCGCCGTCGGCCGTCGAATGGACCGACATGTAGGCCGGCGTCTGGCGGCCAGTCGCGTCGTAGGCGATCAGCCCGCCGTAGCTCAGCGCCGATGCCCCATCGGCGCGCGCCAGCGTGACGCTTCGCCCCCCGGCGTCGGCCGTCGCGATCAGGGTTCCGCCAAGCGCCAGGTCAAGCGTCAGGGGACCGTCGCCGCCGGCGGGCCGTTGCGCCAGGGTGAACCCCTGCTGGAGCCCGAGCGGGCCGTTGACGAACCACTGCGAGACCGCGCCATAGTCGTACTCGACCCGGTTGCCGGCAACGGTCTCCCGAGCCGCGCCGAGCGCGCCGAGGTTGTCGCCGTAGCCGACCCCCAGCACCGTCGCCGACCAGGAGTCGGCCCCCGCCGTCACCCGCAGACCGCCGGCGTCGACGACCGCCCCGTACTGATTCGTCGCGTTGCTCAGCGCGTAGCCGGCGCCCGACGCCGCCATCGCGTACGAGGGATCGTCCCGACCAATCGCCTCGGAAAGCGCGTATTGCGACTCAAGCGACAGATCCGTCCCCGGCGACGGCGAGGCGCTCGAGACCAGGGCCGGGCCCGTCTGGACCGCTCCCAAAGCCGACCACGCCCCGGCCGCCGGCGCCATGCGCTCCTCCAGCGCCTCGCGCTCGGGACGCAAGCGCCGCCGCGCCGAGCCGGCCGTTCGTTTTCGAACCTTCAAGTCTGACAAGCCGCGGCGCGGCCTTGCGGGGCGATCGAAAAACATGAAGCAATCCCCTGGTTGAATTCGAGCCCACTCCGCCACCGGCGTATATCAATCGGCGCGAGGTTTCGCCCGCGGCCGCGATCCCTCGGCCGCGCGTCTGGAGGTCGGGAAGCTTTATCTCGGGTAGTGATTCGGAGTCGCTTAGTTTGCGCCTCCCCGGGCGTCGAAAACAAGCCAGCCCGCGCGGATGTCATCAACAAGACGCGAATTGATACTCATCGCAGCAACCAGCAAGCCAAATATGGCACCAATGTTGTCCAACCGCAACGCGATGATGATATCCACGGAAACGCGCCACCAATCATGCATTACGTAATGCTCGCCATTGATATCCGACGGAGGATGCTCCAGAGGCTTGCGGGCCCCCCTTTCCCGCGCGATAGTTGGGGGCTCCGCCGCTCGTTGGAAACCGTCCTCCCTTGGGAGCCCGCCCATGACCTCGCCCAGCGTCAATCGTCGAGATTGGATCAAGACCGCGACGGCCGCCGGCCTGGCCTCGGCCGCGACTTCGGGCGCGCCCTCCGCCGCCCTCGGGGCTCGGGTGGCCGAACCCGACCGGATTCGACGCGAGAATGAGAAGCCCGGCACGCTGGATTGGATGAACACCAACGTCCGGGTCGATCCCAAGACGAATTACCGATGCCCCTGGATCGAGGGTTACGTCTCGCGGACGAGCGTCCGTCCGGGGGAGGAGCTGTCGTTCCACGTCAGCACGAATCCAGCCTCCCGGTTCTCGATCGAGCTTTACCGGATGGGCTACTACCAGGGCAAAGGTGCCCGGCTGGTCGAGAAACTGGGGTCGTTCGACGGCCGGGTTCAGCCCGATCCGCCGATCGGCGAGAAGCGGCTGCGCGAGTGCGCGTGGGAGCCTTGCGTCTCGCTGTCAATCCCCGAGGATTGGGTCAGCGGCGTTTATCTGGGGAAGCTGAAGGCCGAGCGCGAGGGGTTGGAGAGCTACGTCATCTTCGTTGTCCGCGACGATCGCCGGGCCGACTACCTGTTTCAGGTCTCCGACAACACCTGGAACGCCTACAACCGATGGCCCTCGCAATTCTCGCTTTACGACGACGGCAAGAAGGTCTGGTACTGGGGTCCCGACGTTCAGACGAGCTTCGATCGGCCGTACGGCAAGTATTGCCAGATCTTCGACGCGCCGCTTTCCGTCGGCTCGGGGGAATGGCTCCTCTGGGAGTTCCCCCTGGCCTACTGGATGGAGGAGCGCGGATATGACGTCACCTATATCTCAAACATTGACACCCATCTTGATCCCGAGGGCCTGCGTCGGGCCAAGGGGTGGATCTCGATCGGCCACGACGAATACTGGTCGCTGGAGATGTTCGAGAACATGAAGCGGGCCCGCGACGAGGGCCTGAACCTGGCGTTCCTCTCGGGCAACGCGATCTGCGGAACCGTTGACATCCACCCCTCAAGCGACGGCCGCCCTGGTCGGATCATCGAGCGCGTGGGTCGTTACGGCTCGCCCCGCAAGGAGGAGTTGGAGCAGGGATTCCCCGAAGAGGCGGGCCTCAAGAAAAACGGCCCCAACGAGGCGACTCTGATCGGCGCCCAGAGCACCTATCCCGTCACCGGCGGCGGCGACTGGATCTGCCGGAAGCCCGAGCACTGGCTGTTCGACGGAACCGGCATGAAGGATGGCGACGGCGTCGCCGGCCTGGTCGGCTGGGAATGGCACGGCGAGCCCTGGTCGATCCCCGG
>Ga0182742_1002720_pt1 | contig 19016 bp, 20 predicted proteins | sample eDN5th37CBELigMG_FD_128880 | JGI IMG/M metagenome (GOLD analysis project Ga0182742, IMG submission 128880) | Enriched Miracle-Growth compost microbial communities from Emeryville, California, USA - eDNA 5th pass 37_C BE-Lig MG (version 2)... ...
CAGTTCCGGACGGAAAACCGGTTCCCACTTTTCCTGGAACTGACTTTTCTCTCGCAGTTCCGGACGGAAAACCGGTTCCCACTTTTCCTGGAACTGACTTTTCTCTCGCAGTTCCGGACGGAAAATCGGTTCCCACTTTTCCTGGAACTGCTTTAGGAAGCGAGCTCCTGCAATCCCGCCTCGGCCAGCGTGGCAAAAGATGTATCCGGTGCCCGTTCCACAACGCCCCGCAATGTCTTGCGCGCAAGCCTGATATTGCCTTGCCGGGCCAGCGCCAAACCAAGGTAAACACGGGATGCAACGCTGCGGCGCTGCGCTCTAAGAAGCGCAATTGCCTCATCAATCCGATTTTCGGCGAGACGCAGCATGGCAAGGCCAATCGTACCCGCCTCACCGTGCGGCCGGGCAGCCTTCACACCAAGGAAAATCGCTTCTGCCTCACGAGACAGCCCTGACGATAGAGCAATAAACCCCATCTCCGTGAGAAGCTTCACCTCACCTGCAGTTAGTACAGTGGCCATCAAAATTGCCTTCTAAAATGCCGCACATTTATAATAGTCAAATTCTTACAATGGCACCATAATACGCCCTACAAAAACAAAGTACAATCACCCACACAACTCTCATCCGCACGAATGTCCAGAACATACGGTAAAAAATTACAAAATACGACAATCCACAAATAAGTCACAATCTTAGACTTGATTAAAGAGTGTTTGATGTATTTCTAACCTTCGATGCCAAAATTATAGTTATGGTCTTATACTGTTGGATTCAAAAATGTTTGATTTCGAGAATTTCGAGAAGGAACTGAGAGCCGTTCTAGAGACCAGCATCGTGCGCAATGACCCGGTAGCCAGTCGCATCGTTGGCGAGTTCAAATTCTGCCGCGGAGCAGAAAATGTCGTCGGGGTCCTCACGCAGCTTTATCAGCGGTTGGACGAGATAGAGAAAAATATCCGCTCTGAACGCGGTTCAAAACGGGTGAGCAAGGGAATATCCCGGGGCAGCCGAATGAATATTCGGCTCTAGATTCGATTATTTGTTGATCTTGAAGATAACAACTTACGGTTATGGCCATGGTAGAAGCAAAATCGTTCCCACTATCAGCACAAACCAGACCCACGCATTCGCCTGTTGCAACCGGCGATACGGACGACGCGATCCTCAAGAACAGCTCGGGGACGGACGGCATCAAGCCGCCACCAGAGTTCTACATTGATCCCTCGACACTTAAGACCGAGAAGCAGCTGATCGAATTCCTGAAAAGTTTCGATACCTGGCCCTCCCAGCTGTGGATCAAATACGCCCAGAGGTGGGGCGTGGATGGTATCCTCGCTATCCCTCCTCAGGGAAAAGCAGAGCGCACTATCGTCACCTCGGCGACCAATCCGGATAATGTCTATATCGTTGAAAATATGGCAATGATTGACTTTGCCATGCTCTCGCGGGAGGACGCAGTGCGCGTGGCCGGAACGGCAGCTTTCGATGATGTCAAAGGTGCTTTCGAGTTTGAACGCGCCACAGACGCCAGGTTTGATGGTCTGAGTTTCAACGACTACGTGGATAGCATAATAAGCGACATGCGCTCCAAGAAGGGCAAGATGTCCGATGAAGATCTGCAGCCGTATCTCAACCAACTTCAGCATGTGCGCGACGACGTTGATGATCTGGCAATCCTGAAGCCTTCCGAGATCCGCAAGAAGATAAGCGACATCAAAGAGGTGTTCGAACGTGCTGCGCACTTTTCTGATATTCAGCCGGAGACTTATGGCCCCCAGGGTGCTGACGCCCACTATTCGAATGTCATCAGCCTTGATGGAGGAGCAGCCATCAACCGCGGTTACAGGATCTTCGTCGAAAGCGACCGTAAAATCGCGGCGCTTGAAGCCCAGCGCAACAATCTCCTAAAGCGTTTCAACACGCTCGATCTCCCCACCTTAGTTACGCAGGTCATGATGCTGGACAAGCAGATCACCGATGCGAAGTCGGTGCGCGAGGGAGAGGAACTAAAGCAACAAAATGAGCTCTCCAACACCTATGCCGCCATGCAGGACGCCATAAACGAGACACTGCGACTATTCAGTGGAAAGGACGGGGACGATCCGGAGAAACACTCCCTCTGCGACAAGAAAGCCTACGCAGAACTTACTGACAGGCAAAAGAAGCTTGTCTCAATGTTCACGAACCTTTTCGGTAAGGACGCGCAACAACATCCGCTGGAAGCAGCCCGATCAATCTCACGCCCGCTGATGGATTTTGTCGAAGACGTACGCGGTTATCCGCTGAAAACATATACGAATGCGCAGTGGAATACGTTCGGCACGCAACTTTCAGAGGTCGTCACTCTCCTGGGTCAAAACACCCAGTTAAAGATGAACGACATTAGTACGCTGCAGCAGATGGGTACCAGCCAGTTCGAAGTCGCATCGAAAGCCATCAGTCGCATGACGGATCTGTCCACAGCCATCAGCAGGAATATTTAGATAGAACTGTATTTCTGACATTTATCTAGGCGGTAATTATTAGCAGTTATCTTACAAATTATTATTTGTGACTTATATTACAATCTAGATTTATCAAACATCATATAAATAATTTAAAAGCTCATATTTGGTTCCCATATTTCTATACTTGACGGAACACTTACCCAAGACGTCGACGCTGGAACGCTTGCCAATTCAGTAAGACGCAGCATCGAGGAAGCGTACGCCGCCGATCCAGCGGTAGGCAACCACATGACACTGATGGTCGAGGGCCTATCGCTGGGGGACATAGAGGGGCTTAGTGTGCACCACAAAGAAGCGCTTTTCCAACTGGGATGCAAGCTCATGCTCTGTAATGAGGCTGAGCAGGCCGAGTCGATATTCATTGCTCTGTCCTTGCTCGATCCACTGGAAGCGCGAGCCTACTACGGAGCCGGGATCGCGATGAAGGCACAGGGAAAGCTTTCGGGCGCCGCGCAGCTCTTCATGCAGTTCCTCAGTCTCGACGCAACGAATCCCGATGGATACCTGCGGCTAGGTGAATGCCTTGTGGCAGCCGGTGAGCTTGAGGAAGCCCGATCTGCCTTCCTGGCGGCCGAAGCGCTGGCGTCCAGCGCCACGGCAGCCAGGCCCAAAAAACGAGGCAGCAAAACAGATCGGGCGTCTAATGAAGAAGAACATCAAGGGTAAGGAGTATAGTGATGTCTTTCAAGATAGAAAATAACGATACTCTCGCACTCCATAATCCAAGTCGACCGCAGGAACTGGGCACAAGCGCCTCAGCCCCGCAGGAAGCCGCGAGCAATCCGGGAACACTTTCATTGCCGCCAACAGTGGAGAATGCGCCGAGATCTCCTGAGCTCGAAAGTCTGACGGCCATGATGAACCTGCGCGCAAGTTCAGCAACGCTGGGGCTTGCGCTTGCCGAGGTGATCGAGTCCTTCCGGAGTACGAACAATGTGGTCGCTCGCAATAAGATCGACCAGCTCATGGACAACAAGCTTGGGCTTCTCAAGGACAAGCAGAGGCGACTCGAACTAGCACAAAAAAAATTCGACGAAGCTCAGTCATCCAGTTGGTGGACCAATCTATGGCCCAAGATCCGTTTTGGGATTTCAGCGGTCATCACCACCGTGGCAGCCGCCGCTCTGATAAGTACCGGCATTGGCAGCGTCCTCGGAGTCATGCTGCTTGCGGGTATGGTTGTAGCAGTGGCAAGCACCGTGAACGAGGGACTGGTCACGTTTACTGGAGAAGGGTTGGGAGGCCGCATCGCGGAGGCAGCTGGTGCAAGCAAGCAAACGACAATGAAATGGGACATGGCCGTTGGCATCGTCCTTGCCGTTACAGCCGTCGTTGTGATGCTCCCGGCAACCGGGGGCTCTGATTGCACTAGGAACCATACCGCGGATCCTATTAGCGGCTAGCGGCTTGGTCACCGCCGGTGGTGATTTGGCGACCGGCATAGTGAGTAACAAAGCTAGCACCGCAAATTCAGAAGGAATGGACCTGACAGCCGCGTCCAAGAGGTACGAGGCCATCTTCCAGCAGCTGAGTGGTATCCAGCAGCAGGATTCGGACAGTCTGATCGCGATCAACAACCGTGCGAACGAGATGCAGGCTTCTCTTATGAGAACAATTTCAGATGTAAACAGTGCGTTCGCACGTGTGCGGTTCGCCAGCTAGACACTGGAGTATACGATATGTCCCAACCAACTATCCAGAATATCCCAGGCACCTACACCGACCCGACGACCAGCGTCAATGCTGCTGACAAGGCGCAGCCCACCCGTTCCCAGCGAAAGGCAGCGAGCGGCAGTCCCCAGCTGCCTGTCGCTTTGGAAACGCCTATGGCTGACCAGATGGTGACGCAAAAAGCCATTATTGACCCCGCGTCGCCAGACAGGGCTCTCGATAAGCTCGAAAAGGCTCTCACCACACTGAAGAATGCCGATGGCAAGGTCGATGACTTTATCTCGGAATTCAGCGATATCTTCCGATTTATCGGCGCCATCCTGATCAAGAATGCCGATGCCATGCGGCAGAGCGCCTTGAATGACAGGATGGCAGCACGCGAAGCTGCGCGCGACGCGTTGCTCGGTCAGGCTGGCAAGCTTCACGACGCCGCCGATAAGACGCGAACACTCGCAATTGTCGCCATTGCGGCGGTATTGGTGGTATCGGTTGCATCGATAATAGCTTCAGTTATCTCTATCGGGTCTTCCGTCATGGAGAGGAGCGCCGCCACGGCTGCAGCCAAGGGAGTGGCCGGGCAGAAGACTGACATTAAGAACCTGGAGAGCCTGCGCAGCCGTGTCGCCAGTCCGGAAGACGCGAATCTCTTGTCCCGCAAGATCACGGAAGCCGAGACCTCGGTCGAACGCATCTCAAAGGATGCCGAAGCAAGAATTGCAATGCTGCAGAGGCTCAACCAAAGGTCCCTGTCAGCGGCCCAGATCGCCAATGCCGCAGGCAGCGTGATAAAATCGGTTGAAGGTATCCTGCAGGCGGATGTCAAATCCACGGAAGCCGATGCCACGCTGCTGTCGTCGTATGCGCAGTTCGACCAGCAGCGGGCTGATGCGAAGAAGGAGCTTTATGACAAGGTCATCGACCTGGTCCAGCAGTCCATCAACACGTACCGCAACCTGCAGCAAAGCCAAGTGGAAGCGATGAGGGCGGTGACGAGGTCATAGGCCATGCGCCGACAACCGGATGTCTTTCAACAGACGATTGCACAATTCCAGTCGCAAACTGGTTTGCGACTGGACACACCCGCACCGACGCATTCATTGCGGGTAATGGTCGATGACATCTGTGTAGCCCTCGCAGACAGCGGCGGCACGCAGATGATGCTCGAAGCCGAAATCATACGGCTTTCAGAAAGCCCGGAAGAACGGACGTTCCAGCTCTATACAGCGCTGAAGGCAAACCTCGGTCTGGTGTTCGACTGCTCGGCGACAGTTCAACGATCACAGTTGGAAGATGGTGAATACCTCGTCGCCCGCGCCATCCTTCCGTATACCGTAACCGCATCCAGTAAACTCATGAAGACCATTGAAGATATTGCCGGGCTGGTTGATTTTATCCGACGTACCGGGCTGCAGGTCGATCACCCTGCAGCCCAGGGGCCTCACCGGCACCCGAATCTGATTTTTCCTGTTTAACCAGCATCCTCTTCAGCACGCGAGACATTGATGAAAAAGACAAAGGGCGGGGCTAAAGCTACCGCACGCACACCATTGATTCCGGCAGGACTTGATCCGGAACTGTTGGCCCGGGTTGCTACAACGACGCTTGCGGAAGAACTTAATCTCGACATCAGGGCATTCGATGCTTTGCTGGTTCTCGCCGGCCAAATGCAAGAGCAGAAGCGTTGGAAGGAAGCGTTCGAGCTCTACGCCAAACTGGGCCTCATCGATCCTACCCAGCTGGATGTACAGATCGGACTTGCACGGTGCGCAACCGAATTGGGCGAACACGACCTCGCCATCAAGGCTGCCGCGAATGTCATCCTGCTCGCCCCCCATGATGCCCGCGGATATCTCCTTTCGGGCAAGAATTGCCTGCTCATCGGCCAGTATCAAGAGGCTCGCGAAGACCTGGAAGACGCCATGCGGCTTGCCGGAGATGAAGCTTCACTCCGCCGCTCGGCCTTGCTCCTGCTGTCACAGCTTGAGGTGATCGTGCCTGTCGAGTCCAGCATCAGCAACAACAGCTAAGTCCATAGGGCGGGGATGAAGCAGCTTCTCACTCGAATGGCGGCGCGGAGCGACCTGGTTCTGGCCGTGCTGATCGTCAGTATCATCTTCATGATGGTTCTACCTCTGCCAGCCTCGCTGGTAGACCTTCTGATAGCCACCAACCTTGCACTGACCGTCATCCTCCTGATGGCAGCCGTTTACCTGAGGGATGTCACGGAGCTGTCGGCATTCCCGTCCATGCTTCTTATCACGACGCTGTTCCGGTTGGCCCTCTCCATCACCACCACACGGCTGATCCTGCTCGATGGCCACGCTGGCCACATCATCGCAACCTTCGGCAAGTTCGTGGTGGGTGGAAACCTGGTCGTTGGCCTGGTCATTTTCCTCATCCTGACCATCGTCAACTTCCTGGTGATCACCAAGGGGTCTGAACGTGTGGCGGAAGTGTCGGCCAGATTTTCGCTCGATGCCATGCCGGGCAAGCAGATGTCGATCGATTCCGATATGCGCGCAGGGGTCATAGACCTGGCTGAAGCCAAGCACCGGCGCGAAAAACTGGAACAGGAAAGCCAGCTCTACGGCGCCATGGACGGCGCGATGAAATTCGTGAAGGGGGACGCCATAGCGGGGATGATCATCATCGCCGTAAACCTGGCTGGCGGAATGGCCATTGGCATGTTCCAACGCGGGCTTCCGGCTTCCGAAGCACTCAATCTCTACTCGCTGCTGACGGTGGGCGACGGGCTGATTGCGCAGATCCCCGCCTTGTTCGTGTCGATCACCGCGGGGTTCATCGTGACGCGGGTCTCCACGCCCGATGCCAAGGATCTGGCAAGCGACATTGCCGTGCAGCTTGTCAGCCAGCCGAAAAGTCTGCTGGTCACGGCGGGCGTTCTCCTGGTGTTTGCCTCCGTCCCTGGGATGCCCACGCTGACCTTCCTTGGTCTTGCCGCGGCGGTCGGCGCGGGCGGTTTTTTCAAGCTGCGATCAACCAAAAGCGCCAGCGCAGCCTCTGCGGAATCTGCCTACATGCCATCGATCAAGAGTGGGGAAGATGATGCAACGCCTGTCACGTTCTCACCCACCATTCCCATTCTCGTCGATGTCTCGGCGACGGTCCGTGAAGCGCTTGATCCCCGCCGCATCGATCGGGAGATCGTGCGGGTACGCAGCGAGCTTTACTATGAGCTTGGCGTACCAATTCCGGGCATCTTCTTACGGCCAAACCAACATCTGCCTAACGGGCACTACAGCATACTCGTAAACGAGGTGGGCCTGGCAACAGGTGAAATGCGGCCGCGCGAACTACTGGTGCAGGAAAGCGAAGAGGCACTGGAAGCGCTGGAGATTCCCTACACGCGCGGCAAGGACCTCCTCGATGACACTCCAAGCCTCTGGGTCGATCCACAACATCAGGCAGCCCTGGAAAAGGCGAGCATACCGTTCATGCCGACCTTGGATGTCCTGATGCATCATCTTACGCAAGTGTTGAGGACGAACGCAGCCGAATTCCTCGGCATTCAGGAAACGATGCAGCTTCTCAACCAGATGCAGGCAAGCTTCCCGGATCTCGTTACCGAAGTGACACGCCTCCTGCCCACAACCTCCACGACCGAAGTGCTGCAGCGCCTCGTCAGTGAAGAGATTTCCATTCGCGACATGCGCACGATTCTGGAAGCCCTGGTCACCTGGGGGCAGAGGGAGAAGGATCCAATCATCCTGACGGAACATGTGCGCAGCGCGCTTTCCCGCTACATCACAAACAAATATTCGCGCGGGTTGGGCATCATTCCCGCCTATATCATCTCGAAGAAGATCGAAGACATCATCCGTGCCGCGATCCGGCAGACCAGCGGCGCCTCTTATCTTGCCCTTACGCCGGCGGACCACCGCGCCATCCTCGAGAGCATCAAGAAGTCGGTGACGGCTGCCAACAGCAGTGTGAAACCGGTGGTTCTCGCTTCTGTCGATATACGGAGATTTACGCGCAAGGCAATCGAGCGGGACTTTCCAAATCTGGCAGTCCTATCGTATCAGGAGCTTACACCGACGGTAAACATTCAGCCCCTCGATCGCATCAAACTTGATTCCGAAGAAGTCGTTACATGATAGAATTGATATACTTTACCTAAAACTTACGCCCACAATAAAGATACTTGTTTTCCAGCGCTTGATCGTAGACAGGATCAATATTTATGGCTAATTCTTTCGCTCTATAGATCGTAGAAATCCTGGACTGATTCTACGCTGTCATAGCGCAAATCCGTGGGGGCATCTGGACGCGCGACGTCCGCAGATCCTGGAATGTTCGCGTATGTACTTATCGACGCCTCTTCGTATCCTGCAGATACTGCTTCTGCTCGCTTTACCTGCGTGCAGCAGTGTACAGGATGCGTTGAACCCAGACTTCATCGTCACGCCGCGCCTGCAGAACAACGAGCCGGAGCGTCGGGCGGAGTTTATCAATTCCGCCGCCTTCAACGCGAAGGCGCAGGAACGGACGATGGGCCTGTATCAGGGTTATGTCGGCGATCTACGCACATCCTACGAGGGAGACCAAAGAGCGATCGCGAGAGACCTCAACGATCTGGCGCGTTCGTCACCGTCCCAGTTCAACCCCAACGAGCTGGTGTCGATCAATTTCTCCAACGCAAAGCTCAACTACATCCTGGAGCAGCTCCTGCGCGGCGCGCTCGACGTCAACTACATGGCGCCCGACAACCTTCCAACGGTTCCGTCGTTCCGGGTAGATACGGCCGTACCGAAGAGCCGGGTGCTGCAGATGGTGCGCGACCTGCTCGCACGGCACAACCTGGTCATGAGGCAGCTCAACGGCGTTTACCACATCGGTACAGCGGATGTGATCAACACGATCGAAGCGAACGCGGCCAAGGGCGGTGACACCGAGGGAACGAAAGTCGTCAAGCTGCCGCGTGGCAATGCCCAGCAGGTCGCAACGCTTGCCAACCAGCTGCTGACGTCAGGCGTCCAGATCATTCCATCAGGAGCCGCGGACAGCCTGATCATCAAGGCCAATGCCAGCGATTTCGCCCCGACCGAGCGGATGCTGCAGATGCTTTCCGCGACTGCCGTGGGCTTTGATCAGGTGGCCATTCTTCCACTCACCCGCAGTGCGCCGGAAGCTGTGGCCCAGCAAATCACGGCCCTTTACGCACCAACGCTGCGTCAGGATCAGGAGCGCGTGACGGTCGTGCCCCTGCAGAATCAGCAGGCGATCCTGGTCGGAACATCCCATCCGTCGCTGATGAAGAATCTGGTCCAGCTCGTGGCCCAGCTTGACCGCTCGACGACCGACCAAAGCGACCTGCGCGTCATTCCGCTCACCCACCTGCACCCTTCGCAGATCGTGCCCCAGCTCGCCCAAATCTTCGGTGCTGACCTGCCCGTCTCCACCCCTACGGGAAACGCGGCCAAAGCTAAGATCGCCGGAGTGAGCACCAGGTTGAGGGATCCAACTCCACTCGCGCCGCTGACGGAAGCCGTAACAGGAGCGGCTGCTGAGAAAACCAGCAAGAGCGACGATGGTGAGGAGGCCTCCACGCGTACTTCTTCAACAGGTGATGTGCGGATCGTCTCCGATGATCGGACGAATTCGATCCTCGTTCACTCCACCTACACCGTATTCAAGCGGATGAAGGAGGTCGTGGCGCTGCTCGACGTACCCCAGGCGCAGGTCATAATAGAAGCCACCGTGGTGGAGGTTGAGCTCAACGATACGATCCAGTCGGGTGTCGAGTTCCTCCTGAAATACAGCGGCATAAGCTTCGGCAATGGCAGTAACCCCACAACAGACAACTCGCTGCTGGGCGCCACGACTGACATTGGCCACGTCAATGTGCAGGCAGCGCTGAAGACGCTGCGAACCTTGGCCAACACACGCATCGTTTCGTCGCCCTACCTCACCGTGCTCGATGGTGAGCCGGCGCGGCTTGTCATTGGTGATCAGGTGCCGTTCGCGGTCACCAACCAGAGCACCATCGTAGACGGCAAGACGACGACAACCAGCCAGACGCAGATATTGGACACGGGTATCGTCCTGCAGATTACGCCTCGAATCCATGCTAACAACTCCGTCAGCCTGGAGATCCTGCAGTCTGTGTCGAAAGTATCGGATAGCGGCATCAAGGGGGACTATCGTCCTACCATCTCCACACGGGATATTACCTCCCGCATCCTTGCCCAATCCGGACGCACCGTGCTGCTCGGCGGCCTGATCCAGGAGCGCAAGGACCTCTCCGAGAGGGGCGTCCCGGTGGCATCGGAGATCCCTATCATAGGTCAGCTTTTCCGTTCCAACAGCGACACCCGCTCACGTACAGAACTGCTGGTGCTTATCACTCCCAGGGTGTCAAGAACGTCTGCAGAGATCGAAGAGATCACCCGGGTTCTGCAAGGCCTGCAGCAATTTCAGGCATATCCCGACTTGAAACGCTAGATCTAATTCTATATCAGATCGAACTATTCTTTTTCTTTGAAGCATACGTACTTTAACCATTAATGTAAGATTAATACAATATGAAAATTGTAACACGATACGCTTTGCTGTTTCTTTTAGTTCCGCTGCACGCATGCCAGACACCTAAGCCTATTGCGATGTCCACAGTGGCTGTTCCCAGCAACCCGAACATCCATGACGGTGATGTACTTGTTGAACATCGAAAGGCGGGCCAGGACATACCACCCCTGCGCGGACAAGACGTTGTTACAGTGCGAACGTTTGCCAATGCCATCTCCACCAGCGGGGAAACCAGCAAGTTGGTTGAGCTGGAAGGAGTCAGCTGCAAGTTGAGCAGCGACGGATACACCGCCTCCGTTGTGACACCTGCCCAAGTTAACGTCCCGGACTATGGGTATGCCTCACGTCCTATAATGGCCCGCTGTGATGCCAAGGGATATAGACCTGGTGTTCTTACCGTATCTGCGTTTAATCTCACCGAACAGGAGAACTATTCCGTCGCAACCAATGGCGGCCTCCTGGGGGTGATGTTTGCCGCGATTGTCCACGCTGCCTCTGATGTAAAGAAGCATGATTTCGCCTACCCTGGCTTGAAAGTCATCATGAACCCGGTTGGTTGCGAACGCACAAAAGCTGGCTGCAGATAACGGGGCTCTGTAGGATGTCACGCCTGTCGGAGGCTTCGGCTAAGCTCAAGCAGCTTGCGCAGGCAATCGTCCAGCGCCTGGACGCTCATCGCTTCATCATCGATGACGATCGCGAGCGTGATTTCTCGCCGGAGCGTGATGGAGGGTCTGAGGAGCTGGCCCTCTTCCCACTCCTGCCCCGCAAGGTCGAAAAGCTTTTCCAGGATGTTGTCGTCCCAGAAGCGTGGCTTGAACATCAGGGTCGCGATCGTACGATCCTCGCCCGAGACCGCGGTCAGGGTGAACGAGAAGCCGCTTGCAAAGTGAAAACTGTAAGCTTCGCGGTGACCAAGGGGAACGTCCAGCCCCATCCGTGCGGCAAAGTCCTTGATGGAGCGTTCATTTGGGGCAGAGAATGTCATGTTGACGCTCTAGATTGTCTTCAGCTGTCTCTGGAATACAGAAACATCGCGGTCCTGGTGTTATTAACTTTTGGAGGAAAAGCAGATTTCGCGCAGAGGCCTATCGTGCGCCAGCCTCGCCCTCCTGGAGTTCCTCCTCCTCTTCCTCCACAAGCATTTCCAACATGCGCAGGATGGCTGCTCGCTGCGCGAGATAGGCTTTTGAGGATGGACTGACGGCGGCCGGAAGCTCGCTGTGGAGATCGCGCAATCCGTTGGCGAAGACCAGCTTGGCGGTCACGGGACTTGCCTCGTGCAAACGCATCAGCTCGCGTGCGTCTGCATAGCCCGGACGCTCCTTGCAGGCGAAGGAGAGCATGTCTTCGGCCAGATCCATCTCACCATCCTCGACACGTTGTGCCTCATCAAGGTGCCGGTTGGTTTGATCCATGAGTTCTGCCGACATGAGGACCACACTCTTTGCCTTGCGAAGTCGGTCAAGTTCCGCCATCAGCGCGCGAATATAGCCACGGTCTGTCGAAGGGCCTGTGCTGGCAAGATCCCTTGCGGCAGCCCTGATGAAAAGGGCAATGACCTTGCGGAATTTTCGCCTAAGGTCGAACCGGCGAAGGAGATGGAAGATCTGCGCAATGTTGGCAGCATCGGCAACCAGCAAACGGTATGCGGCGCGCACGGAAGCCGGATCCCCGCCGATCGCAGCAGCCTTTGAGGCGGGAATTGCAGCAGCGAAACCTGCTCGCACATCACGCTTTCGCGCAGCCTCATCGAATCCAGCCCGCACATCCTGAAGCGCCTTCCTCAGCCGCAGATCAATCTGCCGCCCCTCCAGATGCTGAAGCACGAGCTTGAGCGCCACATATTGATGCGTCACGTCAGGATCGTAGGCCTGCAACTCCGCCTGCACATCCCGAAGCAGCTCTGATGCTCCGTCCTGGTGGTCGCCAGATAAACGCGGCTCCAGCGCAACCAGCCGCTCCAACAAACGTTGATTGGCGGCCACTCCCGGCAAATGTGGAAGGTCTCGCCTGTATTTCGCGATACGCTCCAAAATGCGTTCATGAAGACTGCTGATCGTACGGAGTTGGCGCCCTTCGAGCAGGCGCCGATCACCTCGATAGGCGACCGCCATACCGATTTCTTCCGCCAGATCCACCAATTGTGTACCCGGATCGGTATCAAGCGCAACCGCTTCATCCATGTAGGTGCCGCGCACGGTCTTCACGTCATCAAGACCGGGAAGCAAGGCCTTGGCCGCGGACGGGAAGTCAATTGCAACCATGGTCACGTCTTTCTGGAGATACGCAGCACGTCGCGCTGATCGAACAAGTTAGTTGATGTTGCGGATAATGGTCTTAAGCGCATCGGAAACCACCTTAATCATGCTTGTACGCAGATTGGTGATCGTTGACCACACGTTCATTTCCACCTGCATCTGCATCATGCGTTCGGCATCTGTAAGGTTCTTGTTCTTTACCAGCTCTGCAATTTTCCTTTCGGAATCGCTTCCCACGGACTTGAGGTCATTTCCTATTACCCGAAGGTCCATTCCTCCTTCATCCGAGGAAACTTTGCTTGCCGGAGCGGAAGAATTGCCCGACCCTAATATATTATTTATTGCCATAATAATGTTTCCTTATTTCTTGATGTGTGCTTCAAAGATATCGCTGGAGCAGCGCACGGCGTCCCGTATCTTCTTCTGTCTCTCAAACTCTACCGGATTCGCACCATGGGCAATGTCTTCATCAACTCTATGGGCAAGCTGGTGGAGTTGAGCACGCACATCATGAATGACTCGCTCGCGATCAGGCCCCTGCAGGGCGTCCGTCAAGTCCGTCAGGGAAATTCCTTGCGTCATTTTAGTTGCTCCTTATCTCAATAATCGTCAGTAAACGCCGCGTTCTCCAGGCTATTGCGCTCAAGAATAAGGATCCGGCGGTGGTCCATGGCGATCCAGCCTTCAGCCTCCCAGGCCTTCAGCGTCCGGTTCACATTTCCGCGGGCTCCACGCGCCATCAGACCAAGGTCTGTCTGGGTCAGGTAAGGCCCGATCTGCAGCACTTCCCGGCCATTGTACTCAACGCGATCACCCAAAACGTCAGCGAGCCGGACAAGACACTGCGACAGTCGGCCCGCCAGGGATTTGAGGCCCAGGATACGGCTCAAGTGCATATACGACCTGTATCGCCGAGCGACGGTTCGTCCCAATACCTTCTCCAGTTCGCCATAGTGCTCAAATAGCCCGAACAGCGCTGTCTGGGGGATAGCCAGAACCGAGCTATCGCCTATGGCAGTGGCCATCTCAGCATGGCCTTCGCCATCGAACACGCCCAGTTCCCCAAAACTCTCGCCCGGAGGCAAAACACTGAACAGGATTGGCGTGCCGTCTTCCAGCAGGTAAGATAGCCGGATATGACCGGAAAATACGAAATACACACAGGATGGCTCGTCCTCCTGCAAGTATACGAATTCCTCCGTCCTGAAGTTACGAATTTGGCCATGCCCAAACAGCTCTACGAGAACTTCCCTCTGAAGGCTCGAGAACTCTGAATTGATAAAAGCCTCGCGGGCAAAAAATGTATCCAGTTTCAAACGCAATACCTAACAATCAAAATTTAATAACGATTGTCAAAACATTAAAATTTTACTAGGCGACATTACAGGCAGATACTAGCAAAAACGCATTCCATACAGACACATAGCACGATCTTTGATACTTATTTATAAACTTGTCCTATTCATGGCAAAATAACAGAATAAAGTACACCCCAATAACAACAATGCTATCACACGATAGTATGCACTTCATGAGCGGCAATCCATGTCCAAGCACGACACCAAATCGGTAATCCTCAAGATACTCAACGGCGTGCAGGCGGGTGTGGACGTTTCGCTGGTCGATGGAACCTATATCCTCGGCTCAGCGGATGATGCGGACATTCAGATCCTTGACGTTTCGCTCAGTCCGCATCATGCCAAGCTCACGGTCGACCACGCAAGGGTATCGCTCCAGGCGCTGGCCGAGCCCGTTCAGTTGCGTAGCGGGGCGACGCTCTCTCCGCACGGCAAGGCGCATGAACTGCGGCCGCTCGATATGGTAACCATGGGCATGACACTCTTTGCCGTGGCCCCCCTGGGCGCAGATTGGGCATTCCTTGGAACGGCCGCCGCCCAGCCGGTGCAACGGCGCCGCCTGCTGTACCAGCCCGTAAACATCGAGACCCTATGGGATGAGCATCGAAAGGCCCTTTTTGGCGCCGCCGCAGGCTTGCTTTTCCTCGGTTTCTGGGTGGTTCCCCACAGCCTCACCTTCCTGACCACTCTCGGTGGCAGTCTGGCTCCCGCCCAAGAGGAGGCTCTTTCCAAGGCAATCCAATCCCTCGAATTTACCAACCACCTAACCATTCGCAAGTCACGCGACGGAACGCTGCATGTCGACGGCGCGGTGAACACACTGAATGAACGGCAAGCCACCCTCACGGCGGTCAATCAGACAGGTATTCCAGTGGCAACACATATTCTGGTGCTGGATACGCTGCGTGAGGAGCTTGCAGCAGCAATTTCAAAACAGGCTCCAGATGCGGTTTTCAGCATGGCCGCGGACGGAGCCATTGCGATTGGCGGCACCATGCCAGACGAAAAAAGCGTCACCGACCTCCTTCAGCTTGTGAAGGATACAGTAGGCGACGCAGTCCCCGTACGTTCCTCTCTCAAGACCTACGAGGATCTTCTTGCGGAAGTGATTGCGCTTGGTCGGAAGGCACAGCTTTCGCGCACCCTACATTTGAAGCTTGATGGAACAATGATTGAGGCGGACGGCTCGGTTCCTCCCGCGCAACTCGATGCGTGGGCGGGCTTCCTGCAATCCTACGCGCGGCAGTTTGCGCCCATACTTCCGCTTCGGTCACTGGTGCGGCAGCAGAAGCCAGACGGCACGGTCGACGACACCCCACCCCTGGAGCCGTTCTACATTGGCATCGACAACCCAGCCGACGGCCGGGAAATCGATCTCGACCTGCTTAGTGCCGGCCGCTACACGGCTGCTGACCTGCTGATTGGCGGAGCTGCGCTTCCTTCGGAGGCCGCGGAGCCTCAATCGGTCCAACAGTTTCGCAAGCCCGTGCAGCCCGCGCGTCCAACCGAGACGCACTCCTCGCTCACCGAGCTCCTGAATAGAGCGGACGGTTCTGCTGCCAAGCTCACGAATCTCGACTTACTGGCACGACGCGCGATCGAGCTTGCGGAAAATGGAAAACTTGCTGGCCTTAATGGGGGAGCGGCTCTCAAAGATGCAACCGAGAAACTTCAGCAGGCGAAGGGGTTCTCCTCTCTATCAGACTATGGAAAACTTCTGCACGCAAACAGACGAAAGCCACACCGTCCATGCTGGTCCGGATCCAACGTCGACTTCAACAATGTGACCGGGGCCCTCTTTTGGCTGGATGTACTCAGCCAAAGCGAACCGCTTACCACTGCCGCCTTTGACCCAGACACAAGGAAAATTCTTGCAGAGGCGGCGCTTAACCCGATGAAGTTGGCGCGATGCGCCCACCTTGCAAGCGACGGCGCGCTTCGTTCGTACTACCTCGAGCGCGTCAGTAAGGAGCCCCATCTTGCCCGCGTTCTGCTGCGGAACATTGCTCAGGCGCCAGTGCAGATCTCAGGCATCAGCTTGCCCGGAAACCGCTATTTCCAGACCACGAACAGCCAGATCTATCATGAGGGCTCACTCCTCAACCCCTCCTCCAGCGTGATGTCCATCGGTGAACTCGGCGTGCTCTTCTCAACAGGCTCCGGCCTTTCCGTTGCATTCCCCGGCTCCAACCTCGCATGGGAAACGAATTAGACCAGTTCAGACTTTCACAGAAACTCTGAACTGCTCTAACCCTATGTTTTCCCGCGGTTCTGGACGGAAAACTGGTTCCCACTTTTCCTGGAACCGCTCTAGGCACGAACGCTCACAACCGCATAGAGCCCCTACTGTTGATTTTGTGAAGAGAAAAGCATCCGAAGAACGCACGTCGCAATGTAGTGGCCTTTTGCGCGGCGGGCTTTCAACTAAGCCTTCTGGCTCTAACCCGCCGCATAAAATCAACAATGTCGAGGCTACATCAAAACTGCCCTAATCCTAAAGCTATTCTACTCGGCAGAAGATACCAATCGCCCGTAGCTTAAAAGGCTCAAGACGGCCCGGGTCTGACTTAGCCTGACATTCCCATTCCGTAAGGGTTGATCGAGGTCTTGAGATAGTAATTGCTGCCGTTTGGCGATTTCCAATTGTACCAGTCACATCGTGTACATCATAGATTTCACATCCGCCGCCAGTGACGAACCAGGTCTTCGTGGACGATTTCGATACCTTAACGGTTTGTGTCCCAACCACGGCAGTCGTGCTTTCCTTGATCACCGAGTCACAATTCAACGCCGGTGATGACAGCGCAGCGGAAACTCCGGCAGCGAAAAGCACGGCGCTGAATGCGGCTTTCCTGAAAATAAGTACAGACATGTTCAGTCCCTCATAAGTACTAGTTCCCCCCCTAGATACTATATCGCTTCGATAGACCATGAGGATAAAAGCGTGGCGCATCCCTTCTCGGAGCGAAGCGGATCTTTTCCCAATCCGCAAGGATTCCCGATTGGCAGATTTTCAAATCCAAAATGCTGGCTGGAGGAGGATTCCCGCATCAATGACGCGACCTCATTCGAAGGATCTTCGTGAACGCGTGGTACGAACACCGCGGTGGGCGACCTGCCGATCTTGGGCGGCGGGTTTCGATGTGGCCGTCTTGTCGGGGTGAAATGGTGGCGGCGTTACCAGGCAACAGGATCAGTTGCGCCCGCCAAGATGTGCAGGACCCCAAAGTTGATGCTGGGACCGCACCGGGGGCTCATTGCAGAGCGGATCAACCAGGCTCGGGAACTTGCGCTCCCTATGTGAAGCAACTGCTGGTCTTGCCCATCACACATGGCGACATCGTAATGGACAACTTCAGCTCGGAAATTCGGCGGCCATTCGACGGATGATCCAAGCCGAAATAGCTCGGCGCCAAGATCACGTACTGGATAGCTGGCCAAAAAAAGGCCGACCGAGGAGATATGGCGGCACGCCGGTGACCGTGCCATTGTGGGAGGGCGTCGACCCCTTTCGGGACCGGTCATCAGGCCTGCTCGGACGTGAAAAGAATAAAACAAACCGCCCTACCCTCCACACCCTACAGGTTATCAGCCTGACCGTGCAATCGGCCTTCACTTCTTCTAAAAAAGAGTGCCTATCACATGAGTTATGTGCTGCGCGGATCAACAGTAGAGCCCGGTGCTTCAAGCGACTAGGTGTGGTCGACCCGGGAGATAGGTGAAGTTTTGTAGCGGACACATGGGTCCGCTATGCCTGTCAGTTGCCTTCTAGATCGAGCGGCGGTTCGTGAGACGACGCGGGGTAAACCTCTCAGGGCGCCAGGAAGATCTGTGAATTGTTGGTGCGCCGGTTTGCGCAGGATGTGCGCATTTCAGCACAATCGACAGTGCGTACAGCCCTCGACCGGCATGGCAGTGTGTGTCGCGGCAGCAAGCGGCGGGCAGCGAACAGTTTCTTGGGTATGCAGCTGACCCAGGCGGTGCGCCCCAACGATCTCTGGTGCGCCGATTTCAAGGGCGAGTTCAAGACCGATGACGGACGCTAAACCCTTTGACCATGACCGAACAGTCCTCACGCAGGACCCCGTGCTGTGAAGCCCTTGAAGGAACCCACGAGCAATCCGTCATCGAGGCCATTATCCACCTCTTCAGGGATCACGGCCTTTCGGCAGCGATCCCGAGCGGGGATTGCCTGCCTTGCCAGTCCGAACAGCATCTACAATCTGTAGAGCTCTCGGTCTTCGGCCTCAGGCTTGGCATCACCGACGAGCGCATTCAGTACGTCCGATCGCAACAGAACGACCGCCATGACCACATGCACCGCACCTGGACGGAGGAACCGTCACGTCCGCCTGGCATGGATGTGCTTCAGCAGCAGGATCGCTTTGATAACTTTGCCCACGAATTCAATGAGGCACGCCGGCATGAGCCCTGGGCACGCTGATCCCCGGCGGATGTCTTCGCACCGTCTTCAAAGCCCTATGCCGGACCGCCCGAACTCGAATATCCCTTCCACGACAGGGACATTCTGGTCACCGTCTGCGGGAGTATCTGCATGGCAAGAAAGAAGATCAATATTTCGACCGTGCTGGCCGGTCAAAGGCTGGGAATCAAGGAGGTCGATGACGGCATTTGGCTCCTAAGCTTCATGCGGTATGATCTGGGATACA
>Ga0182742_1002721_pt1 | contig 19005 bp, 10 predicted proteins | sample eDN5th37CBELigMG_FD_128880 | JGI IMG/M metagenome (GOLD analysis project Ga0182742, IMG submission 128880) | Enriched Miracle-Growth compost microbial communities from Emeryville, California, USA - eDNA 5th pass 37_C BE-Lig MG (version 2)... ...
CAGGCGGCGGGCGGTGAGGCACTGCGCGGCGAAGGACCCGCGGTCGCCGGGGTCGGCTCCGTAGAGGTTCAGGGCGTGCTTCGGCTCGCGGCCGATGTCGAACGCCTCGGGCGCCTGGCGCATCATGCCCCGGGCGGTGTCGAAGGTCAGCGTCCTCGCCCTCGCGCCGGGGTCGCCGGGATGCGCCTTCAGGTCGGCCTGGTTGAGGTCGCGGAGCATTTGCTCCTCAAGCTCGCGGCGGGTGATCGAGGGGACCGGGGCGTCGATGTCGGGAAGCGGATCGGGGCCGGGGATGATCCGGGTTCCCTTGTGGTAGGCGGGGAGGAAGTTGGAGTCCCACGCCTGGAACCCGTTGTACGGCTCCTTGGCGGCCAGCACCACGAACGAGGGGAGGTTGGTGTTCTCGGTCCCCAGGCCGTAGCTGATCCAGGAGCCGAAGCTCGGCATCGGGATCGTCACCGAGCCGGTCAGCATCCCCAGGGTGGCCGCCGAGTGGCCCGCCGAATCGCCGTGCATCGAGTGGATGAAGCAGAACTCATCCACCACGCCGCCGACGTTCTCGAACAGCTCGCTGACCATCTTGCCCGACTCGCCCCGGGGCCGGAACTTATATGAGGAGCCCTTCACCTTCCGGCCGTTGGCCATCGTCTTGTCGTGGTCGCGCTGAAGCTGGGGCTTGTAATCGAACGTGTCCATGTGGGACAGCCCCCCCGTCATGAAGAAGACGATCAAATGCTTCGCCTTCGATGGGAAGTGCCCCGGGCGCGGGGCGAGGGGGTGGCCGCCGTTCAGCTCCGCGGCGAGCGAGAGCCGGTCGCGCAGACCGAATCCGAGGCCGAAGCCCCCGGCCGCGGCGGTCGTCAGGAACTGGCGGCGATCGATCGAGAAGCGGTTCATGGCGAAAGGGTCTCCAGGGGACCGGGACTCGGCTCAATCGACGTAATGGAACTCGTTCGACGCCAACAGCGCCCGCGCCAGGGCGGACCAGGCGGCGAGGGCGCCGTCGTGGTCGTCGGCCGAGGCCCCCTCGGCGGCCATCGCCTCGCGGTATCGGGCGAGGAACTCCAAGGCGCGCTGGCGCTCGTCGTCGGCGGGGCGGCGGGCCAGGGCCCGCAGGTAGGCCGCGTCGAGCCGTGCCGCGTCGTCGTCGGCCCCGGAGAGGACCGACCGGGCGAACCCCTCGGCCTGTTCGTGAACGAACGGGTCGTTCATCAGGAAGAGCGCCTGAAGGGGGACGGAGGAGGCGTCGCGGGTGGCGGTGGTCACGCTGGTGTCGGGGCCGTTGAACAGCGAGAGGTACGGGTGCGGGTGCAGCCGCTGGACCATCAGATAAACGCTTCGATGGTTCGACGGGTACACCGCCTTGAATTGATGATGCGCCGTGTAGGTCCACTTCTCCACCGGCGGGAACGGGTGGGGGCCGGGGCGGGACGGATCGAGCGAGCCGCCGAGCGTGAGCAGGGTGTCGCGGAGCGCCTCGGCGTCGAGCTGGCGGCGGTCGGCCCGCCAGTACCAGGCGTTGCCCGTGTCAACGGCGGCGGCGGTCGCGGTTGGGTCGTGGGCGGCGGCCAGCCGATACGTCTTCGACAGCATGATCCGCCGGTGCATCGCCTTGATCGACCAGCCCGATTCGATGAACTCGCCGGCCAACTCCTCAAGCAGCTCGGGATGGGTCGGCGGGATTCCCCGGAGGCCGAAGTCCGATGGCGTGGCGACGATCGGCTTGCCGAAGTGGTGCTGCCAGATCCGGTTGACCATCACCCGGGCCGTCAACGCCCGGACGGGTCCCTCGGTCAGCCATCGGGCGAACTCGAGCCGGCCGCTGCGCCCCTCGGGGATGTCGATCTTGCCCGACCCGTCGAGGCAGGCGGGCACCCCGCGCGGGGCGACCTCGCCAAGATTCCGGGGGTCGCCCCCCTTCTGGATCTTGGCGTCGGTGGGCGTCCCCTCGCGCAGGGCGTAGGCCAGGGGGAGCCCCTTGTAGGGCGATTCCTTTTGCTTGGCCGTCAGCGCGGCCTTGAGCTTCTTGACCTCCTCTTCGGGCCGCTTCGCCTCGACGGCCGCGTCAACCTCGGCCTTGAGCTTGGCCACGGCCGCGGCGTGCTCGGCGTCGCGGGCGGCGACCGTCTCGGGGGACGCGAGCGGGGCGAAGTCGCTTGGCCGCCGCTCCTCCTCGGCCCCGGCGAACGGGTACTTGGCGCCGGCGAAGAAGCCGTAGAGCGCGTAGTACTCCTTCTCCGAGATCGGGTCGAACTTGTGGTCGTGGCACCGGGCGCACCGCAGGCTGAGGCCCAGAACCGTCTGTCCGGTGGTGTTGAGGGCGTCTTCGATGATCTGATGGATATCTTCAAGCTTGAACGTGCCGAACCGCTTGGCCTGGGCCACGAAGCCGGTGGCGATGATTTGGCGGTCGCGGTCCTCGGCCGGCCCCTCGGCGGCCAGGATGTCGCCGGCGAGTTGTTCCTGAAGGAAGCGATCGTAGGGAACGTCGTGGTTGAAGGCGTCGATGACGTAGTCGCGGTAGAGGTACGCCTCGGGGATCGGGTAGTCGGAATTGTCGCCGGCGGTGTCGGCGTAGCGGGCCAGGTCGAGCCAGTACCGCCCCCAGCGCTCGCCGTACCGAGGGGAGGCGAGCAGCTCCTCGACGAGCCGGGCGAACGCGTCGGGCCGGTCGTCGGCGGCGAACGCCTCGACGCGGTCGGGCTCGGGAGGAAGCCCGGTCAGGTCGAACGTCGCCCGGCGGATCAGGGTCCGGCGGTCGGCCTCGCCGACCGGCTCAACGCCATGATCGCGCTGGGCGGCGGCGATCCAGGAGTCGACCGGCCCTTCGGCCCAGCCCGACGGGTCGGCGGGGGGCTCGGGACGGTTGAGCGGTTCGAAGGCCCAGTGCGGCTCGCCCTCGATCTCGGCGGCGGCCGTCTCCGTCGCCTCGGGCCAGGGCGCCCCCGCGGCGATCCAGGCGGTCAGGGCCTTCCGCTGGTCCGGCTGTAGGGGCCCCTTCGGCGGCATCTTCAGGGCGTCGTCCTCATGGGAGATCGCCATGACCAGCAGGCTCTCCCCGGGGTCGCCGGGAACGACGGCCGGGCCGGAATCGCCCCCTTCGAGGATCGCCGCGCGCGAGTCGAGCCGAAGGCCCCCGCTCTGCTTCTGGGGCCCGTGGCATTTGACGCACGAGGATGCCAAAACCGGTCGAACCGTTGTCTCGAAAGCTTCCTCCGGATCGTCGCCGGCCCGCGCCGAAGCGCCCAGGGCCAGAGTGAGGCAAGCAAGCCAAAGCGTCGGATTCGCGCGTCGTCGACCCAACATGGCGGGCGTCTCCCATTGGGGCGGGCTTGATTCTCAAACAAGGATTCAACTACTTTAGTCCACCGCTTCAGTCTGGTAAAGCGAAATCCGCGATTGGGTTCGTTCGGGGGCTTTTTTCGCGAATTCGCGGCGCCTTCCCGGCGCGCGGGACGGATGCCGGGATTGGGTTCGTTTGGCCATTTTTTCGCGCGCCCGCGGCGACTTCCCGGCGCGCGGCGGGTTCCGCGACTGGGTTCGTTCGGCGCGACGCGATGGGCCGAGCCTGGAACGCAAGCTGACCAACTTCACTGACTTACGAAAACTCATCGCATTCATCGATTGGGTTCGTTCGGTCATTTTTCGCCAAAAATCCGCGGCTCAGTCCGACGGGAGGCGCCCGTTCCACGAGGGGGCTCGGGATCTGGACATCGGGTTCCGCGATTGGGTTCGTTCGCGCGCTTTTTCGCAACGCGCCGAAGGAAGCCCATCCGCGAATCGGCCGCGCGCCGCCCGGCCGAGACCCTCCCGCTTCAATTAAGATCAGCGGAAGAGGGGCTGGATTTTCAGGTTTCTGGAAGTTTTCGGCTTCGACCGCGCGGGTTGCGATGGTGGGAATCCGGAGGAAGAATCACCGGCCGCCGCGCGCCGAATTACCCATTGCAGCCGGGGTCTGTGACCTGTCTTTTCACCACATCTCAGAGGCCGCTTGGCTGTCGGTCTTGAGCCCCGAAGGAGCGGCGGCCAGTAGCCGGGGGCGCCAGTCCCTGGACGTTCCGGCCACCTCGTCGCGGTCTTCATCGAGCCCCCAAGGGGTGACGGAAACCCCGGTTGCCATGGGGCTTCCGTCACTCCATCGGCGCTCCTCGGAGCGATCCTCCGATCGCCGCGGGATCCCAGGGGCTGACGCCCCCGGCTACTGGCTGTCGCCCCTTCGAGGCTTTCGGCAACGCTTGCGGCCTCGCGGGTTGGACCCTCCACGCGGCGGCGCCACATGGACCAACAGCGTCACCGCAGCCATAATTCAATAACCCGATAAAACTTACGTCAATTGGGACACAGTGTAATGTTCGCGAGATGTGGTAAAAAGCCAGGTCTGTAACCCCCGAGGCGTAAGCCGTCGCCAGCGCCGGTCCCGGCCGCGCGCGGGTCGGCCACGGAAGACCACATATCCGCCACAAGCCCAACGACCCTCATCCGCGATCGCGCTGGAAGGGGCTGACGGGGGGCGGGTTGGGGGGGAATTTCTCGTTGAGGCGGAAGAGGGCTTGTTGCGAGGCCGAGTCGAGCGGGTTGCGGGCGATGGCGAGCTTGTACCAACCGCGGGCTTCGGGGATGAGGCCCAGCGCCAAGCAGGCTTCGGCGGCGTCCGTGACGATGTGGGGATCGGCGCGGCCCTCGCGCATCGACATCCGCTGAACCACGGTGTTGAACTCGTCGAGCAGCTTGGCGTCCCGACGCAGAGGGGCGGCGGCCTGGGCGTCGCCGCTCAGCTCCAGGGCGTTGATGAGGCCGAAAAGGGTGTCGCGGTTGCTGGGATCGGCCTCGTAGGCGAGCCGGTACTGGCGAACGGCCTCGCGACCGTCGCGGCGGGCCAGGGCGATCCGGCCGCGGATTCGGGCAAGCTCGGGATCGTCGGGCGGGCCGGATTCCAGAAGTTCCTCCGCGCGGTCTTCTTGATGCCGGTCCATGGCGATCATGACCCGGGCGGCCAGGGCCTCGACGTCGTCGTCGGGCAAGGGGGCGAGCGCCTCTTCGGCCTCGTCGTAAAGCCCGAGCCGGCGGTAGTTGTCGGCCAGAGCCACGCGCGAGTGGCGGTCGTCGGGGTCGACCTCAAGGTAGCCGCCGAGCGTCTGGGCGACCTCGCCGGGCTCCCAAAGGCAGTTGCGCATCAGGCACCAGTGGAACAGGTTCTCGTAGCTCAGGTCGGATAGCTCCGACAGCGCGGTGAACTCCCGGTTCAACTCGCGACGGCGCAACTGCATGCCGTAGATGTAGATCAGCTCGCGGTGCGCCTGCTGGACGGTCGGGTCGAGGCTCAGGGCCTTGAGCAGCGCCTCCTCGGCGAACCGGGCCCGATCCCGCCGCAGCTCGATCTGGCCGATCAGGAGCCAGGCCCGAGCGCCCAGGGGATGGTCTTCGGGAATCCGCTTCAAGTCGGCGATCCCCTCGTCCTCCCGCTCGCGCGCGATGGCCACCTGTCCCCGAAGCATCCAATCCTGGGGCAACGGCTCGCGCGCCCTGGAGAGCCGATGGACCAGCTCCTCCGCCCGGTCGATATGGCCCTCGCGCAGCGCCGCCTGGGCGTCGCGCCAGGTCTGATCGGGATCAACCGGCCGCGAGGCGAGCAACAGCCCCCCCATCCCCGCGCAGAGCGCCAGGACCACCAGCGCGACCCAGACCAGCCCCCCTGGAAGCCGCGCGGGCCGGTCGGGCGCTTTGGCTTTGGTCGTGTTCCGAGTTCCCGGCATTCCGTCCCCCCGGCCGCCGCTGGTTTTGATTTCGGGATCAGCGACGGGAAATCCCAAGACGCCGGCGCGTCTCTCCTCCACCATCCAGGATGGCCGATTTCGAGGCCGTTTCGCAAGCCCTCGCGTCGAGGCGATGAGTGGGAATGCCGCCGATGCGACCGCGAGGGTTCCCGTTGACGGGAATTCGGCTTCGGCGCATACTTCGCCGATCGGTCGGATCCCGCGGCCAACGGCCCGCCGGAGCGCCGATCTCTCGAACACCGACGCGCGCTTTCAAGCAGGACATGGACGTCATGCGCCAGACCCTCTGGATCCCGATCCTCGCCGCCGTGATGGTCGCCCTGGCGACCCCGCGAGCCCGCGCGGGCGAAGCCGCCGTCGTCGCCAAGGCGCGCGAGATGATCGCCGCCAACAACCTGAGAGGCGCCGCCGACGCGCTCGCCGACGCCCTTGTCGACGCCCCGGCCGACCAGCGCGCCGCCGTCCTCGACCTTTTGAAGGAAACCTACGCGAAGCTTATCCAGGAGGCGAAGGCCGCCGGCAAGGACCGCGACGCGGAACAACTGGCCGAAGACCTGGCGATCCTGGAGGCCCGCCCCCTGCCCGCCTCCAACCCGGCGCCCGCTCCCGCTCCGGAGCCCGCCAAACCCGTCCCGGCCCCCGAACCCAAGCCCGCCGAGCCCGAGCCCGAACCGGCGATTGTTGTCCCCCGCGCCGAGCAGCCGCTTGAGCCGAAGGAGGAGGCCGCCCCCAAGCCCGCCGACCCCGCGCCGGCGCTGGAGCTTCCTCCCCTGAACCCGCCTGCGGACAAGCAGGCCCCCCCCGCGCCGGAGGCCAAGCCCGAGGAATCGGCGGTCGAGCCGATCCCGCCGCTTGAGAAGACCGCGCCGCCGCCAAAGGATGTCTCGGCCGCTCCCGCGGCCGCGGCGAGCCCGGCGCCTGTTCAGGACGCCCCCGCGGCGAGCCCAGCGCCCGTTCAAGACGCGCCCGCGGCGCGCATTCCGGCCCCCGATCCGTCGCTCGCGGAGTTGGCCGAGGCCGACGCCCTCTTCACTCGAAAGAACTATGAAGAGGCGGGCAAGCTTTACGCGGGGCTGGCGGCGCGGAACCGCCTGCCGGCCGAGCGGAGGAAGGTGTGGGCCTATTGCCGGTGGGCGGCCGTCGTGGCCCGGATCAACGCCCGGCCCAAGTCGGCCGAGGAGTGGGACGCCATCGAAGCCGAGATCGACAACGTCCAGCGCCTGGTTCCCGGCAACTGGTACGGCGAGTACCTCAAGGACCGCGTCTCGGCCGCCCGCAAGGGAGAGCGCCACGCCAACCGAGGCGGCGGCCTGATCATTCGCGGCAACACGCCCGAGGAAGCCGAGCCCACCCAACCCGCTCGCCCCCTCCGCCGCCCCCCGGTCGACGACCAGGCGCGCCGGGCCGGCGCCGAGGAAACCCTGAACCTGCCCACCCCGGGCCCCGCGGCCGATGCGCCCCGAGCCCAAGCCCAGGCGCCCGCGCCGGCCCCCGCACCCGCGCCGGCCCCCGCCTCCTCGCCGATTCAGTGGCAAGTGCTGGAGACGACGAACTTTCGGGTCTTCCACGTCGACCCCGCGCTGGCCGAGAAGGCGGCCGAGGCCGCCGAGGCGGCTCGGATCAACCAGGGCGCGCAATGGGGAAGCCGGGCCGTCCGGAGCGCCTGGACCCCGCGCTGCGACCTCTATCTTTATCCGACCCCGGCCGACTTCGCCCGGATGACCGGCCAGCCGGAGACCTCGCCGGGATTCTCGACGATGGGGATCAGCGGCGACCAGGTGACCACCAGGCGGGTGAACCTCCGGGCCGACCATCCCCAGTTGCTCGCGGCCGTCCTGCCCCACGAGGTCGCCCACGTCGTTTTGGCCGATGTCTTCACCGACCAGCAGATCCCCCGATGGGCCGACGAGGGCATGGCCGTGCTCGCCGAGCCCCCCGCCGAACAGGCCGGTCGGGCCGCCGAGCTGAACGCCCCGCTGGCCCAAAACCAGGTGTTCAAGCTCGATCAACTGATGAACATCGATTACCCCGGCGCGGATCAGTGGAGCCTCTATTACGCCCAGAGCGTCTCCCTGACCAAGTTCCTTGTCCGCCAGGGAACGCCCAACCAGTTCATCGCCTTCCTCAAACAAGCCCAGCGCCAGGGCCCCGAAGTCGCGCTCCGCGAGATCTACCAAATCGAAGGCTTCGCCGACCTGGAAACCCGCTGGCGCGCCTTCGCCGAACGTCAGGCCGCCCAGATCGCCTCCGCCGGGGGCGAGACGCGGAGGTAGAGAAGCGACCCGCCTCAAATTCCGCCTTACAAACAACCTCGGAGCATCCTCTCAACCTCGTCGTCGGTGGGCCGGTCGCGGCGCTCCGTCTGGATCTTCCCATCCAGACCGATTCGGATCAGCCAGGCGGGGCCGAGCTTCACCGGCAGGGCGGCCAGCGAGAGCGAAGCCCGCGCGCGTCCCCAGGCTTCGGGCTCGTTGGGGGTGAGGAAAACGAGGGGCCGCCAGGCGCCGTCGTCGGCCTGGACGAGGGCGTCGCACGAGCCCCGGACGACGGGGCCAGCCGCGGGCGAGGCGCGCCAGGTCCAGCTTTGCGGGCCGCGGACGCGCTTGGCGGGGGTTTTCGGCAAGCGGTCGAAGAACGGGCTGGCGACCCAGGCGCCGAGCTGGGCGGCGGCCTCGGCGATCCGGCCGGCGTTGGCCGCGGGGATTTGTCGGGCCCCGACGCGGGCCGCGACCGCTTCGGGAGGGTCGCCGCCAAGCAGGCCCGGATCGACCGCGCAGGCGCGGATCAGGGCCCCGACCCGCCCGGCGCGCGAGGGGTCGCGCAATGGAGCGTCGAGGTCGATGAATCGGGGGAGCGGCGCGGGGGAGGGCGCGCGCGACGAGGAGCGAACCCCGCGCGCGCCGGCCTCGATCGCGCCGATGATCGCTTGCAGGTCCGGCCGGGCGCGGCGGGCGGCCCGGCGCTCGGCGCGGTCGATGGCGGCGGTGTTGACCACGGCGACCTCGGGCGCGGGCCAGCCGTCGGGAAGGCGCGCGACGCATCGGCCGGAAGGGCCGTCGAACCGCTCCCAGACGAGGTTCAGGGCGGGCGAGAGCTTGTCGACGGCCAGGGCGCCCAGCGGCTTCGGGAAGCCGGCCGAGAGAACCAGTTGATCGCGGGCCCGGGTGGTCGCGACGTAGAAGAGGCGGAGAGCCTCCTCGCGCTCCTCGCGGTCCTCGATCGCCTTGTGGGCCAGCCAGCCGAGGCTTTTCCCATCGCCGTCGACCTCGCCGTCGCCCGCGCCGACGGGCTTGACCACCAGGCCCAGCCCGCGGTCAAAGCCGAGCGGGCTGGTTCGGGGGCCGACGCTCCGATTCAGGTCGGGCAGGACGACGATGGGGAACTCCAGCCCCTTGGCCTGGTGGACGGTCATGATCCGGACGCTCTCGCCGTCCTCCTCGGTGACGGCCGCCTGCTCCTCGCTCGGGGGATCGTCGGCGAACGCCCGGAGCCGGCCGACGAAATCGGCCAGGCCGAAGCCCCCCCGACGGTCGAAGTCGCGGGCCGTTCGAACGAGCTTGCGGACGTTCGCCAGCTTCCGATCGCCCAGGAACTCGCAAACCAGGGCCGCCGAGAACCCCGACTCGTCCAACGCCCGGGCCAAAAGCGAGGCCATCGGCGCGTGGTCCTTCAGGTCTCGCCACCGGGCCAGGAGCCGCCGCGCGCGGACGGCCCGCGCGCGGTCGCCGTCCGAGAGCCCGTGAACGTCGTCGGCCCGCTGAAGCCCCGCGATCAGGCCGCCGGGGGCCCGGGAGAGCCAGTACAGCCCCTCGTCGGTCATCGAGAAGAAGGGCCCGCGGAGCGTCCCGGCCAGCGCCAGCTCGTCGAGCGGGTCCTCCACGACCGAGAGCAGGTTGATGATGTCGAGGACCTCTTGCTGCGAGTAAAAGGCCGAGCCGCCGATGGTGTGGTAATCGAACCCCTGATCGGCGAGCGCGGTCTCATATGGCCAGACGTCGGTCATCGCCCGGAGCAGAAAGGCGACGTCGCCGGCGTGGGCCGGCCGGGGCGCGCCGGTCTTGCGGTCGGCGATCGTCCAGCCGGCGTCGAGCCGCCCGCGAAGCCAGCGCGCCAGGGCCTCGGCCTCGCGGACCCGGCACTCGCGGGCCGACGGCGGTTTGGCGGCGGGGGCGTCGTCGGTCGGCTCGGGAGCGGGGGGCTCAACCCAGAAGAAGTGGACCGCGGGGCCGTCGCCGTGGTCGGGGCGGGCGGCGGAGAGACGGATCGCCTCGGGATCGGCCGCGGCCCGACCCGGAGCGCCGCCGACCTCGGCGAACGACTCGGCGAAGAGGGCGTTGACGAAGTGGAGCGCCCGCGGGACCGTCCGGAAATTCTCCGACAGCCGCGGCCGGCCGTCGGCGGGAAACTCGCCCCGCCAGCGGCCGAAGATGGCCGGCTCGGCGCCTCGAAAGCGGTAGATCGACTGCTTCGAGTCGCCCACCACAAACAGCCGACCGCTGGCGAAGCCCTCGCCCCCCAGAAGGCGGAGGATGTCGCTTTGAATCTCGTCGGTGTCCTGAAACTCATCAACGAGGATAAATTCGATGGCCGAGGCGTCGAGGTCGGCCGCTCCGTCAACGGCGGCGCGCGCGCCGGCGGCTTGCCGGAGCGCGGCGCGGGTTTGGGCGATCAGGTCGGCGAAGTCGAGCCCCTGCCGCTGGCGCTTCAGGGCGTCGTAATCGCGGCGGACCTCGCGGGCGACCCGGGCGAGCCGGAGGGTGGTCTCGGCCGCTTCGAGGGTGGCCGCCTCGTCCCAGACCATCTTCTTAAGAGCGCCGTCGATCGCGGCCCGGAGGTTTTTGAAGGCGTCGCCGACCAGGGTCTTCGCGTCGGCGTCGGGCCAGGCGTCCTTGCCCCGGATTCCGACGATCTTGGCCGCCTCGCGCAGTTGGGCGACCGCGTCGTCCGAGCAGGTGGGGGAAGCCAGCGCGGCGAGGCCGTCGAGAACGTCCTGGCGAACCAGGGCCAGCTTGGGCGAGAGATTCGCCGGCAGGCCCTCCAATACGCTCTGGCAGCGACGGGCCGAGGGGCCGATTTTCGCCAGGGCCGAGGGGCGTCCCCAATCGGTCCAGCCGTCCCGCCAGCGGTCGACGAGTTCCTCGGCGGTCGCCTCGCAAAACGGCTCGATCTCCTCGGGCGTCCGTTGGGCGAGGATCTTTTCGAGCATCTCGCGGGTGGACCGAAGGCCGTAATCGACGCAGAGAGTCAGCAAGTCGGGATCGCGGTCGGCCAGCAGCCGGCGGATTGCCGAGGCCGTCGCCCGCTCGCGGAGCGAGGCGGCGATGATCTCGTCCAAAATGGCGAACTCGGGGTCGAGGCCCAGCTCGTCGGCCCGACTCCGGAGCAGCCGCCCGCAAAACTCGTGGAACGTGCCGATCGGCGCGGCCTCAAGCGCCCGGAGGACCAGGGACCACCACGCGGGATCGACCCCCGCGGCGAGCTTCGCCCGGCACCGGGCGCGAATCCGCTGGCGCAGCTCGCGGGCCGCCTTCTCGGTGAAGGTCATGGCGGCCAGAGCGCGCAGGGGACGGCCGTTGGCGCCGTCGATCTCGCCGAGGAACCGCTCGGTCAGCACCGTCGTCTTGCCGCAGCCCGCCCCGGCCGCCAGCGCCACGCTGACCAGGCGCGTCTCCACCGGACGCCGCTGCTCGTCGGTTAGCCGAACCTGTTCATCGCCGGACGCGGTCATCATTGATTCCCGATGGACGGTCGAATCTTGTAGCCGGGGGCTCGTATGTGTTTGGCGCGGCGCGCGATCGAATATCCGCGGCTTTCAACTCTGAGTCATTATCTGTTCGGGGGGCGGACATTCCTGTCCGCCCTAATCCTGGTGTTGGTTTTCGGGCGGACAGGAATGTCCGCCCCCCGGAGCCGACAATCCGACGCCGGTCCCGGCCTCTCGGAGGCCGGCTACAGAAGAATGTCGACCCTCTTTTACGCCTCCTCCTCCCGGGCCTTGCCCGCGGCGCGGACCTGGCGGATGCGGCAGACGCTTCGGTATTCGCAATAGGTTTCGCAATGCTCCTTGCGGGGGGCGATGACGAACTCGCCGGAGCGCAGGCGGTGGATCACGTCCAGGACCCGCTCGGCGGTCGCCCGCTTGGTTTCCTCCCACTCCTCCTTGAAGACGATCGCCTTGTAGCCCTCCTTTTTGAGGCCCCAATAGCCCACGTCGAGCGGTCCCGCGGCGCTTCCCTCATAGAGCAGGCGCTCAACGGCCATCGCGTAGAGCGGCAGTTGGAGCATGCGGCCCTCGGTCACGTCCTTGCCGCTGGGGGGCTTGCCGCTCTTGTAGTCGATCACCCGGAACCGGGGGCCGGATTCGGTCTCGACCCGGTCGACGCGGTCGATCCAACCGCGAAGCTTGACGACCTCCGAGCCGACCTCGATGGTGAAAACCGGGTGCTCGGCCCCGTCGTCGCCGAACCCATATTCCAGATGCTCCGGGACCGGCGGCGCGGGCGAGCCGTCGACGTACTCGGCCCGCTGCCGGACGTACTGGACGACGATCCGCCCGATCTGTTCGAACTCGATCTGACGAAGGCCCAGGTCAAGATCGCTCAGGCCGTCGGGTTCCTGGGCGCGGGCCTCGGCGAGGGCCGCGTCGACGATCTCCTCAACGGCGAGGCCGTCGCCCGCCTCCAGCGCGAGACGCTCGAAGATCTCCAGGATGTCGTGGAGCCGGCTTCCCCGCTCGGTCAGGTCCTCGTCCAGCTCGTCGCGCTCTTCGGGGGCCTTGAGGTGAAGGACGTGCCGGGCGAAGAACTGGTAGGGACAGTTGAGATAGGTTTCAAGCTGGCTGGGGCTGAAGGTGTAATCGGCGCCGAAGGCTTTGGCGATCTCGGCGATGGCGGCCTCGTCGGCGATCCTCCCCTCGTACTCCCGGAAGGGGGCGCCCCGGCGCCGACCGTCGAGGGCCCGGAGCGCCGCGGCGGCGCCGACCAGGGCCTCGCCCCGCGCCGGGTCGTCGGCCAGGGCGCGGAGCCCGTCCAAATCGCCCCGCTCCCCCGCCAGGGCCGCGGCCAGAACCAGCCGATCGGCCGGCGAGACGGCCAGGTCGTCGCCATCCAAAAGCGCTGGGTGGAACCGCCCGTGGGATTGGTGGATGCTCGCGGCGACCGAAGGAGCCAGCGCGCCGAGCAACTCGTCGAGGAACCCGGCGCGGAGCAGAGGTTGTCCCTTCGCGTCGGTCGTTGGGTAAAAGAGGAAGGCGCCCCGGTCGGCCGCTCCCAGAACTCGGAGGAACCGCAGCATCTCCTCCGCGTGGCCCCGTTTGGCCGCGGCGCTCGGCGCCTCGCCGGGGCGCGCCGTCAGGAAAAGTTGCGCGGTCGATCGCCTGGGGAAACTTCCCTCCACCAGACCGACCAAAAAGACGAACGCGGCCCGAGCCCCGTCGATCTCGTCGACCGAGGCGGTTCGGATCGACCCGGCCGCCGGCTCGGGCCGGGGCTGGAGCGTTTCGGCCGCCAGCGAGCCCACGGCGGCGACGAACTCGGGCCAGCCGACCGCCTCGCCGTCTCGGCCCAGCTTCTCCAAAACGTCGACCTGGTCGTCGAGAGCGTCCCAAAGCGCCTCGAGCGCCCGGCCGTCGCGCGCGCCGAGCCCCAGCGCCCCCGCCGCGGCTTTCAGGGCCGCCACCTGCTCCGACCACGGCCGGGGCCGATTGAGCGGATTCAGGACGTCGATCAGCCGCTTCAAGACGTCGTGGGCGCGCTGGAGGCGTTCCGTCTCGCGGGCCTCGCGCTCGTCCCGCTCGTGGCGCGCCATCGCCCGCGCGAGGGCCGCGAGGATCTGGCGACTCCCTCGAAAGACGGGGGCGTCGCGGAGCGCCGCGGCGGTCTCGGCCAGCCCCAGGCCGGCGGCCTCGTCCCAGGCGGGGCGAACCTGGCCGTTGCGGAGGAGGCGGATAACCAGCTCGGTCTCCCAGTCCTCAAGCGGGATTTGAACGGCCTGAAGCAAGGCGGCGATCGAGGGGTCTCGGTCGAGCGCCCGCGGGGCGTCGTCGTGGACGGGGAGCCCCGCCCCGCTCAGGGTTTCGCAGACGACGTCGGCCTGATCGTCCCATTGGGGGAAGACGATCAGGAGGTCGTCGGGGTCGGTCCCCCGGGCGATCCGCGACCGGACCTCGCGGGCGACGAGCCGGGCCAGGTCTTCGCCTTCGGGGCCGCCGCGGATCGCCAGCCCCTCGCCGGTCTCGATCCGCGCGGAGGGGGCGGCCGACGCGCGAAAGAGATGCTCGTCGACGGCCCGGAGGCCCGCCGGCCGTTCGGGGGACGAGGGGAGATGGGCCTCGACCATCCCCAACTCAAGCAGCCGATCGCGCGTCGACGCGGTCGCCAGGTCGACTTCCTCGAGCGCCGGGTCGCCGCAATGGGCGAGCGTCGCGTCGATGGAGCGAGGCCGCTCCAGGGCGTCGACGAGCACCCGCCAGCGCGCGGGGGCGCCGCCGTCGAAGTCGAGGAAGATTAGATGGTCGCCGTCCCCGGAGGAGGCGCCCGCGGGACGGTCGCGGAGCCGGATCGACGCCCAGACCGAAAGCCCCGGCTCGTCCTCGGCGTTCAGCTCCCTCAGAAGCTGGCGGTAACGGAGGAAGACGGCCCATTCGGGCGAATCGGCCAGCTCGTCCGAGATGTCCCGGGCGCGGTGAAGCTCGGCGACCGTCCAGTCGCGCAGTCGCCTTCGGAGCCGGCGGCGATGACCGGGCAAGGCCATCAAATCGGCGAAGGCGCCGAGCCGGCCGGCGGCCCCGGCGTCGCGAACGGCCTGGCCAAAGACGCCGGCCGCCGCCGCGTCCGAGAGCAAGGCCGGCGCGCCCTTCGACGCCGCGGCGACCCACCGCCAAAGGTCGTCCCAGCAGTGGACCCGCGGCCCCGGATCGCCGGGTGACCACCGCCGCGCCAGTTCTCGAATCAGGCGATCACGGGCGAGCGGAGACGGGACGACCCAAAGCGCCGACCGGCGATCGGGGGAGAGAGTCAACAGATGGTCCCGGATCGCGGCGCCCGGCGACCCGGTCCAAAGTGTTCGAGGTTGAACCGGCATCGCCCTCCCCCATCGTCGCGACGAGCCCCAGCACGACCACCGCCAGCATCACCAAGTATACAGAAAAATACCACACGCGACCCGCCTGAACAACGCGGATCAGCCAGATGATGGCGGCGTAGCCGACCAGGCCGGCGAGGATGGTCGCAACCACGGTTTGAGCCACGCGGTCGGGCGTCAGGCCCAGGGCGGCGGGATCGGCCAGCGCGTCCTTCAGCTCGAAGACGGCCGCGCCGCTGATGGCGGGAACGGCGATGAGCAGGCTGAAACCGACCGCCCAGGTCCGCGACAGCCCCAGGCCCAGGGCCATGGCGATCGTCAGGCCGCTGCGGCTGACGCCCGGCAGCGGGGCGAGCGTCTGCGCCAGGCCGATCAAGAGGGCGTCGCGCCAGGTCGTCTCGGCCGGCCCCTTGCCGCCGTCGGGCCCGACCAGCTTCAGCGAGGTGAGCGCCAGGACGGCCGCGGTGATCAGGAAGCCGACCCCCGCGGCCGCGCCGCTTTGGAAGAGCCCCTCGACCCAGTCCTTGAAGAACAAGGCGAAGGGAACCAGGGGGGCGGTCGCCACCGCGGCCAGAACGCCGACGCGGATCACCGACGCCCGATCAAACCCCGGCGCGACCTCGGGATCATTGAACAAAAGCCCCCGCGCGCCCTCCCGGATCGACCGCCTGTAGTGAACCAAAATCGCCACCAGGGTGCCGACATGGAGCATCACGTCGAAGAAGAGGTTCTCCCGCCCGCCGCGAGGGGTGCCCGTCAGCCAGGCGAAGCCGTGTTGCGTGATCGAGAGGTGCCCGTCGCTGGAGACCGGCAAAAATTCGGTGATTCCCTGGACAAACCCGAGAATCAAGGATTCAAGCCATTCCATGTTGTCTGGTTATCCATCGTGAGAGCGGCCGGGCCTTCCCGCCGAAAGTCAAGAAAGCGGGCTAGCGGCGGGCGGCCTCGCGCCGCAGCGCGGGCATCGCGCCGACCAGGTAGCTCGCTCCGCTGTAAAGGGTAAGGCCGACGGCGATCCAGGTCAAAGCGTCGCGAACAAAAAGCAACATCGGCGGCGGCGAGGCCAGCGAGAGGGCCATCAGAACCGCCGAGATCGACAGGCACTGGAAGAGCGTCTTGAGCTTGCCGGCCATCTTGGCGCCGAACGCCTGGCCCTGGCCCTCCATCAGGCTCCGCAGCCCCTGGATGAGCAGCTCGCGGATGACGATCGCCGTGACCATCCAGGGGTGGACGCCGGTTCCGGGGATCGCGGCCAGGTAGATGTAGGCGCCGCAGATCAAGACCTTGTCGATGAGCGGATCGAGCTGACGGCCCAGGGGGGTGTCTTGATCGAGCAGTCGGGCGAGGTAGCCGTCGAGGGCGTCGGAGAGCGCCGCGGCGATGAACGTCGCCAGGGCCGCCGCGTGCCACTCCATGGCGATCATCCAGAAGATGAGGATCCCCATCCCCATCCGGGCGACGGTCAGGGAGTTGGGGACGTTCCAGAACGTCCCGGCCGGCCGGGTCGGCGCGCTCATGACGGACGGATCTTCAAGGCGGTTCATGGGGCTCCGGCCTGGATCTCAAGAGGGGGGATTCGCGGAACGGGCGCCGAGTCGAGCCTACCGGAAACGTCAGGGGCCGTCGATGATGGTCAGCGGCGAGGCCGGCCGCTTGCGAGCCCGGGGACGGCTCCGCCGCCGGCGCGAGGGGAGGGCCAGCGACCGGGCGACGAAGTCGTGGCCCTGGGTCTCCAAAATCTCGCAGGGGACCAGGTCGCCGACTTGCAGGCCGCGGTCTTGAACGAGCGTCACGCCGTCGACGTCCGGGGCGTCGGCGAAGCTCCGGCCGATCCAGAGGTCGTCGCCGCCGGGCGCCCGGCCGTCGATCAGGACGTCGAGCTCGCGGCCCACCAGCGTCTGATTGAACGCCTCGGCGATCGGTTGTTGAATGCTCATGATCCGCTCGCGGCGGCTCTGCTTCAAGTCGTCGTCCAGGTGGTTGGGAAGCCTGGCGGCCGGAGTGTCGGGCTCCAGCGAGTACGTGAAGACGCCCAGCCGCTCGAACCGGGTCGCGGCGACGAACTCGGCCATCTCCTCGAACTCGGCCTCGGTTTCGCCGGGGAAGCCGACGATGAAGGTCGTCCGCAACACGAGGCCCGGGATCGACTCGCGAAGCCGGCCGATGATCGCCTCGGTCTCGGCCCGGGTGTGCCGCCGGTTCATCAGCTTCAGCATCCGGTCGTTGATGTGCTGAAGCGGCATGTCGAGGTACGGGACGATCCGCCGGGCGCTTCCCAGAACCTCGTACAGCTCGTCGGTGAAGTAATTCGGGTAACTATAGAGGATGCGGATCCAGTCCACCTCCTCAATCTTGTCCAGCTCGCGGAGCAGCTCGGCCAGGCGGGGGCGGCCGTAAAGGTCGACGCCGTAGTAGGTCATGTCCTGGGCGACCAGAACCAGTTCGCGGACGCCGTCGGCGGCCAGCTCGCGGGCCTCCTCGACGACCATCTCAATCGGCTTGGTGACGTGCTTTCCGCGCATGTAAGGGATGGCGCAGAAGGTGCAGTTGCGGTCGCAGCCCTCGGAGACCTTCAGGTAGGCCAGGTGGCGGGGGGTGATTCGGAGCCGGGCGCGGTCGTCCTGGGCCCGGATGGGGGCGGGGCGGAAGAGGGTCCGCTGTTCGTGGAGGCCGTCGAGAATTCGGTTGGACACCTGGACGATCTGCTCGCGGCCGAAGACGCCGACGACCTGGTCGACCTCGGGGAACTGGTCGATCAAAACGTCCTTTTGGCGCTCGGCCAGACAGCCGGCGACGATGACGCCCCGAACCGAGCCGTCGCGCTTGCGCTGGAGCATCTCTTCGATGACCTCGCACGACTCCTTGCGCGCGGCGTCGATGAATCCGCAGGTGTTGACGATCACCAGGTCGGACGGCGCTCCCTCGGGCACCAGCGCGTAGCCCTCCTGGGCCAGGAGGCCAAGCATCCGCTCGGAGTCGACGGTGTTCTTGGAACAGCCGAGGCTGACGAACGAAATGGTTCTCGTCGCGGCTTTCTGGTCGCTCATCGGTTCAAGACTCATGTGTGTTTCAATCCACGCCCCCATGGGAGGGGCGAATTGCCGCCAGGGGCGAAGCCGGCGACCGACGCGGCCCGGTTGTCTGCTTGACTACTTGCTCCGGTCCGCTCTGGGCGCCGCGGGCGCGAAACGCTGGGGGCGGTCTTGGCCGCCGCGGCCGGTCGAAGGAGAAATCATTATATCCAAGCGAGGCCGTTTCCCGCCTCGCCATTTCGGCCAATTCTTCTTGAACGCGCGCCGGCGGGATTCGTTTTTGGCGGGGCGGACCTTGCCCGGCGGATCGCGTTTGATACAATAACGGCTCGTCACCCGCGCCTGTAGCTCAACGGATAGAGTCGCGGACTTCGAATCCGAAGGTTGTAGGTTCGAATCCTACCAGGCGCGCTTTTCTCACGTCGGCCCCGTCTCGCCGGTGTCATCCCGCGAGGGACGGGGCCGCGGCGTTTTCGTTCGAGCCGGGCGGCCGGATCGGGGGCTCGCCGATCGTGAACCTGCCAGTCTTCCTCGCCGCGCTGGGCGTCGACGGATGGCGGCCGACTCTGGCCGACCCGTCCATCCTGAGTTGGCTCGCGGCGTTGGCCTATTTCGGCGTCGCGCTTTTGTGCGAACACCTGTGGTGGGTTGAGCCGCCCGCGGTTCGCGGCCATCGCCTACGTCGACCGAGGTTCTGGCTGTTCTCCGCGGGGTTGTTCACCTTGCTGGGCGCGGCGAAGCTGTTGAACCTCCAGGGGCTTTTGGCCGGCTCGCTGCGGGCCCTGGCGAAGTCGAAGGATTGGTACGCCGATCGACGGGAGGCGCAACTGGCCTTCATCGTGTTCGTCGGCGCCCTGGTCCTCGCGGCGACGGTGGCGCTGCTGGGCATGGGGATCGAGGCGTGGCGGCGGCAGCCACGACGGCATCTGCTCATCGCCGCGGCGATCGTCCTCTTGCTCGGCTTCCTGGTGATCCGCGCCGCCTCGCTCCATCACGTCGACGCGATCCTCTACGCGACGACCCTCGGCGGCGTCCAGTGGGGCGCTCTCATCGAAGTCGGCCTCGTCGCCCTGATCGCCCTGGGGGCGATCCGCGAAATCCGAGCGCCGCGCGCCTGA
>Ga0182742_1002723_pt1 | contig 18962 bp, 17 predicted proteins | sample eDN5th37CBELigMG_FD_128880 | JGI IMG/M metagenome (GOLD analysis project Ga0182742, IMG submission 128880) | Enriched Miracle-Growth compost microbial communities from Emeryville, California, USA - eDNA 5th pass 37_C BE-Lig MG (version 2)... ...
ATTCTCCCGGTGGAAGGGGCCGAGCACGGTGGTCTCGGTGACGTTCTCCTTCGTGGCATGGGCGATGGCGTCCACCAGCATGGTCACGCCCAGCACGTCGGAGAGCAGGATCACCTCCTGCCGCTTGTCGTCGCACCATTTGCCGAGCTCGGTCAGGAAAGCGACGCCCTGGCCCCACTCCTCCGGGGTCAGCTTCACCTCCCGCACGAAATCATGCGTGTGGCGGATCAGGGCAGTCATGATCTGCGCAATGCGCGGGTCGCAATCCGGGCGGATGCGGTCCAGAACGGCCTGGGTCAGGTTGGCATCGGTATAGGTGGTGTGGGCCTGGTTCATCACGCTTCCTCCTTGTCCTGGGATGTCGGTTCGCCCTTCACGCCGGTTGCGGCCGCCGTCGTCGGTACCATCCGGCGGTGCGTTCCAGCGCCCAGCATGGCACAGGCTTTATTCTCACGCTCCGGCGGAAGGCGACAGGAGATGCCGGGGCGGGCAGGGGCCGCTTCCGATGCCGGCGCGCCGTGCCGGCTTCGCCCTCCGCCGGCCCGCCGTCATTCGAGCTGCCAATCGTCCAAGACCGCGCCAGATCACCGGATCAGGACGTAATGGATCGTCAGGTCCACGATGACGCCCGAGGGATCGGCACCCGGCGGGAAGGGCGGCAGGTTGGCGCCGCGGAAGAGCGACAAGGTTCCCGCATCCAGCCAGGCGGAGCCGGAACGCCGCAGCAACCGCATGCTGCGCACCCGGCCATCCGGATCCACGATCAGCTCGATGCGCGTGGTGCCCTCCTGGCCGAGAAGGACCGCCGCCTCCGGATAGCGCTTGTGCTCCTCGAGCCAGCGCCGGAAGGCGTTGCGCCAGTCCGGCCCCACCTTGGCACCGCGCACCTCCGCCTCCGGCTCCGGCGAGGCGCGGCCGATGGATGGCAGGCGGCCCAGGCTGAGATCGAGGGACGGCGCGGCATCCGGCCGGGGCGGCACGGCCTGGCGCGGCAGAGCGGGGGCCATGCGCAGCCCCTCCGGGAGGTAGAGGCCCGGCAGGCGCTGCGGCCGGGCAGGCCGCGGCGGGGGCGGGCGCGGTGGGCTGGGCAGGGCGGCATGGGTCTGTGGGCCTTCCTCCGACTGCTCCTGCGGTGGGGGCGTGGGCGGGGGCAGGGGCAGCGGAGCGGCCTGGGGCGGGGCGGCGGGCGGTGTAGGTGGCTCCGCTGGAAGCGGGACCGGCTCGGGCGCGGGGGGAGGCGCGGGCTCGGCTGGGGTCGGCTCGGGTTGGATGTCCGGCTCGGCCGGGCGGTCCGGAGCGCCGGATTCGTAATAGACGGCGTAGGCAGGTGGCGGCAGCGGTTCCGGCGGCTTCGGGCGGTGCAGCGCCGCCAGCAGCGCGAGCGCCAGGAAGCCCAGATGCAGCAGGACCGAGGCGGCGAGGCTCGGGCGCAACCCCAGGTGCCGGGGGCGGGCGACGCGTGCCTTCCGGCGGGCCGGGCTGCCGGGGGAAAGCCTCGCCACCAGCCGGATTCAGTCCTGGCCGGGCTTGCCGGCGGTGCCGCCACCCGGAGTGAAGGCGCGGAACAGGGCCGTCATCGCCTGTTGCATTTGCTCCGGCGTCTGCGGCACCAGCGGCATCCATGCCTTCAGCAGCGCCTCCGGCGAGGCGGTGCTCACGGCATCCAGCATTTGCTCCTGGAGCTTCGCCAGGACCGCATCCTGCATCGGGCGCAGGTCGGGAAGGCCGAAGAAGCGGCGTGCCTCCTCCGGGGTGCATTCGATCTCGACATTGATCTTCATGCGCTTGCGATCTCCGTGCCTGTGTGCCGTGCGGGTCGCGTCCTGGGAGATATGGTCCCGGCCGCGGGACAGGGCTAGGCAAGGGGGCGTCGCGGATGGCGGGCGCATGAAATCGGCAGACCAGGCCCCGCGCTGCCTTGGGCACTCTGGCCCGGTTGCCGGAGTGATGGGACGGGCCGACAGGCAGGCCGCGGCAGGGGTGCCGCGGCCTGCCGTTGACGTGATGGGCTTCAGCTCCGGTCGCTGCTCCGGTTGCCATGGCTGTGCTGGCCGCCCTTGCGGCCGGCTTCCGCGGCCTTCCGGCGGTCATTGGCGAAATTGCCCGGATTGGTCTCCTTGCCTTGGTGCTGGCCGCCCATGCGGCCGGCCTCCGCGGCCTTCCGGCGGTCATTGGCGAAATTGCCGGGGTTGGTCTTGCCGGCCTCGCCGGAGGATTGCTGCTTCGCCATTGTCGCTACCGTCCTTACGGTCGCTGCTGGATCTCCGCCATGGAGATCCATTCTCAGGAACGCATGAGGCCGCTCCTGTTTTCCGCCATGCCGGAAAATGGCTCCGGCGGCTCCGCATCGGTTGCAGGGTTGGCGCCGGGGCTCCGTGGATCTTGTGCCCGGCCCCGGCGCAGCGGTTCGGCTGCCGGTGCGGGCCCTAGGCAGCGTCAGTGGGCGGCAGCATGATGCGCAATCGGAAACCGGACCTTGCCGTCCAATCCAGGCGCCTCGATGCCCGGCGAGGCGTACCGCTCTGAGTAGGGAGACGGAAGCCATGGCGGACCCAACCCCCGGCGAGATCCTCGCCTCGCTCTGGCGCCTGGCCGGGCTGGCGCCGGAGCCGCTCGGGCGCGTGACGCTGACCGGGGCGGAGCCTGTGCTGCCCTCCTCCTTCCGGGTCGGCGCCGCGGCGCAGGCGACGATCGCGGCGGCGACAGCGGCCGCGGCGGAGGTGCATCGGCGCCGGACCGGGGTGGCGCAGCAGGCGCAGGTCGAGATGCGCCACGCCACGCTGGAATTCCACAGCGAGCATTACCTGCGCCTCGCCGGACAGGATCCGCGCGACCCCTGGGACTCGATCGCCGGCACCTATCGCTGCGGCGATGGGCGGATCGTGCGCCTGCACACTAATTTCCCGCATCACCGCGCCGGCGTGCTGCGCCTGTTGGGCTGCAACGGGACGCGGGAGGCGGTGGCGGCGGCGCTCCGGAACTGGCGGGCTTTCGATTTCGAGGATGCAGCGGCCGAGGCCGGCATGTGCGTCTCCGCCTTGCGCAGCTTCGCGGAATGGGACGCGCATCCCCAGGGGCAGGCGGTTGCCACCCTGCCGCCGTTGCGCATCGAGCGGATCGGCGATGCACCTCCCACGCCATTGCCACCGGGTGCCGCGCGGCCGCTGGAGGGACTGCGCGTGCTGGACCTCACGCGCGTCATCGCCGGGCCGGTCTGCGGCCGGACGCTGGCGGCGCATGGTGCCGATGTGCTGCATATCAGCGCTGCGCATCTGCCCTCGCTGGACCGGCTGCTGGTGGATACCGGGCGCGGCAAGCGCAGCGCGCAGCTCGATCTACGGACGGAGGAGGGGCGCGCCCGGCTGCGCGAACTGGCGGCGCGGGCGGATGTGTTCCTGCAGGGCTATCGGCCGGGTGCCATCGCCGGCCATGGATTCGCGCCGGCGGATCTGGCCGAGATCCGGCCGGGCATCGTCTGCGCCTCGCTCTCCGCCTATGGCGAGGTTGGGCCCTGGGGTGGGCGGCGCGGCTTCGACAGCCTGGTGCAGACGGCCAGTGGCTTCAATCATGCCGAAGCCATCGCCGCTGGCACCGAGCCGCCGAAGGTGCTGCCCTGCCAGGCGCTGGACCATGCCTCCGGCTACCTGCTCACCTTCGGCACGCTGGCGGCGCTGCTGCGGCGGGCGGAGGAGGGCGGAAGCTGGCTGGTCCGCGTCTCCCTGGCCGGCACCGCCATGTGGCTGCGCAGCCTGGGGCGCCTGGTGGATGGCTTCGCCGCGGCGGTGCCGGAATTCGAGGAGATCGGCGACCTGCTGGAGGAGAGCGAGAGCGGCTTCGGCCACCTCACCGCCCTGCGCCATTCCGGCCGGCTGGAGAGGACGCCGCCCTTCTGGGCACTCCCCTCCACCCCGCTCGGCGCCCACCGCCCCGTCTGGACATGAGGCGCCGGGCGATGTCGCCAGCCGTCAGCTTCGCATCCGCGGGCAGCCACCCTGGTCAGGCGCGCGGCCCGGTCGGAGTGGGGGGCGTTCAGCCGGCGCCTAGCCGACGCCGCAGCATGTCCAGAAGCATGGCGTTGAAGCTCTCCGCCGCCTCATATGCGACCCAATGTCCGGCGCCGGGGATCACGCCGGTCCAGGCTTCCGGCTGCACCGCGCGCAGCGCCGCGAAGCGCGCTTCCAGATCCGGCCAGGCGATGGCGTCGCGCTCGCCATAGATCAGCGCGACCGGCGCCTTGGCTTGTGCGATGGCGTCGCGGAGCGAGGCGCTGTGCGCGAAGCCGCGGCTGCGGAAGCGGCCATGCTCGGTGTTCCAGTCCTGGATCAGCAGGGCGAGTTCGTCGATCGCCGCCGGGTCGGCCAGCATCAGCGTCGCCAGGTTGTGCCGGTGCGCGGCGGTCCGGGCCTCGCCCTGCTTGTCGCGCACCTTGAGCAATTCCGTCCGCGGCCGCGGCAGACCGAGTGCCCCGGCGCCGACCAGCGTGACGCTGCGCAACTCCGCGCCCGCCTGCGCAGCAATATGGCCGGCGAGCAGCGCGCCGAAGGAGAAGCCGACGAGGTCGTAGCGCCGGCCCTCGCCCAGCACGGCGCCCAGGCCCTGCCGCACCAGGGCGGCGACTGGCGCCGGGCTGTCGGTCACCGGCGGCATGGCGGACTCGCCGAGGCCGGGCAGGTCCGGGCAGACCACCATCCGCTGCCGCGCCAGCGGTTCGATGTTGCGGATCCAGTGCCGCCAGGAGCCGGAGCCGCCATGCAGGAGCACCAATGGCTCCCCTTCGCCCCAACTCCGCCAGACCATTATGCCGTCGCCGCAGGGCGTCTCCTGCCGCCGCGCGGCCCTGTTCACTCGGTCGAGCAGCGCCGCCGCTTCGGTGCTTCCGGTCATCGCCTGCTGCATGCTGGTCCTGGTTCCGCTTCCTGTGCCGGCTGCTTCTCTGCGCCGGAGGAGCCTGGCTGGCAATGGGCGCGCTCAGTCCTTCGCGCGGTTGGTGAAGCGGGCATTGCCGAGGCCGGTGCCGATGGTCAGCACGCCCCAGCGCGTAACGTCCCGCATCCAGGGTAGCTGGCTGAGACCCTGGACGACGGCATCGTTGTGCATCGCGACCATCACCTCATGCCCGCCGATTCGGGGCAGGGCGTCGCGGATGCGGTCCGGCAGGTTGAAGCGGCTGCTTTCCCAATTGCCCGGGAGATTCTGCGCACCGCGCCCGATGCGGCCATCTTCCAGGATGCGGCCGGGACAGGCGATGCCGACGAATGGCGCCAGCTTCAGGCGCTGCTTCTCCGCCTTGCGGGCCAGGTCGCGCAGCATCTCCACGAGGCGATCTATCGCCGCTTCGCGGCCGGGCCTGTCATCGGCATGGCGCCAGCGCTCGGCCTCCCACAGCTCGGCCGCGGCGAGGTCGGCGGATTTCTTCAGCTTCGGCCGTACCACCCCGGCGCGGATGTTCGAACCGCCGATATCCACGGCCAGTGCCCCGTCGTAACCGGAGAAGATCCAGGAGGGCGCGAGATGCAGGCCGCCGATCAGTCCGGCCTCGTCCGGGTCGTGGCGGATCGGGAGGAGGTCCGGCATGCTGTCCTCGGCCTTCAGCAGCATGGCGGTGCGGCCGATCGCCAGTTCGCCCACCCGGCTCCCGCGCATGCCGCCGCCGACGACGATGCGCTCCGTCCCCTGCCACTCCTTCAGGCGCAGCAGCCGCTTCACCACCGTGGCCAGCGACTGAGCGAATTCCTCCACCACGCCATGCACCAGCCCGGCCGCCTCCGGGTCGCCCTCGGCCAGGATGCGGTCCAATTGGCGACGGCTGATCGCCTCGCTCGGCGTCTCGCCCAGCGGGTCCGCATCGTCGGCTTCACGCAGCCTCTTGCGCCACCAGTCCAGGATGGATCCGAAGGCGCGGCTGCTGGCGCGGTCGCCGAGGAAACCATCCGCCGTGCGCAATTCGGCATTGTAGGCATCCACCGTGACGGCGGGCAGGCAGGCGGCGCCATGGGCGGGGAAGGCGGGAGGGGCGGGCCTTTCGGCTAGGTCCGGCATATGACTGCGTGGCGGTTGCCGGCGGGGAACGCCGGGCGACGCGGATCGTTTCACACGGCCCGGTCAGGCCTCCGGGTAGCGGATTTCCAACACTTCCAGTTCTTCGCTGCCCTGGGGCGTGCGCACCCGCACCAGATCGCCGACCCGCGCCCCCAGCAGCGCCCGCGCCACCGGCGACACCCAGCTGATGCGGCGCGGCTGGTGCGCCGGTCGGTCCAGCCGCGTGGCGGCATCCGCCTCATCAATGCCGACGATGGTGACGGTGACCTCAGAATCGTCCTCCCGCGCATAGGTGACAGTGGCGCCGAAGAAGACCTGGTCCCGCCGCGTCTGCTGTGCCGGGTCCACCACCTGCGCCCGCTCCAGCCGCTTGCGCAGGAAGCGGACGCGGCGATCAATCTCGCGCAGGCGGCGCTTGCCGTACTGGTAGTCGGCATTCTCGCTGCGGTCGCCGAGGCCGGCGGCCCAGGAGACCACCTCCACCACCTTCGGCCGCTCCTCCGACCACAGGCGGCGGAGTTCCTCGGCCAGCGCGGCATGGCCGGCGGGGGTCATGTAGAAGGGTGTGCCCGGCGGCAGGCCGGGCAGGGCCTCCTCCTCGTCGTCCTCGTCCTGCGGTGTGGCGTTCATGGCTTGCGGAGAGGGCGAAAAATCGCGTGAGCCTGCATGGGAGGGAGGGGATGCGCCGCCCTGCCTCCCCGGGTCAAGCCCGGCCGGTCCGGGTCTGGTCTGCGATCGTCCTGGGCGTCTCCGCCAGGGACGTTCTAGAAGCGTTGCGCCCGTTGCAGCGCCTCCGCCGGCACGAAGCGCGTCCAGCCAGGCAACTGCGCCGCCAGGTTCACCTCCCGCCATTTCGGATGGCGCGGCGGCTGCTGGAAGGCCGGGAACTTCTCGAGGAGGGCATCCACGAAGCGGGCGACCTTGCGGTAGCGCTCGGTCCCCGGCTGCCAGGCATAGACCGCCATGACGGCGCCAACCGCTATGGTGTCCACGGGCGCGTCTTCCGGCACCAGCGCCGGGTAGTCGGCGCGGGCGAAGCGGGAGGGCAGGTAGGTCTCCAGCAGCGCGTCATTCATCGGCACCGGGAGGAAATGCAGGCCGGAGTCCGGCGGCAGGCTGGCGAAGAGCCGCGCCGGCTTGCCTGCGACGTAGACCAGCGCCGCGATCTCGCCGCGCTTCAGCCTTTCCAGCGCCAGATCCTGGGTGTCGTGCGCCGGGCGGACCTGCACGCCCAGCCTGTCGAAGATCAGGCTGGCGGTCATCGCGGTACCGCTGCCGCGGACATCGAAATTCACCGGCTTGCCGGCCAGATCCTCGATCCGCTCGATATCGCGCTGCGCCAGGATGTGCACCTCCTCATCATAAAGCTTGGCGATGTACTGGATCAGGCTGTCGAGGCCGGGGATCAGGTGTTCGCGCCGCGCATAGGCGAGGACGTCCGACTGCACGATGCCGATGTCCACTCCGCGCAGCGCCAGGATGTCGCGGATGTTCTGCAGAGAGCCCTTGCCGAGGATGGGCAGCACCCGAAGGGCGTCGCCATCGTCCAGAACCGCGGCGAGGTCGGCGGCGATGCGGACATAGGTGCCGTCGATTCCGCCGGAGATGACGCCGACCGTCCCGGCATTGGTGCGCGCGACCAGGCTGCTGAGGGATGGCGGCCCGCCCTGCGCGGCCGCCATCCGGGCAGAGGCGGCACCGAGCAGCGTGCCGAGAAGCAAGGGGCGGCGGGGGAGGGAGGACGTCATGGGGCGGCTCCGTGCTGGGGGTGCGCGTCGCGTTCCGCTGCCCGAAGGGCCTCGGCCCGCTGGTACCAGGCCGCAGCAGCCTCCGGATCCGGGCGGATGCCGCGGGCGCCCAAGGCCGCGAGCGCGGCGGGATCATGGGTGCGGCCGGCGGCGACGGCAGCATCGGCGCTGCCGGCCTCCGCGGCGCGCTCGAAGAAGCGCCGCGCCCCGGAGATGTCGCCGAGGGCGAGCAGCGCATCCCCGCGCCGCATCAGCGTGGCGATGAGGGCCGGCGGCGCGGCGGTGGGCATGGCCGGCACTTCCGGCGTGCCGAGGGTGGGGGCGAGGGTCAGGGGTGTAGGTCTGGCCTCCGGCTCCGGGGCAGGGGGCAGGCCGGGCTCCGCGGCGCCGGTTCCGGCCATTCTTACAGGCGCCGACGGTGCCGGCCTGACCGGGAACTCGGCTTCGCCGGCAGGCAAATTGGCGGGAGGCGTGGGATCGGCCTGCGGGGAGGGCGCCGAACCCTCCATGCCCGCGGAAGCGGCGAGGGATGAGGTTTCGGGCGGCGCCAGCATGGCCAGGGGCGCTGTCTCAAGGATGGCAGGCCCAGTGCCGGGGGCGGCGGTCGGCGCGGCTGCGGCTTCGGGCTCCGCACCGGCCGGCGGCACATCGCGGCCCGCATCCTTGGCTACTGGCGTGCCAGGGGGCGGGCTTGCGGCTTCGGTGCCCGGCCCGTCATCGGGCGCGGCAGACGGGGGCGCCACGGATGGCGAGGCGGCGAACTCCATCCCCTCCGTGGTGGGGGGAACGCCTTGCGGATCGGCGCTAGGCTCCTCTGGCGCCGGGGGCGGATCCGTCCGGGCATCCAGGGTCGCGAATGGCTTGGCCGGCGCCGACATGTCGGCTCCGGCCGGACCGGGCGCCTCGGTCCCAGTGCTGGCAGCCTCGGCCGCGGCGTCCGGCATGCTGGTCGCCGGGGCCGGGCCTTCCGCTTCCGCCATGACATCGGGCAGGGATGCGGCCAGCCGGAGGGCCGGCCCGCTCGCGGCCGTGGCCGGGCTTGATGCGGGGCGGGAATCGGCCTTCGCGGGCTCCGGCACCGGCCCGGTCGGCCGGGACAGGGCGAAGGCCGCCAGGCCGAGTGCTGCTAGGCCGGAGATCAGGGTGAGGCTGGCCGCGGCCCGGAAGGCCGGCCGGCGCCGCCCGGCCAAGGCCGGGGGCTCGGCCCGCGTCGCGGCGGGCTGCGCCAGCCAGGAGTCGTCCAGCAGGATGCGCCGGACCGCCTGCATCCAGGCATCGCCGCCCGGAAGGGAAAGCCGGGGCTGCCCGGCGAAGGCTTCGGCCAGCAATTTCGGCAGGCGCTCCAAGTCCCAGCGCCCGAGCCGCTGGTACGCCACAGGCAGGTATCCCGGGAAGGCCGTGGCGAATTGCGCCATGTCCAGCCGCCGCCGCAGCGCGCCGACCGCGTCCGGGGTCATGTGCGGCGGCACGTCCAGCAGGGCAATGCCGAAGCCGCGATGCAGCAGCACGAAATCGATCCGCGCCGGCGCATCCCAGGCGTGCCCGATCATGCAGTTCCGCAGGAGTATCCAGCCCGAGCCGAGTCCGGCGAGAATGCGATCCGGCCCTTGCGGGCGCGGTGCCACATCGAGGATCGCCGAAAAGGAGGGAAGGGGGTCCGTGACAGACAGTGTTAGGGTCTCCTCCGCCCCGGCATCCGGGCTTTGGAGAAAGCGTATACGATCGCCCTGGCTCGTGGTGCGGCGAGGCACCCGCGGTTGCATCACGGGTGAGCGAGCCAAATGGACGGCGCCACGCGGCACCGCAGCCGGCCCGGCCGGCAAGCAGCACGGCCTCGACCGACGCTGCGGAAAGGTGCAGCGATTGGGCGAGGGGGGCTGGCACAGGCCGGGTATGCATCCTTTCCGCCGGGCCGCGAGGGCCTGCACCGGCATGGCGATGCGGCCGCGCTCCGCCGGGGCTGCCCCGGCGGAGCGGCTGCCCTTCCCCGGTTTGTGGAAGTGTCGCCTCAGCGCGGCGGCATGCGCAGGGCGCCGTCCAGTCGGATGGTCTCGCCGTTCAGATAGGGGTTCTCCAGGATCTGCATCGCCAGCATCGCATATTCATCCGGCAGACCGAGCCTTTGCGGGTTCGGAACCGAGGCGTTCAGCGCCTGCCGCACCTGCTCCGGCAGGCGGCCGAGCAGCGGTGTGTCGAAAATGCCAGGGGCGATGGTGCAGACGCGGATGGCGCGGCTGGCAAGGTCCCGCGCCGCCACCAGGGTCAGCCCGATCACCCCGGCCTTGGAGGTGGCATAGGGGATCTGCCCGATCTGCCCCTCATAGCCGGCAATGGAGGCGGTGAGGATGCAGACGCCACGCTCCCCCTGCACCGGCTCCGTCCGCGCCATGGCGGCGGCGGCGAGGCGCAGCGCATTGAAAGTGCCGGTCAGGTTGACCCGGATGATCTCCTCGAAGTGAGCGAGCGGCATGGGCTTGCCCTCGCGATCAATCAGCCGCTGCGACCCGCCGCGGCCGGCGCAATGCACCAGCACGCGGAACGGTCCGAGTGCCTCGGCCGCCGCGACCGCCGCCTGAACTCCAGCTTCATCCGCGACATCCGCCGCGACGAACCGCGTGCCCTGGCCGAGTTCGGCCGCCATCTCCGCGCCGCGCGAGGAGGGCAGGTCGCAGAGCACCACCTTCGCGCCGCGCGCAATCAGCCGTTTCGCCGTGGCAAGGCCCAGCCCCGAGGCGCCGCCGGTGACGAGCGCCGCTGCATTCCGTACATCCATCGCCATTCTCCTTGCTGCGCCGAGCCAGCTGCGCCTGCGCGCCCCGGTCAGAGGGACGGCGCGCATTGACGCCTCCGATGCCGCCGCCCACCCTCGACCGCAAAGGTGCAGGAGGAATGGTCCATGGCGCAACTTGCGCATTGGGCGCGGCGCGATCCGGAGAAGGTCGCGTGCCATTTCCCGGAGGGTGGCGCGGCAATCACCTATGGCGCGCTGGAGGCAAGGGCGAACCGGGTGGCGCAATGGCTGATCGGCCTGGGGCTGCAGTCGGGTGACGGGATCGCGCTGCTGCTGGAGAACCGGCCGGAATTTCTGGAGATCGCCTTTGGTACCCGTTACGCGGGCCTCTACTATACGCCGCTCTCCATCCATCTGCGGCCGGGCGAGGTCGCCTATGTGCTGCGCGACAGCGGTGCGAGGCTGCTGATCGTCAGCCCGGCCCTGGCCGGGCTGGCGGCGGAGCTGGTGGCGGAAGGCGCCGTCGGCGACCTGCCGCGCTTCGCGGTGGCGGAAGGGCTGCCGGGCTACGAGTCCTATGAGGGCGCTCTGGCCGGCTATCCCGTCCCGGCGCCGCTGCCGCAGCGGCCGCTGGGGCGGGAATTCCTCTACTCCTCCGGCACGACCGGGCTGCCTAAAGGAATCCGGCGGCCTCTGATCCCCTTCGAGGACCAGGACAAGCCCGAATGGGACATGACCTGGAAGTCGCTCTACGGCTTCGACGCTGACACGATCTATCTCTCCCCTGCGCCGCTCTATCACGCCGCACCGAACCGCTATGTGCTTCGCACCATCGGGGAGGGCGGCACCGCCGTCGTGCTGCGGAAATTCGATGCCGAGGCGGCACTGGCTACGATCGAACGCTACCGCGTTACCCACAGCCAATGGGTGCCCACCATGTTCGTGCGCATGCTGGCACTGCCTGAGGCGGTGCGGCGGCGCTACGACCTGTCTTCCCACCGCTGCGCCATCCACGCAGCGGCGCCCTGCCCGGTGCCGGTGAAGCGGGCGATGATCGAATGGTGGGGGCCGATCCTGTGGGAATACTATGCAGGTTCGGAAGGCATCGGGACGACGGTGATCAGCAGCGAGGACTGGCTGCGGCGTCCCGGCTCCGTCGGCCGGCCGGTGAATGGCGTGCGCCTGCACATTACCAATGAGGCGGGCGAGGAATTGCCGCCCGGCGAGGTGGGGCAGATCTGGTTCGAGGGCGGGCCGCGCTTCGCCTACCATAATGCGCCGGAGAAGACGGCGGCATCCTACAATGCGCATGGCTGGGCCTCGCTCGGGGATCTCGGCTGGCTGGACAAGGACGGTTTCCTGTACCTGTCGGACCGGCGCGCGGACCTGATCCTGTCAGGCGGCGTGAACATCTATCCGCAGGAGATCGAGAACGTGCTGAGCCGGCACCCTGCCGTGGCGGAGGTCGCCGTGGTGGGCGTGCCGCATCCGGAATTCGGAGAGCAGGTCCATGCGGTCATCGTTCCGCGGGGACCGGCCGATGGCGAGGCGCTGCGCGCGGAGCTGGATACCTGGTGCCGCGAGCATCTGGCGGGCCCGAAGCGCCCGCGCAGCTACGAATTCATTTCAGAACTGCCGCGCAGCGAGGCTGGAAAGCTGCTGCGCCGCATCCTGAAGGAGCACTACCTCAGCTCTGCCTGAGCCCGAGGCGTTCCACCCGCTTCTCCTCCATATCGATCGTTTCCGCCATGAAGCGGGCATAGGCGGCGCTGTCCAGGTATTCGAGCGGCTGGTCCAGGCGCTTCAGGACCGCAAGATGCTGCGGATCGAACAGCGCTGCCTTGAAACCGTCATGCAGGGCGCGGGTGATGGCGGGATCGAGGCCGGGCGGCGCCACCAGCCCATAGGGCGAGGTGACGACCATGCCTTCATAGCCAAGCTCGACCAGCGTCGGCACCTGCGGCCAGCGCGGCGAACGCTCCCGCGACCAGACATTCAGGAGGCGCAGCTTGCCCTCGTCCACAAGCTGGCCGACGCCGGAGCCGGTCGCTGCCGCCTCGATATGCCCGCCGAGCACCTGCGGCGTGGCATCCGCCTCGCCGCGGAAGGGCACATGCACGATTTCGATCTTCTCCCGCTCGGCGAGGTCGATCATGGTGAGGTGCGGCGTGCCGTTCGCGCCGGTATTGCCGATGCGAACCTGGCCAGGGCGCCTGCGTGCATCTGCAACCAGGTCCTGCCAGGTGCGGTAGGGGCTCTCGGCGCGGACGACGACGCCGAAGAGATAGCCGGTCAGGTGGATGACGGGCGTGAAATCCTTCCGCGGGTCATAGGCCATGCGCTGCATGAAGGGCAGGCGCAGCGCGGGCAGGGTCATCTGCGCCACCAGGTAGCCGTCCGGCCGGGCGCGGGCGACCGCAGCGGCGCCAAGCGTGCTGCCGGCACCTGGGCGATTCTCCACCAGCACGGTCTGGCCGAAATGCCGCGTCGCCGCTTCCGCCAGGGCGCGCATCTGCACATCGGTCGCGCCGCCGGCGGGGAAGGGGACCAGCACCGTGATCGGCCGGTCGGGGAAGCGCTGCGCCCGCGCCACGCTGGGCGCAAACGCAAGCCCGGCTGCGGCGCCGAGCAGGGCGCGGCGGGTTGGTATGGTCATCCTGGAGTCCTCCCGGTTTTTCGTTGTGCTTGTGCAGCCTACAGCGTCCGGCCGATGATTTCCTTCATGATCTCGCTGCTGCCGCCATAAATCCGGCCGACGCGGGCATCGGCCCAGGCGCGGCCGATCTCGAATTCCGCCATGTAGCCGTATCCGCCATGGATCTGCAGGAAGTCGTCCAGCAGCCGGTTCTGCATCTCGGCGCCGAGCAGCTTGGCGGTGGCGGCCAGTTCCACGGTGAGCTGGCCTTTCAGGTGCAGCGCCAGGCAGTGGTCGGCGAAGACGCGGAACATGGCGGCCTGGGCCTTGGCCTCCGCCAGCTTGAAGCGGTTGTGCTGGAAGTCGATGATCGGCTGGCCGAAGGCCTTGCGCTCCTTCGCATAGGCGATGGTCCTTTCCAGCATCGCCTCCATGCTGGCGGCGGCGCGGATGGCGATGACCAGGCGCTCCTGCGGCAGGTTGCGGATGAGGTAGGAGAAGCCCTTGTTCTCCTCGCCGAGCAGGTTCTCCACCGGCACCCGGACATCGTCGAAGAAGAGTTCGGAGGTGTCCTGCGCGTGCAGGCCGATCTTCTCCAGGTTACGGCCCTTGGTGAAGCCGGGCGTGCCCTCCTCGACGCAGATCAGGCTGATGCCCTTGCGGCCGGCGGCGGGGTCGGTCTTGGCGACGACGATGACGATCCCCGCATTCTGGCCATTGCTGATGAAGGTCTTCTGGCCGTTGATAACGTAGTGGTCGCCCTCGCGCCGGGCGGTGGTGCGGACGGCCTTGAGGTCGCTGCCCATGCCAGGCTCGGTCATGGCAATGGCGCCGATCATCTCGCCACGGGCCATTTTCGGCAGCCATTCGCGCTTGCGCTCCGGCCGCGCGAGGTCGGCGATGTAGGGCACCACGATGTCGGAATGCAGCGGGAAGCCGGGGCCGCTGCAGTTGGTGCGGGCGATCTCCTCGATGATGATGGCGGAATAGCCGAAATCGGCGCCGGCTCCGCCATACTCCTCGCTCAGCATGGGGCAGAGCAGGCCCTGCGCGCCGGCCTCCAGCCAAAGGCTACGCGGGACGATGCCGTCGCGCTCCCATTGCCGGTGGTAGGGGACGATGTGCTTCTCGAAGAAGCGGCGGACCTGGTCGCGGAACAGTTCATGCTCCGCTGTATAGACCGTGCGAGGGCCGGTCAGGCTGCTGACGGTGCTGGCGTCCATGGCGCTTCCCCCTTTCAGTCCCTGGCGGCGGGAATGGCGCCCGCCTGGCGTAGCGCGGCGATATCCGCGGCGGAAAAGCCCCAATCGGCGAGCACCTGTTCCGTATGCTCGCCCCGCAGCGGCGGCGGCAGGCCGGGCTCGGCCGGGGTGCGGCTGAAGCGCGGTGCCGGGGCGGGCTGCACTGCGCCCTCGCGCTGCTGGAAGGTACCGCGCGCCTTGTTGTGCGGATGCGCCGGCGCTTCATGCAGGTCCAGCACCGGGGCGACGCAGGCATCCGTGCCCTCGAACAGCGCGGCCCAGTCGTCGCGGGTGCGGGTGCGGAACACCGCGGCAAGTTCTGCCTTCAGCGCCGGCCAGTGTGCCGCCTCCATGCGGGCGGCGAAGCGTGCCGGGTCAAGGCCAAGCTGTGCGATCATCAGATCGAAGAATTGCGGTTCTATCGGTCCGACCGCGAGGTAGCGGCCATCGGCGCATTCATAGGTGTCATACCAGGGCGCGGCGCCGTCCAGCATGTTGGCGCCGCGCTCGTTGCGCCAGCGGCTGCGCGCCAGCATGGCGTAGATCGGTGCCATCAGCAGGGCGGCGCCGTCCACCATGGCGGCATCCACTACCTGGCCGCGACCGGAGCCCTTCGCCTCCAGCAGTGCCGCCAGCATGCCCAGCGCCAGCAGCATTCCGCCACCGCCATAGTCGCCCACGAGATTGAGTGGCGGCACCGGCCGCTCCCCTGGCCTGCCAATGGACCAGAGCGCGCCGGTGAGGGCGATGTAGTTGATGTCGTGCCCCGCCGCCTGGGCCAGCGGCCCGTCCTGCCCCCAGCCGGTCATGCGGCCATAGACGAGGCGCGGGTTGCGGGCGAGGCAGGCTTCCGGCCCCAGCCCCAGCCGCTCCATCACGCCGGGGCGGAAGCCCTCGATCAGCGCATCGGCGCCTTCCACCAGCCGCAGCGCGGCCTGGACGGCGGCTGGCGACTTCAGGTCCAGCGCCAGGGAGCGGCGGCCGCGTCCGACGAAGTCCTGCCGCGTGCCGGGTGGCCCTTCCTTCCGGTCTATCCGTATCACCTCGGCGCCGAGATCGGCCAGCAACATGCCGCAGAAGGGGCCAGGGCCAATGCCGGCGAATTCCAGGATGCGCAGACCCTTCAGCGGTCCCATGGCATTGCCTCCTTTTCGGGGGGATTAGAATCCCTTGGGGGTTTGACAGCAAGCCCGCAGGGTCCGAGGCTTCGCACGGACGTCCAGGAACAGCGGAACGAGGTCCCGAATGGCCCGCCACAGCGCTGCGCATTATTTCCTCGAAGGGCTCTGCGAACTCGGAATCGACTACCTCTTCTGCAATCTCGGCACCGACCACGTCTCGCTGATCGAGGAGATGGCGCGCTGGGACCGGAGCAACCGGCGGCGCCCGCCCGCCATCATCTGCCCACATGAGAATGTCGCGGTCCATATGGCCGGCGGCTATGCGATGATGACCGGGCGAGGGCAGGCGGTGCTGGTGCATGTGGATGCCGGCACGGCGAATGCGGCGATGGCGATGCACAATCTCTGCCGTGGCCGGGTGCCGGTCTTCCTGATGGCTGGGCGTGCCCCCTTCACCACGCGTGGCGAGCTGACCGGATCGCGCGACACCTATGTGCATTTCGTCCAGGATCCCTACGATATCGGCAGCATCGTGCGGCCCTATGTGAAATGGGAATACTGCCTGCCCTCCGGCGTGGTGGCGAAGGAGCTGCTCTCCCGCGGCTATGCGATGATGCAGAGCGAGCCGGCCGGCCCCGTCTTCCTCACCCTGCCGCGCGAGACGCTGGCGGAGGAGATCGAGGAGGAGATGGTCCGCTCCTTTCCGCCCTCCCGCTACGGCCCGGTGCAGGCGGGCGGCGCCGATCCGGCGGTGGCGGCGGAGATCGCGCAGCAGATCATGGCGGCGGAGAATCCTGTCGCCTTTGCCGGCTATCTCGGGCGCAAGGCGGAGGCGGTGGCGGCGCTGGAGGAACTGGCGCGGGAAGCCGGGATCCGCGTCGTCTCCCATGCTCCCATCACCATGAACCTGCCGGCGGACAGCCCCTGCTTCGCCGGCTTCGACCCGAAGCCGCTGCTGGAGGTGGCGGATCTCGGCCTGCTGTTGGATACCGACGTCCCCTGGGTGCCAAGCAACATGCCGGAACGGCCGGAGACGCGCTGGATCCAGGTGGATGTGGATGCGGCGAAGCGCGACCTGCCGATCTGGAATTTCCCGGCCGATCTCCGTGTGCAGGGCGATTGCGCCACCGTGCTGCGCCAGGTCCTGGAGGCGGTCCGTGCCCGCGCCGACGCCGCCTTCCGTGCCAGGGTGGCCGAACGTATCGCAAGCTGGGAGCCAGCGCGCCAGGCACGGGCGCGACGCCTGGCGGAGGCCGCCGCCAGGCCGGGTGAACCGGACGCCATCGGCACGCCCTTCCTGATGGATGTGCTGAACCGGCAGCTTGCCGCCGAGGACATCGTGCTGAACGAGGCTATCCGCAACGGCGGCGTGGTCCAGGACCATGTCGTGCGGACGAAGCCCGGCACCTATATCGGCTTCGCCGGCGGGGGGCTGGGGTTTTCCGGCGGGATGGCACTGGGGGTGAAGCTGGCGCGGCCGGGGAACCGCGTGGTGCAGATCGTGGGCGATGGCATCTATCATTTCTCTGCGCCGGACAGCGTCTATGCGGTGGCGCAGAATTACGGGCTGCCGATCTTCACCATCATCCTCGACAATCGCGGCTGGTCGGCGGTGAAGGAGGCGACCAAGCGCGTCTACCCCAAGGGTGTCGCCGTCGAGCAGGGGAAATTTTTCGCTCGCCTCGACGACCGCGGCGAAAGGCGCTTCGAGGAGGTGGCCAGGGCATTCGGCGCCCATGGCGAGCGCGTGACGGAGCCGGACCAAGTGGAAGGGGCGATCCGCCGCTGCCTGGAGGCGGTGGAGAATGGCCAGGCCGCGGTGCTGACGGCGCGCGTGACGCCGCTCTGAGCGGTGCATAGCGGGAGAAGGTAGGGATGGTTGCCGCACACCCGGCCTTGCCGGACTCGGCGCCAGGATGGGCCGCATGGCGGGAACCGGCGCTTCAGGTCCGGCCGTGCCGCCTCCCGCCGGTTTGCCGCTGCGGAACCGGCCAGGCGGCAATGCCCGACGGAGCGACAGGCTCCGCTGCCGGTCCGGAACCATGGGGCACGGGCGGCGTCTCGATACGGGAGGCTGCAATGATCGAGAACCGCGAGGTCGCCGGGCGCGAGTTGGCCGCACGGCTCGCTCCGTTGGCTGCCGAGAGGCCCGTGGTGCTGGCCCTGCCGCGAGGTGGCGTGCCGGTGGCGGCGCCGATCGCGGCGGCGCTCGGCGTGCCGCTGGAACTGCTGCTGGTGCGCAAGCTCGGGGCGCCCGGCCAGCCGGAACTGGCGATCGGCGCGCTGGTGGACGGCGATCCGCCTCAGATGGTCCTCAACGAGGAGATCGTGGCGGCGATCGGGGCCAGCTCTGCCTGGGTCCTGCGCGAGCGTGAGCGGCAATTGGACGAGATGGCGCGGCGGCGCGCGCTTCTCCTCGGCGACCGGCCGCCGCCGAGGCTGCAGGGCAGGGCGGTGGTGCTGGTGGATGACGGCGTTGCCACGGGCGCCACGGTTTCGGCCGCGCTTCAGGCGGTGACCGCCGCGGGCGCGGCGCACGTGATCCTGGCGGTGCCGGTGATTGCCGCCGATGTCGCCGCGCGCTTCCGTGCCCGCGGCGTGGAGGTGGTGGCGCTCCTGGAACCGCACGAACTCGGCTCGGTCGGCGGCTTCTACCGCGACTTCCATCAGTTGTCGGATGCCGAGGTGCTGCGCCTGCTCAGCCCGCCGGCGGCGGATGAGGGCAGGCAGTAGGCAGGCCGCCCGCCCCGGCTGAACTCAGACCGGGTCCTGGCCGCCTGTTGGGCTTGGCTCCGTTGCTTCGTCCCGGTGCTGCGTGGAACCACCGGGGCTGGCCGTGGCACGGCCGCCGCGGCTGTTCCGGCCGCCGATCCGGCCTGCCGCCGCGGCTTTCTCCCGGTTGTTGGCGAAATTGCCGGGATTGTTTTGCCGGCCCTGTCGCGTGCCGCCGATATGGCCGGCCTCTCGCGCCCTGGTGCGGTCATTGGCGAAATTGCCCGGGTTGTTCACGGCGCCCTGGCTCATGCCGCCGATATGGCCGGCCTCCCGGGCCTTGTCGCGGTCATTGGCGAAATTGCCTGGGTTGTTCCGCGCGCCCTGGCGCAAGCCGCCGGTGTGGCCGGCACGGGCGGCCCTTTCCCGATCATTGGCAAAATTGCCGGGGTTGTTTGCCGCTCCGCCTTCAGGGTTTCCCATTTCCTGTCGTCCTTCCGGCTATTCGGGCGCGGACGTGCTTGGTCTTGTCGCGCCTGGCCGCCGGGTCGCAGCGGCCTGTTCCGGGTCAACGCCGGAACAGGCCGGCGGATGCCTGTGCACAGGCGGCAATTCTGTGCGGGCGGCAATTCCCGCCTGGGTGTCAGACCCGCCCCGCCTGGGGCGGAGGCATCTCCCGCGGTCCGGGTGGGCTGATCGGGGGCAGTTCCGGTCCCGGTCCCGGTTCGGGCTGCG
>Ga0182742_1002725_pt1 | contig 18957 bp, 15 predicted proteins | sample eDN5th37CBELigMG_FD_128880 | JGI IMG/M metagenome (GOLD analysis project Ga0182742, IMG submission 128880) | Enriched Miracle-Growth compost microbial communities from Emeryville, California, USA - eDNA 5th pass 37_C BE-Lig MG (version 2)... ...
TCTGCGTACACAGCCTTAGCTCCCTGAAACCTGACGCAACGGCTGCTTGCATCACCCATTCGAAATTCACGTGAGATGTGATATCGCGTTCACCGGGGTCCAAATACACCTGATCACTCGCTTGATGGCGTTGGTACGTGATGAGCGTCCCGTTCATTCGATGCGGCGCGGTAAGCTCCGCCGTCACATCGCCATAATCGACGAGAAGCATGACGCCGCTATACATCCGTTCACCGATGCTTCGAATCCAATCCAACGCCGCGCAGCCGACTTCTATGGTTTGCCCCCGCCTGCCGCGTAAGCCGCTGATCAGCGGCAGCATGTCCTCCCGTGAGATCGGGCCTGTGCGCTCCTCGAAAGCACCTGTCGCCTTGTTCCAAGTGACGTATAATTCTTCCCAGCCGTCACCGCCGTACCGCAAGCGGTGAACCGGAAACGCGTCCAGCAGTTCGTTCGCGACAATCATGGACGATCCAGTGCGCAACGACTCATCCACAAGCCCGGCATCGGGCGGCACGATCCCCGCAACTCTCGGCGCATGTGAAGCCAAACGCGCCTCCTGCGCGGAACGATGATACGGGCTGCTCTCCGCGCTGATCCAACGAAGCCTCTCATAAAGTTCGGGAAATGATGCTTCTAACTCGTTCAAGATTGCTTCCGCCAGCCTGCCGTCGCCGCCTCCCCACTCGATCACCGTTAACGGCTGATCTTCGAGTTCAAGCTTCCGCGCCGCATCCGCCAGCTTTCTGGCGATGCACATCCCCATGAAACCGCCTACGAAGGCGCTTGTGTAGAAATCCCCTTCCTTGCCAAGTTTCGTTCGCTCGCTTGTGTAGTACCCGTAATTCGGCTCATAAAGGCATAAATCCATATACTCCGCGAAGGATATGGCACCGCCTGCGCTTTCCACCCGCTGAATGATTTTCTCTTGCAGGGTATTCTTCGATATGTATGAGTCCATGTCCATGACGATCCCTCTCTTGGATTCCATCGATTTCAACAGACAAAACGCGCTTCCGCCGTTATAATAATACTAGGATTTGGGGGAGGAGTCATTGATTTTGAATACATTTTACAGCAAGAGTATGAAACGTTGGATTTCTGCGGGAGTTTTGACACTGGCCGCGTTGGGAGCGGTCGCCGGTTGCCAGGACGATGCGGGTACTTCGGAGCCGAAGGTGGATTACGCGGCCGAAGGGGAAGTATGGAAGAAACAAATCGCAGAAGCGTTTGAGCATAATGATGGGGCTGAAAGCTTCCGATACGCGGGTGAGCTTGTCGTGAACGCAGAGGGGATCGCCGAGCCGTGGGAAATAGACAGCCTGCTGCCCGCATTATCGAACGGTCTCCAATGGAACGGATTTACCCAGCGCGAACCGAAGCGGCTTGAGGCAACGATCGCCTTCGGATCCGCCCAAGGCCAAACCGGCGCATCCGCGGAGCCATTCGAAATTCCTGTCATCATGCAAGATCATTCGTTATATTTTAGAGTTCCTATGCTTAACCAACCGGATGAATTTTTTGTCATCGACACTTCGTCCGAAGAAGGAGATTTGCCGCAAGCGATCACACAAGCCGCGGACTCGTTGGATGAGCTGATGAAATATATCATCCAGGGAATAGATCCGGAGTATATTCGATTAACACAACCGGCCTCTTCCGAAGATTCCTCTTCAGGCCAGAACCATGTCTTTGAAATTGAAGTCACGGAGGACAACGCTGCGCATCTAACAGCCGCTGTTTATAACGGTTGGAACGCATGGGTTGCGTCCTTCCCGCCGGAAATTGCGGCCGCTCAAGCTAAACTCGTGAACAATACCGAACCGCTGCCGGAACTTACTCCGGGAAGCGTCATTTCCGTTACGGTCAGCCCAGACGGCTATGTTATCGATCAGCAGCTGAACGCTCTCTTTCCGGAAGGAAAACTATATTATGATGTAGAGCTTTCCGAATTGAACCAACCGTTCGAGTTTGCTCAGCCTATTCCCGAGCAAACCTTATCCTTTAGCAATGTAATAAAATTTTTAATCGCGAAGAAATCCGGCATAGTGGAATAAACAACTTGAATAGCTATAATTGAGGAATTTTGTCCAACCTTACTCTCTTTCCAGAGGCGGTGTGGCCAGTTGTTGCGCAGAATGATCAGCGCCGCCCTTGCGGCGCTACTCTTTCTTACCGGACCTGCGGCAAGCGCCGAAGAAACCGTATCTTCGGTAGTTCAACAAGGATTGACGGTCCATGAGATCGACAAGGAATTATCGCGGTTAAAGGCGCGTCAAGCGGAGCTTAACGAAGAAATTCCGCTTCAACGTACTGCCGTTGAGGAACAAAGCTTGTTAGTGAAGAAGCGGTCCGAGCACGCAGGCAAAGTGCTTCGGGCGATGTATATGGGCAAACGCGACAAGCTGTGGCAGCTGTTGTTCTACTCGAAGTCAATCAGTGAAGCGATCGTGGTGCTTGATTATTTGAAGGCCATTATCTCCAATGATTATCGGTTGTTAACATTGTACAAGGAAGCGTACCAAGAAGAGCAGCGTCTTCTATCGGAGCTCGTGAAGCAGCAAGAGGAGCTTCAAACCGTCATCGCAGCGTATGAGCTGCAGCGCGAACGGTTGCTCGCGGAGCAAGCTGAGCTGGAACGCCAGCTTGCGGAACTCAACGAAGAGGAACGCGCCGCGGAGCTGGAAGCGATCGCTGCACTGACGACACTATGGGAACAGGAAGGGATTCCTACGGTAGCAAATGTGCTGCTTCATCTCAGCGAAGCGATGAAAAACTTGCAGCTGCTGTTATCCGATCCAACGTTAATAGAGGTACGCGGCGCAACCCTTGTCATTAATCTAACCGACGATAAATTCAACGGCTTCCTTCGTGATCAAAATTCATTTTTCTCGGACTACACCTTCACCTTCGGTATCGACGGCATGTCCGTTACAGGGCAGACCGGCGAGCATACGGCTATGATCCGCGGACAGTACATCCTTCAACAAACGCCCGTAAATTTACTCCAGTTCCGCATCGAGCAAATCCTCTTTAACGGCTACGACCTGCCGGATACGACTCGAAACGAGCTGCAAGAGCAATACGATATGTCATTCGAGCCCGGTAAATTGGTAGAAGGGTTAACGGTAACCGGCCTAACTAACGAAGAAGGCCGGCTCGTCGTAGAGCTGGCCTTCCAATAACCACAAGCACCATACTTATACAATTGTCTTTACGGGAAATGCGGGAGCTCCGCCGGCGGGGCTCCGTATACGGCCGGCGATTCATCCCACAGCCTCATGATCGAACGGGCCGAAAACCACATCTCTCTCCCAAACAAGTTGGAGACGCTCGGTAACGGCGCAGTCGGCTCCTTATCCGTATCCTTCGGATTGGACGAGGCCGTTGCCGCAAATCCGTAGTAGGAACGATACACCGGCCAGTACTGTTCGGTATGTAATGTCCCGCCCTCCACAATCGAAGGATCGGTAACAAATTGGATCCAATCCGCCGCTTCCTCAGGATGAGCTGTTGTCGGCGATACGACGAAGCTTGTGCCAAGAAACGGCGGCAGCGTTACCGCCGCTCCCTCAGGAGCTGAAGGAATCGCTGCGGACAACATCTGTCCCCGATGTTCCGACGCAAATAGGATCGCCTCATTCAACGGCACGAAAGCGCTTGCCGCTTCCCCCTGCATCACCGCTTCCATTGCCTTACCCGCTTCTCCCTGCTCTCCAAGCAAGATTTGCGGAGCTAGCGGCTCCTCAGGCTCAACATGGGTCTCTGCGGCCAGTAGCGCCGCCGCTTCCGACTCCGCATTCACCGCTGCCGCGGCCACGGACGCTTCCGCTTCCAAATCGGCAGTTTCACCGGATTTCTCGGTCACCCCTTCGGCTGCAGCTTCCGGTTCCATCGTATCCGCCTTTTCCGAGTCATCCGAAGGTGCTGATGCTTCGGCCTCTTCCATTGCAGCAGCTTGCATCGAGCTCCAATCCGTGAGGATTGCCGCGCCGTACCCGGCCTGTTGTATTTCACTGTCATTCAGCAGTGCCCAAAGATCCCCGTGCGGGTCGACGGTTTCCGCAGGATCGTCCGATTGCACCGACGCCGTCGGAAATACGAACACATACGGATCCCACTCTACGGGTACTCCCCACAAATAGCCGTTCCAACGGACCGCGCCGCGCACCGTTTCAAACCATTGCGACTGCCTTTCCATCGCCACATAATTATCAAGCGCCAGCAGCCTGCCTTCCGCGGCTTCGTGCCGAACCCAAGCGGTTGGATAGAGCATTACATCCGGCCCTTCACCCGCAAAGAGCAGCCTGCGGTATTTCGCGTCCATCTCATCCGCAGAAACGTTCGTGAGCGTTACCTTTACATTAGGGCGTAACGCTTCAAACCGTTCCGTTGCTTCCTCCAATTTCGAGAACGCTTCCAAATCGACCGAGACGACAGCGTGAATCGAAATGCTCGGCGGTGCCGCTGCGTCCAAATCACCGGTATCCGGGATGACCCGTAAATCAGCAATCCCCGCATGCTGGGTGATCGGATCTTTATAATTAAGGAAAATGATCGAAGTAATCCCTACAGAGGTCAACAAAATGATGAACCATCTGCGCATGGTCAAGAATATCGCCTCCCGCCTCTTTCCATATTAACAGAAAGAGACGGGTTCTGAGATTTCAATTATGTTACAACTTATGAATTAGGACTAAAGTAGGTCCGCTGCCAGTTGGGCTAAACGTGACCTCTCGCCTTTCTCTAAGGTAATATGGCCTGCGATCGACTCGGTCTTGAACCGTTCTACCACATGGATCAATCCGTTGCTTACAGAGTCTAAATACGGATGATCGATCTGCTCCGGATCACCCATCAGCACAATCTTGCTGCCTTCGCCGACGCGGGAAACAATCGTCTTGACTTCATGACGCGATAAATTTTGCGCTTCGTCAATGATAATGAACTGCCCGGGAATCGAACGGCCGCGGATATAGGTTAACGCCTCTACCTGAATGCTCGTAAGCCCCGCCAAAATTTTATCGATGTCGCCGTTCTTCTTCGTATCAAACAAATATTCCAGATTATCATATACCGGCTGCATCCAAGGGCGAAGCTTATCCTCCTTCTCTCCCGGCAAGTACCCGATATCTTTGCCCATCGGCACTACAGGCCGGGCGATCAGCAGCTTCTTATATTTTCGCTCATCTTCCACCTTCATCAAGCCCGCCGCTAGAGCCAGCAAAGTTTTGCCGGTTCCCGCCTTCCCTGTTAAAGTGACAAGCGGAATCTCGTCGTTCAGCAACAGCTCCATCGCCATTCGCTGCTGGGCATTCCGGGCCGAGATGCTCCATACGGGATCATTGCTGAGCACGAGCGGTTCAAGCTTCTTGGCGTTGGCTGACACCTTCAGCAGCGCGGATTTCGATGTGCCAAGCTCATCCTTTAAAATCGTAAACATGTGCGGTTTCAAGTGGGAATGATTCGGCAAAGCCGTGACGGGGAGAGAGCGGTAAGTATAAAACTCATCGATGATCGAAGGATGCACCCACATCGTGACGTATCCGGTATATAAATCCGACAACCCCACCGTCCGGTCGTTCAAATAATCCTCCGCCGGGATGCCGAGCACGTCGGCTTTAATCCTCACCAGTGTGTCTTTGCTGACAACAATCACGGGTTTCGGGGTGTCTTTCGATTGTTCTTCGTGAAAATAATTGAGCGCAACGGCCAAAATACGATTATCGACGGAGGCTGTATCGAATACATCCTGCATCTTCGTGAAGCTCCGATGGTTCAGCTCCACCTTCAAGCTTCCCCCGCCTGGCAGGGGAATGGCATGATGCAAGCTCCCCTGTTCCCGTAAACCGTCCAACAACCGGGATACCGTTCTTGCGTTTCTGCCGATCTCATCGGCGTTCCGTTTTTTTGAATCGATCTCCTCCAAGACGACCGAAGGAATAACGACATCATTGTCTTCGAAAGCGAATAAAGCATTCGGATCATGAAGCAGCACGTTTGTGTCCAACACATAGATTTTCTTCATTCGCGTTTTCCCTCCATTACGATCGGTAACGTTCCAGGAGAAATACATAGATACAGAAACTAAGGAGAACACTATACGTAATTTCAATTCATTTCATCTTGAAAGGACGATTCATCTCATGCGTAATCCATCCATCATCATGCTGGGGACGTTGCTTCTAGCTTCTGCCGGCTTCCTCAGCGCTTGCGGAGGGAATCCGCAGGCGGCACAGGATACGGGGCAAAACACATATAACATTCGAGTCAATCAGACGCAGCCGAACGTGGACGAGGAACGGAAACAGGCTACAGAAGCGCGGTTGGAGCAGCTTGCGGAAGGCATCCGGGAGGTAAAGCATGCCAACTGTGTCATCCTCGGGAACACCGCGATCGTCGGAATTGATGTAGGCGGTGACCTCGATCGCTCCCGCGTTGGCACAATCAAGTACGCCGTTGCGGAAGCTTTAAAGAAAGACCCTGTCGGCATCAACGCCATCGTCACCGCGGATATGGACTTAAACGCCCGGCTTCAAGAAATCAAGCAAGATATTGCAAACGGTCGACCGATCCAAGGAATTGCGGAAGAGTTAGCTGACATTGTTGGCCGTATTATTCCGCAGCTTCCCGGCGACACGGTGGGCAGAGAAAACGAAGCTCCGCCCGATCCGAACGCCTCAACCCAAGAACAGGGTGTACAGAAATCCGACAACGCGCAGGGCGGATCAATGCCTAACCAAAAGCAAGCGAATGAGCCGAAATCGAACACGGATTTCCAGGACAATCCGAAAAATCGCTAAAAGCGCACAGAAAGCCTAGTCATGGACATGACTAGGCTTTCTTATATTCGTTCGTTATGCGCATGTTGATGTTGCAACCCGTGTTAGACATTGAAACTGCCTCCCGCTGGTTACTCACTCTTCTCTTCCGAAGGTTCACCCGGATTCGGCGGGCTGATCTGCCTCCGACTCCTCGGTTGGCGGTCCGTCCGGCAGCAGCTGCATCTTCAGAAGCTCGGAAGCTTCCTCCACCTTTTCCGGCTCCAGGCGAACATAACGTCCGTCCCAATCGCCTTCGAGATGGTAGTATTCTATCTTATCGAGGTCAATGTTCAAATATGTGCGAATCATCGCATCAATTTGTTGACTAGGGAGATCGGTCCTTACGTGGTTTGAAAGAACGTCGAACACGTTAGAAACCTTAAATAACCCTTGCGGTGTGATGACTTTGCCTAACAGCTTCTCGATGACCTGCTGCTGACGGGCATTCCGTTCGAAGTCGTTAGACTCCTTCGTCGGTTTGTCACAATTCATGGATTTGCGGTAACGGACAAAATCCAATGTTTCCTTCCCGGTAAGATGCTGTTCGCCGGCTTTCAGATTGATATACGTGCCGTCCGCGGTATCCCGATGGCACATATTTTGGTCTACATTGATCGTGAGTCCGCCATATAGATCTACAATATCTACGAACGATTGAAAATCGACGACACTCACATAATCAATCGGAATATCCAGGTATTCACTGTAGACGCCTTTAATTTTCTGCAGCGCATACGCATCTCTTTCTTCCCGGTCCTTCGGAGCCTCGCTTAAATCCCCATAAAGATAAGTTGAATAAAAGCTGTTCGCTTTGTTCCCCTTCAGGCCATCCGGATCGATATACGTATCCCGCGGAATCGAAACGAGCGTCGCGGTCTTGCTGTTCGGATTCAGCGACGCCACCATGATGACGTCCGTCAGCATCGTTCTTGTCGCATCCCGGTAATCAACGCCGAGCAGCAGCAAGGTGATCGGCTTGACATTCGCCTTATCTTCCGGCGCTACGGTATCGGAGGTACCGATCTCATCAGGCAGCTGGCGAAGCTCCCAATATAAATATGCGCCGACGCCGATTAATGCTAACAGCAGGATCAGCATTAAGATCAGAACGCCTTTCATGACTTTAAGGCCCCACGAGGATTTACGCCCCGTCTTGCGGACGACGGCCCGATCTTTCCTCGAGGGCATCGACGATTGCGGATTCGCCATATTTCTCACCTAAACCTATTCGTTGTATTTCGGATTGGCGGCAATGTCGGCAAGCAGCTGCTCCGCGGCTTCGCGAGGGTACATCTGTGTCTTTTGATTCCCCTCTGCGGTGTATCGAATCAGATACATTGAACCGTCAGAACGAACCTCCAACGACTCCAGCCTATGGTCTTCCTTCAATATCTCTTCGAAAAAGTCCAACGTGTCCTTCGCGGCCCGGTCATCCGGGCGGCCTTCGACGACAATCTTCATCTGCAGCCAGTTAAATAACGCATCCTGAAGACGCATAAGCGTAACGCCACTCCTCTCCCAAGGATCGACGAAATCAATCAGCCGTTCGTCGAACGGTCGGCCCCTTCCTGAGCGGCTTTCCGTTTCGCCCGGCCTTCCACGAAGTATCTTACGCGCACCATCGCCATGAGAATAACCGCTACAAGCAAGCTCTGAATAATCGGCAGCCCGAGCAATTGGAACCATAGGAGAACGAGGTTCCCCACCGCGATCAGGATATATACGAGCGCATCCTTCAAAAGCGGGAGCTTCCGTGCGCGAAACACATTATTGTACACGTACACAACTAGAACGTATATGATGGCGTACGTGATCCAAATATGGTCTAAGAACCATTCTCTCATACATTCATCAACTTCTTCTGCTTTTGTGCTTTTTCCCTCTCGCCTTTATTCAGGATTTTCTTCCGCAGACGAACGGATTTCGGCGTAATCTCGCAGTACTCGTCATCATTCAAATACTCGAGCGCTTGCTCCAAACTCATAATCCGCGGTGTTTTCAGCTTGACGGTTTCATCCTTCGTCGCTGAGCGGACGTTCGTGAGGGCTTTCTCCTTGCAAATATTGACGACAATATCGTTATCGCGCGTATGCTCGCCGACAATCATGCCTTCGTAAATCTCCGTGCCCGGCGTTACGAACAGAACGCCGCGGTCCTCTACCGACATCATCCCGTAGAAGGTAGAAGTGCCGGATTCGCTGGAAACAAGTACTCCTTGGTGGCGTCCGCCGACACCCGCACCCGTATATGGACCATACGAATCGAATGCATGGTTCATGATGCCGTAACCGCGCGTCAGCGTCAGGAACTCTGTCGTATAACCGATGAGCCCTCGCGAAGGGATCAGGAACTCGATTCTGACGTTGCCTGTGCCGTTATTGATCATGTTCACCATCTCGGCCTTGCGGCTTCCCAGGCTTTCCATTACGGCTCCCATGCTTTCTTCCGGAACGTCGATCAGCAGACGTTCGATCGGCTCCATTAACTGACCGTCAATCTCCTTCACGATTACCTCCGGCTTCGACACCTGGAGCTCGTAGCCTTCCCGCCGCATATTCTCGATGAGAATTGTCAAGTGAAGCTCACCGCGGCCGCTGACGATAAACGCGTCCGGGCTGTCGGTGTCCTCGACACGAAGGGCAACATCCGTCTCCAACTCCTTGTACAACCGTTCACGCAGCTTCCGGGACGTTACCCACTTCCCTTCTCTTCCGGCAAAAGGGGAATTATTGACAAGGAATGTCATCTGCAGCGTAGGTTCGTCGATCTTCAATACCGGCAGCGCCTCCGGATGTGCCGGATCGGCCACCGTCTCACCGATATTAATCTCTTTAATGCCGGCAATCGCGACGATCTCACCCGCGCCTGCTTCTTCAATTTCGATTCTCTTCAGCCCTTGGAAGCCGAACAGCTTCTCAACACGGCCTTGGCGTACCTTGCCTTCATGGTCGAGCACCGCCACGGACTGTCCCGCTTTCACAATCCCGCGGTTCACGCGGCCGATGGCAATGCGGCCCAAATATTCGTTATAATCCAGCATCGTAACCAAGAATTGCAGCGGTTGTTCGGTGCTCTCCGTTGGTGCCGGGATTTTCTCGATGATCGTCTCGAACAGCGGCTCCATCGTAGGCTGCTGGTTTTCAGGGTCAAGACCGGATGTCCCGTTCAAGCCCGACGCGTAAACGACCGGGAATTCCAGTTGATCATCATCAGCGCCAAGCTCGATAAACAAATCAAGCACTTCGTCAATGACTTCTACCGGACGCGCATTCGGCCGATCGACTTTATTGACGACAACAATCGGAGTCAGGCCTGCTTCGAGCGCTTTGCGCAGCACGAACTTCGTCTGCGGCATGCAGCCCTCGAAGGCGTCGACGACTAACAATACGCCGTCTACCATCTTCATGATCCGTTCCACTTCTCCGCCGAAGTCAGCGTGTCCTGGGGTATCCACAATGTTGATCAGGTGATCTTTATATGTTACCCCTGTATTTTTCGCAAGAATCGTAATGCCTCTCTCCCGCTCGAGATCGTTCGAGTCCATCGCGCGTTCAACGACTGCCTCGTTTTCCCGAAACGTACCCGCTTGCTGCAAAAGCTTATCCACTAGAGTCGTCTTGCCGTGATCTACGTGTGCAATAATCGCGATGTTGCGAATTAAATCTCTAGGCTTCATGTGTTTATCTCCACTCTCCAAAAATAAGCGTCGGTAAGAAAAACTCCCGACGCTGAACTATCCTATAAATTATAGATTTCATTACGTAAAAAATCAACAAGATAAAGTTGGCTTACACCCGACTTTTCTTCCATAGCCCGGCGGCGACCACGCCTGCCGCGGCCGCAAGGGGAAAACACCATTCAATAAACGACGGCACCGCATGCAGCCATTGTTCTACCGCTCTGTCCTTCAGAAACATTTCTCCGGCGGTATAACCCAAAATTGCCGAGCCAAGGTATATCAAAACAGGATATTGATTGAGCAGCTTCATGACGATGTTACTCCCCCATATAATCATCGGAATGCTGATCATGATGCCGATCACGACTAAGCTCCAGCTTCCGTTGGCTATTGCCGCAATCGCCAGCACATTATCCAGGCTCATGACAAAATCCGCTGTAATGATCGTCCACACCGCGGCCATCAGCGTGCTTTCGCTCCTAATGTTGCCTTGTGCTTCTTCGTCCAGCAGCAGCTTTATGGCAATGCCCATCAGCAGCAAGCTGCCGATGACTTGCAGCAATGGGATCCTGAGCAGCAACACCGCCGCCCCGGTAAGCAGCACCCGCAGTCCGACCGCCCCGAACGCTCCCCACCAAACCGCCTGCTTCCGTTGTTTGTCTGGCAAATTTTTACTGGCCATCGCGATGACAACCGCATTGTCTCCGCTTAGCACCATATTGACCATAACAATTTTTATTAATAATAACACGTTCTCCACGCTCATTCCCCCATGTGCAAGCTGCTGCTCCCAGTGTCGACCACGTTTTCATACTTATGTGACAAGCCCTTGAAATATGTTGTTTTCTAAATTTACAAGCCTTCTTGACGAGCAGCCTTGTCCCATCTTATAATGAACACATTGGAAGAAGGGGAGTAGCTGTACAACAAAGTCGTCAATCCGGAACGGATCCTATCCAAGTTCCCGGCTTTGTTGGCAACTTAACCGTTGTTAGCAAGACCTTTACCGATTTGCTGTTTCAGCAACCGGTAGGGGTCTTTTTGTTTTGCATTTTTAAATCTATCCTTAAAGGAGAGGGAAACATGGACATTATGTCCCCGGAATTTTGGGCGGCTCTCGCCTCAATTATTTTTATCGATCTGATTTTAGCAGGCGACAATGCCATCGTCATCGGCATGGCCGCAAGGAAACTGCCGAAAGACCAGCAGAAAAGAGCGATATTTTGGGGAATGTTCGGGGCCATCGGGATCCGGATGATCGCGACGGTTGCGGTTGTATGGCTGCTCCAAGTTCCCGGTTTACAGCTGGTCGGCGGGCTGCTGCTGATCTGGATTGCATACAAGCTGCTGATTCAAGAAGACAATCACGATGAAATTGAAGCGAAAGACAGCCTATGGGCTGCCGTAAGGACCATCGTCGTTGCCGACGCGGCCATGGGAATCGACAACGTCATCGCCGTTGCAGGGGCTGCGCATGGAGATACTTTGCTTGTCATCCTTGGATTGTTAGTTACCGTACCCATCATTGTTTGGGGAAGCACATTGTTTATTAAAGTGGTCAACAGGTTCCCAATCATTGTGTATGCGGGTTCCGGTGTATTAGCCTATACTGCATCCAAGATGATCACCCACGAACCGTTCATATCTTCTTGGTTCTCTTCCGGCATTGTATATTGGGCTTTCATTGTAGTCGTTGTAGCGGCCGTTCTGATCGCAGGAAAGCTTCGCAACGCCAAGTTGAACAACAACGCATCAAAGCAGCAAACTTCCGAAACGATGTAGTCAAGAATCGGGCATGGGACTTACATCCTTCCCTTGCATGAAACATCAAAAGGAGCTGATCCCGTCATTAAGACGCCGGAACAGCTCCTTTTGTTTGGGGTGTTACCACTATTTCTTCGGCTTAAACGTATGGCAGCATGTCTTAGACGAGGATTGGACGACATCCTGGTGCTCGGAATCAAAGCCTTCCCCAGCGAACTCCTCGTTAAAATTCATCTTCGCGTGGTCATCGGTGTCAATCATGATAGCATCCGCACCGCATAAGTTCCCCTGCTTATAGAAGTAGCAATTGCTAATGCTGCATTTCACCTGTGGCACATCAGTCACCCCCTCTTCAACTTACCCATCATGATCACGGGTTATGTCCTCCAAAAATTTGCGTTCCTTCGCCGCTGCCACAAAATACCCGGATCCGGCAGCCTTTCCCTGCATCAATCGCCCTAAAAACTGACACGATAATAAAAATGAGGTTTGCCGAAGGAGGATACAAGTCGTGGGTAACCGGAGAAGACAGCGACAGTTTTGGACGATTGCCGGAGTTTTGGCGCTGACGCTTCCGATCGGTCTGTTCATCGGCTCGCAAAACGAAATTCCGGGACCGGATCGTCCACCGAATCAGATGCAGCCAATGAATAGAAACAACGGCAGCGTACAGGCGGAGGCAACGGATAAAACCCACATCCTTACACGCGATGTGGCGTTAACGGAGTCTTTATGCCGATTGCAATGCCGATTCGATCTGCGATCCCTTGCGAAACGGGTTGAGTCACATTCCGATCCCGATGGTGTCCGCGCTGCCATCCGTGAAATGCGCAAGGAACATCCCCATCTCCATGCCGTTGCTTGGTTCCCGCCGAATGCAGCGAACAAGGGAGGCACGGTCACTGAAGGTGAAGTAGACAGCCAAGTCCAAGGAGCCCCCAGTGAATGGAAGAAAGCTGTTGAAGCTGTGCAACAGGGAAGGCGATATGAATCCAAAACGCTCAAAGGGCACAACGACGAGCCGTATATTGTGCTCGGCGAACCCGCGAAGGACGGCGGCGGTTTTGTCGGATTCATCCATCAGGAAGTCTTGAATAAGGTATCAAGCCACCAGGCTAGAAATCTGCGCTTGCTGGAATACCCGAATGAAGACGGGAAGTACGGCATCCGTGCCGTGGATCCTAAGACCGGCCAAGAAGTCGATGTCGATACGCCCGAAGGCAACCAAGGAATCAGTCACTATAAGAAAAATGAAGTGGTCGTGCGGTTCCGGGAAACTCCGTCGGAAGAGCAAATGGAGCGAATGAAAAAAGAGGTCGATGCTCAATACGTCCATAAGCTTGGGACATCGTACGTCTTCATCTCCAAGAGCATGTCTACCAAGGAATTGCTCGATTACTTCTCGGCTCATGATGTCGCTTTCGTGGAGCCGCACTATATTTACGTAACGAATGAATCGTCGGCTCCTGTTCCGAACGACGAACTGTATGCTCCGTATCAATGGAATTTGCCGATCATTGATACGCCGGCAGGCTGGACGCTCTCCAAAGGCGCAGAGAATGTCGTCGTTGCCGTGGTCGACACGGGTGTAGCGTTGAACCATCCGGACCTTAAAGGACATCTGATTGATGGATACAACGTCGTCGATCCGGCGGCATCCCCGGAAGATGATGTTGGGCATGGCACTCACGTAGCTGGAGTGATCTCGGCACTTACCGATAACGGCCAAGGGATCGCCGGCATGACTTGGCTTAACAAAATTATGCCGGTCAAGGTGCTCGACTCCACCGGGATGGGCAGCACGTACGCTGTAGCGGAAGGCATCATTTGGGCGGCAGATCATGGAGCGAAGATCATCAACCTGAGCCTCGGCAATTATGCCAGCGCCCAATTTTTACACGATGCGATCAAGTACGCCTATGACAGGGATGTCGTGCTTATCGCGGCAACAGGGAACGATAATACGTCGCAGCCCGGTTTCCCGGCCGCGTATCCTGAGGTGCTGGCGGTTTCCGCAACGAACTCGAATGGGGAGAAAGCCTCCTTCTCCAACTATGGCGATTACATCGATGTCGTAGCACCAGGCGAAAACATCGCCAGCACGTATATCGGGAACCAATATGCGGCTCTATCCGGAACATCGATGGCGAGCCCGCATGTCACCGCGCTGGCGGCGCTCATTCGCAGCGCGAACCCCGCGTTAAAAAATACGGAGGTTTATGACATAATCCGCAAAAGCACGACAGACTTAGGCGATGCCGGAAAGGATGTGTACTTCGGTTATGGGCAAATCAACGTCGCCCGAGCGTTAGAGATGGCTACAGGCAATGCCATACCGGAAGCGGCGGCGGATGACATGCAAGGCGAGCCGGTTCAAGAACCGTCCTTCCTTCAGTCGCTTCTGCGTGCGATCTTCCGTTTCCCTTGATGCAACACCAAAAGAGCAGTTGCCCTGAAACCAATCAGGTCAACTGCTCTTTACACTTAACATTACTAATATAATGTGGTGATCCAAGAAGTTTGCCATAAGCCGGGTTCTGTACTTCCAGTGGTTCAACGGACTCACCTGTCCTCCCACCGTTGAAGTGACAATCATCTATCTAGGCGACACATTGCTGTGCCGCTCCAGCGACCAACCCGAACGCACCCCGGGCAAGGGTTGCAGCCGAAAGCTGCCGCGTTCCTCTTAGGTCTTGCTCCAGGTGGGGTTTACCAGGATCTATGTCACCATAGAACCTCGTGGTCTCTTACACCACGGTTCCACCCTTGCCTGATCTTTCGTTCCCGAAAGCCATCGGCGGTCCATTTCTGTGGCACTATCCTTCAGCTCGCGCTGACTGGACGTTATCCAGCACCCTGCCCTGTGGAGCCCGGACTTTCCTCCCGCGAAGAAGCTCCGCCGGCGATTGTCTGTCAAACTTCTTTGTCGTATTGATTAGTATATATAGAATTTCGGCCATGTGCAATGAATAAATCGTGCCATTGCTGCCAGAAGCTTAGGCCAAGAAGGTGAACGGATCTGTGGACAGCGGCGAGGCATACGCTTCGGCGGCAATGCCCTCCCGCGTAATCCGCTCATTCAGCCGTTCCGCTACGCCCTTCTTCATAATTTGCTCGATATGATGTCCGGCGTCTATAAGCGATAAACCCGCCGCCCAGGCGTCTAACGATGTATGATGATCCAGGTCGCCCGTTACGAACACATCCGCTCCTCCAGAGAGGGCGTCCCGAACGTAGCTTCTTCCCGAACCGCCCAGCACGGCCACCCGCCGCACTTTGCTCTCGCCGTCACCGACATAACGGATGCCGCTCAAGCCGAAAGCGAGCTTAACCTGTTCAGCAAATTCCCGAAGCGTAACCGGCGCGGGCAATGTGCCGATCCGTCCTAAGCCATACTGCGATCCGGGAACTTCGAGCCGGTACACATCGTAAGCAACTTCCTCATAGGGATGCGCCTTCTTCATCGCGGCCAGCACCGCATCCTTCCGCGAGGCGGGCACCACCGTCTCGAATCGTGCTTCTTCCGCCCGTTCCACCCGCCCGGCAACGCCAAGGAACGGCTTCGCGTCTTCTCCCGGGAGGAATGTACCTTCCCCCGGAACGGTAAACCCGCAATGGCTGTATTTGCCGATATGACCGGCTCCCGCTTCGAACATGGCGGCGCTCACCTGATCCGCGTGGGAGTGAGGCGTATAGACGATCACTTTGTAGAGCGTCTCGCTCCAGCCTTTGCGCAGCGGTACACAATTCCGTAACCCTAAAGCGCCGGCCAGCATATCATTAACCCCGCCCTCGGCCGTATCGAGATTCGTATGTGCTGCGAAGACGGCAATTTCGGCTTTCAGTAGCTTCTGCATAATCCTGCCTTCGGGATGATCCGTCCGGATCGCCTTCAACGGGCGAAAAATCATCGGATGATGCGCGACGATCATCTCCGCGCCTTGCGCAATCGCTTCATCCACTACGGCTTCCGTAACATCCAGCGCAACACATATGCGGGTAACCTCTTGAGACATGGAGCCGACTTGGAGTCCGATCTTGTCATCCGGCTCGGCTAGCGCCGGAGGCGCCCATTCCTCCATCCAACGAACAACATCTCTCACCTTGAAACCCATCTCAGCACCTCTTCAATCGCTTCTTTTTCCGCTATCCACTGATTCCGTTTCCGCTCTGCCTCCGGCTGATTGGATCGTCCAATCTGTTCAATCCGTTCTTCCTGCTTATTTACATATCGGCTCCACTTCTTAACGAAGAGCTCTGAAGGGCGATCGATCAAGTATGGCCCCAACAGCATCACGACGTCTCTCGGAATCTCTATGCCGTTCGGAAGCGTCTTGGAGTATAATGTTTGATTCCAAGCTTCAGCTTCAGCCGGATCGCTTCGATCCGCCGCCATTACTTCGTACAACAAGCCATCTTCCTCGATCAGCCGCTCGTCGATCAGTTTCCAGTGATGTGCCGCCAGCCATTCGCGGACGATCCGTTCACCGATATTGGGCTGAAGCACAAGCCTGCGGACTCCGATCAATGCGTCGCCGGCGGAATTCAAAATTTCCGCCATCGTGCCGCCTCCCATCCCGGCGATGGTAACCGTTGCGGCTTCTCCCGGAGATAAGACGGCAAGCCCGTCACCAATCCGGACAGAGACGCGCGACGATAGCCCTGCCGCTTGTACCTGACGCTCCGCAGCTTGCGCGGGACCTCGATGAATATCACCCGCGACGGCTTGCGGAACGATTCCCTTCTGAATTAAATATACGGGAAGCAGCGCATGATCTGTCCCGATATCCGCCATCGGATGCCCTTGCAGCACATATTCCGCCACGGCGGACAATCTATCGGACAATTGAACTTCGGTATTCATCGTTGCACAACCCATTCCATCCATGTTTTTCGCGAAGCGTAAGCGACGCCTCCGAGAACGATCAACTTAGTATACAGAAAGATTTGAATCGCTTGCATCCCTAATTCCGTAAAGATGAGAGCGTATGCTTCCGGAGCGAACCACAGCAGACATGCGAGAATCATGAACACCGCGCCAGCTTGCTTTGCCCGGCTGCTCAGGATCCATGCAATCCAACCGAACAAGAAGGCTAGAGGAAGCCAGCCAAGCTGCAGGGAAACCCATGAATCCATATCCAAGAGCCGGTTCATCAGTACCGCATATCCGATATACAAACCGACCCATCCGCAAAAATGAGCCCAAGCCATCCGCAGCGAAAGTCCCAACACGACCCAGATTAACGAACAGCACGAGACATAAGCCGTCAAGGCGTTCCAGCCGTTCTCCCCTCTTGCCATGAGCCATAACGAGCCCCCCATCAGCATGATGAGCGAACCGACACCGAATAAACTATGGGAGAGCAAGGCTTTCCGATCTCTAAACCAAGCGCTGGCTCCTAAACATACGATCGTAGCCGTAAGTAAAATTCCAATTTGCAATACAGGAGGAAAAGCGCTAAAATGTAAACTAATATAGCAGATCAAGGCAATGCATCCAATAAGTAGCAGCCAATACATCGGTTTGCCGTCGGTTATCGCACGATAGCGCTTCGATTTCTCGTCAACCTGATCCGTCTCGGGATCTCGATATAAATTAAGAAGAAAATCGCAATATTGATCGGGGAGCAGTTTGCTTCGTTTCCAATGCTTAATCTCCTGCACAATGATTGAACGCCGTTCGCTGTCCATGTTGTTGGAATTCACCGCCAATGCCTGTAATAGTGGAAAAGACCCCCGCCGACAAGCAACGAATGGGTCCTTTCCAAATACGTCTTTATTCTAAGAAATCTTTCAGCCGTTTGCTGCGGCTGGGGTGACGCAGCTTTCGCAATGCCTTCGCTTCGATTTGTCGAATCCGCTCTCTTGTAACGCCGAATACTTTGCCAACTTCCTCTAACGTTCGCGTACGGCCGTCATCCAGCCCGAAACGGAGCCTTAAGACGTTCTCTTCCCGTTCCGTTAACGTATCGAGCACATCCTCTAACTGCTCCTTGAGCAGTTCATACGCGGCTGCATCCGCCGGAGCCAACGCTTCCTGGTCCTCAATGAAGTCTCCAAGATGGCTGTCGTCCTCTTCGCCGATTGGCGTTTCGAGGGATACCGGCTCCTGAGCGATTTTCATAATTTCCCGTACCTTCTCGGTGCTCAGATCCATCTCTTTCGCGATTTCTTCAGGAGTAGGCTCTCTGCCCAATTCCTGCAGCAGCTGCCGGGATACGCGAATCAGCTTGTTAATCGTCTCCACCATATGTACGGGGATTCGAATCGTACGAGCTTGATCCGCGATCGCTCTGGTAATCGCCTGGCGAATCCACCATGTCGCGTAGGTTGAGAATTTAAAGCCTTTCATATAGTCGAACTTTTCGACCGCTTTGATCAATCCCATATTGCCTTCTTGAATCAGGTCGAGAAACAGCATGCCGCGGCCGACATAGCGCTTCGCAATGCTGACTACCAAGCGAAGATTCGCTTCCGCCAATCTTCTCTTCGCTTCTTCGTCGCCCTCCACGATCCGTTTCGCAAGCTCAACCTCATCCTCAGCGGAAAGAAGCGGAACGCGGCCGATCTCCTTCAAATACATCCGAACAGGGTCGTTAATCTTAATGCCTGGCGGGAGTGATAAATCCTCGTCAAAATGGAGATCGTCGTGTTCGTCATCATGCGCCTCAGCGTCTTCGTTCTCATTCA
>Ga0182742_1002730_pt1 | contig 18941 bp, 18 predicted proteins | sample eDN5th37CBELigMG_FD_128880 | JGI IMG/M metagenome (GOLD analysis project Ga0182742, IMG submission 128880) | Enriched Miracle-Growth compost microbial communities from Emeryville, California, USA - eDNA 5th pass 37_C BE-Lig MG (version 2)... ...
ATTTAGAGCCATTAGCTCAGTTGGTAGAGCATCTGACTTTTAATCAGAGGGTCGAAGGTTCGAGTCCTTCATGGCTCATCAGATTTTTTTTACGATAGTGAAAAATCTATTATCTTAGGTCTAGGAAAATTACTTTTATTAGGGCCCCTTGGTCAAGCGGTTAAGACACCGCCCTTTCACGGCGGTAACACGGGTTCGAATCCCGTAGGGGTCACTTTTACATATACATATAATTGTCTGGCTCAGTAGCCCAGTCGGTAGAGCAGGTTGCTCACATCACCGAAAAAGCATCTGCGGCAACCTGCGAGAAAAACCGGAAGGTTATTCGAGCAATGGACCCGTAAAAACAACGTAGAGATTTGAATATTAAAATGGCTCAGTAGCTCAGTCGGTAGAGCAGGTTGCTCACATCACCGAAAAAGCATCTGCGGCAACCTGCGAGAAAAACCGGAAGGTTATTCGAGCAATGGACCCGTAAAAACAACGTAGAGATTGAATATTAAAATGGCTCAGTAGCTCAGTCGGTAGAGCAATGGACTGAAAATCCATGTGTCGGCGGTTCGATTCCGTCCTGAGCCATCAAAAAGGGGAGCGTGTATAAACTACACGTTCCTTTTTTTATACTTTTATAGGTATTTGTGACTATGTTACGAAAATATTACAAAGGTAGTTTATATACCATTCATACTATATCTAGGTGTTGAAAAAAAACAATACAGCTTTGTAAGACCTTGTAGATCCCTAAAAACCCTATGTTTTATAGGGTTTCTCACTTTTTTTCATAAAACTCAGGTCTACTATATATACCATTTGTTTTTTTCTATATTAGAGACTAAATGTAGTTAAATGTCAGTTATTATACATTTTTGTTACATTATGAATTCGATTAATATTTTTATATAAAGATATGGTAACCTATAAAAGGTTAATATAAAAATATATTTAAATGGTACTAGTATCTAAGGTTGTACCTTGCAGGAGGATAACATGGCAAAGAGGAGAAATACATTTTCTGGTCTTACTAGTAAATGGACAACTAAAGTAAAACCAGTAATGAAAAACGCAATCGTAGCCGCATTGACCGTTTCTGCGCTTACTTTCGGATCAGGGAAGGCTATGGCAGCTCCCGACATAGAACTATCAACTGTCTTTCATGTATATATACAAGATGAGTTTGTTGGCACAGTTGAAGATAAAGAACAAATTGAGACTTTCATTCAAAATAAATTAGCTTCAATGGAAGAAACATATAGGGATATAGATTTAGAAGTAGGATCAGAAGTAACCTATATTCCAGAACAGGCTTTTCAATTTAATCCTTCAACACAAGTAGAAGAAGTTTTAAATCAAGTAGAATCAAAACTTGATATTAAGGCAAGTGCATCAACACTTGTTATTGATGGCCAAGAAGTTGCCTTTGTAAAAGATGAAGCTACAGCACAGGATGTAATCGATACACTCATGCTAGAACATGTGAGTAAAGAAGATCTTGAACAAGTTGAGAAGAGAAAAGATCATCCTAATCAATCATTACCACAACTTAAAGAAAATGAAACTCGTATATTAGACGTTAAACTATCTAAAGAAGTTTCAATTGCTGAAAAAAAAGTGAATCCTGATGAAGTTTTAACAGTAGAAGAGGTTGTTAAGCTCTTTAAAAAGGGAACTTTAGAAGAAAAGAAATATGAAGTGAAAGCTGGAGACGTGTTAGGTGAGATTGCTGATTCTCATGATTTAACTTTAGAGCAGCTATTATCCCTTAACTCTGAATTAAAAGCAGATACAGTATTACGACCAGGAATGGAGTTAATCGTTACGTATCAAAAGCCACTTGCTATAGTAGAAGTTAACAAAGAAACCTATAAAACAGAGGAAGTTCCGTTTGAAAAGAAGGTAGAAGAAGATTCCTCCATGTTTAAAGGGGACACAAAGGTAAAGCAGGAAGGTAGCGACGGCTTAGAGGGCGTAACTTATTCTGTAACAGAACAAAATGGACGAGAAGTGAAAAAGGAAGCTGTAAACAGTACTGTTCTTAAAGAAGCTGTTGAGGAAATCACAATCAAAGGAACGAAAGTTGTTCCTTCTCGTGGAACAGGCAGCTTTGCTTGGCCTACAAATGGTGGTTATGTTTCAAGTAATATGGGATATCGTTGGGGAAGAATGCATAAAGGAATGGATATTGCTAGACCTGGCGAAAGAAGTATAAAGAGTGTAGATAATGGTGTCGTTGTATCGACAGGTAATCGTGGTGATGGGTATGGGAACAAGGTAATTATCGATCATCAAAATGGATACCGTACGTTGTATGCTCACTTATCATCCATTTCAGTTGAACCAGGACAAACTGTACCTAGAGGTGCAAAAATTGGAGTTATGGGTTCAACTGGTGACTCAACTGGTGTTCACCTTCATATTGAAGTGACTAAAAACGGGAAACTTGTTGACCCACGTACAGTTTTAGGTAAGGAATAATAAATAGAACGGAAGCCTCTAGAACATGCTAGAGGCTTTTGTTATTTTTAGGAAGTGGAATTGATGAATTGCTTGCAAAGGGTTGGAATTAATTTGGATTGGTGGAGAAAAATTTAGTTTTTCTCTAGAATAAAGTAGAATAGATAAGATAGAAGCATTTATGAGTTTGGATAAAATTGAGTATAGACCGATTTCCCAGATAGAAAGGAGAATTGATTATGGAGAAGAAAATCCTTGTTGTGGATGATGAAAAGCCAATTGCGGATATTTTACAGTTTAATTTGAAAAAAGAGGGTTACGAGGTCCATTGTGCATATGATGGGAATACTGCTCTTGAAATGGTAGAGGAGATTCAACCAGATATCATCCTATTAGATATCATGCTCCCTTTAAAAGATGGAATGGAAGTTTGTAGGGAAGTACGTAAGAAATATGAAATGCCAATCATTATGTTAACTGCTAAGGATTCTGAAATCGATAAAGTCTTAGGCCTAGAATTAGGTGCGGATGATTATGTCACAAAACCATTTAGTACGCGAGAATTAATTGCACGAGTAAAGGCCAATTTACGCAGACATCAACAAGTCACATCTCAGGTTGAGGAGAAAGAAGAAACCAATGAAATTACGATTGGCTCGCTGACGATCCATCCTGATGCATATGTAGTCTCAAAAAGAGGAGAGACGATTGAGCTAACACATCGTGAGTTTGAGTTGCTCCACTACTTAGCCAAACATATCGGCCAAGTTATGACGAGAGAACACTTACTCCAAACCGTTTGGGGCTATGACTATTTTGGGGATGTCCGTACAGTCGATGTTACGGTAAGGCGTCTCCGGGAGAAAATTGAAGACAACCCAAGCCATCCTACCTGGATTGTTACACGCAGAGGGGTTGGCTATTATCTAAGAAACTCTGAACAGGAGTAAGAAGGTTCATGAAGAAGGTTGGTTTTTTTCGTTCGATTCACCTTAAGTTTGTCATTATTTATGTTCTCTTGATTTTGATTGCCATGCAAATCATTGGCGTTTATTTTGTCAGAACACTGGAAGATACGCTGATGACAAACTTTCAAAATTCTCTTAAACAGCGGGTTAATATGCTTGTTTTTGATCTTCAAGAGGAAATGGTAAAAGAAAGAGGGAAAGAAGACCCAACGAAGGAAGAAGCAGTTCGGCTTATTTTAAAGGATTACAAAAATAAGAGTACTGATTTCTCTGAAGTCCAAGCGATTGACGGGGGAAGCCTTCGAATCATTGGAACATCAGACCAAAGTAGGCAAGGAGTTGTTGGTCAACGAACAACAGCGTTAAAGGTTAAGCGCTCCATTGTTACGAATCGTGATGAAGGAAGCATTCAAGTGGATAAACAGACAGGGAATAGGGTTTGGGTACAATCTACACCCATTAGATCAAAAGGAGAAGTCATTGGTGCTGTTTACTTAGTTGCGAAAGTTGAAAATATCTTTTCGCAAATGAAGGATATCAATAAAATTCTCTTTACTGGAACAGGCATCGCTCTAGTCTTTACAGCTTTGCTAGGGATACTTCTTGCTAGGACCATTACCCGGCCAATTGCAGATATGAAAAAGCATGCTCTGGTCATGACTCGCGGGAACTTTACTAGAAAAGTTAAGGTTTATGATAATGATGAAATTGGTCAGCTTGCGATGACATTTAATGATTTAACGAAGAAGCTACAGGATGCGACTGCAACTACTGAAGGAGAGAAGCGAAAGCTTAGCTCAGTCATTTCAAATATGACAGATGGTGTCATCGCGACCGACCGTAAGGGAAGAGTGATTTTAATCAATGAACCTGCAACGAAGATGTTGGATGTTTCACGTGAAACAGTTTTATCCACTCCAATTGATGCTGTACTGGGTCTAGAGGAGGAGTATAGTTTCGATGATTTATTATTGGAGCAAGAATCTGTCATTTTGGACCTGAGTAATAAAAAGAAGCATTTAATTTTACGAGCAAACTTTTCAGTTATTCAAAAGGACAGTGGTTTTGTGAATGGATTGATTGCTGTGCTTCATGATATTACAGAGCAAGAGAAGATTGAAATGGAGCGTCGTGAATTTGTTGCAAACGTTTCGCATGAACTTCGTACGCCTCTAACAACTATGAGGAGTTACTTAGAGGCATTAGCAGACGGTGCGTGGAAAGATGATGAAATTGCACCGCAGTTCTTGCAGACGACGAGGACAGAAACTGAGAGAATGATTAGACTAGTGAATGATTTATTACAGCTCTCTAAAATGGACCGGGAGGATTATCGTTTATCCAAGGAATGGATTGACTTCTCTATCTATTTTAATAAAATTATCGACCGCTTTGAATTAACTAAAAACCAAAATGTCAGCTTTATTCGTGAAATACCTGAAACGCCAATGTTTGTAGAAATTGACCAAGATAAAATAACACAAGTACTAGATAATATTATTTCAAATGCGATGAAGTATTCTCCAGAAGGTGGACGGATTACATATCGACTCAAAGAAGAAGATGCGCAAATTGTTGTCAGTATCTCTGATGAGGGAGTTGGTATCCCTTCAGACAATGTGAATAAAATATTTGATCGTTTTTACCGAGTTGACAGAGCAAGGACGAGAAGGCTCGGAGGTACGGGCTTAGGGCTTGCTATTGCAAAAGAAATGGTACAAGCACATGAAGGCGACATTTGGGCAGAAAGTGTGGAAGGCGAAGGAACAACAGTTTACTTCTCGCTTCCTTATGACCGAATGGCAGAGGATGATTGGTCATGAACTATGAAAAAATAAAAACAATGATACTAACGATTCTTATTGTCCTTAGTGCAATTTTAACATGGAATATTTGGACGTTTCAGCCAAAATACGAAACAGTGGAAATTGAAAAAACCGTGAATGAAGTGGCTATTGGCTCCAAGCAAGAGGTAAGAGATATTGTAAGGCCACATCAGGTCATCTTTCACTCTGGAGCAAAGCAGTATGGAAGTATTGAAAATGATGAAATTGACAAAATCCTAAATATGATAGGGAAATGGAAATATTACAATGTAAGGAAAATGGCAGATAGTCGATCTGCATTGGTACAATCTCTCTCCGAAGGACAATATACGGAACTTGTCTTCCCTGATAGAATACCGATTGAACTCTATAAGAAGGTTCTAAATTTTGAAGATCAAGATATCCCTAAGTTTGAATTTGATCGGATGATGATTAATGCTAAGGCTGGGGAGGGTCAGGAGGGGTACATTTACTTTTACTCCACGAAAAGCACTGAATCGTATGTAAGCAATGTGAACCTAGCAGCTATAACAGAGTTTTCCGAGGCTTTTTATCAGAAAGCCAATCTATATAACCCATATTTCGGTCATGAGTTAGATAATAAAAAAACAATTTATCTCCCAACATATCGAACGGAAATGAAACGGTACACCTATTACCGCAATCCTATTGAACCAGAACAATTAAAAGATGCGTTGTTTCGGGACCCTAGCTTTGTACAAAAAAGCTTTGTACCCGAAGGCGAAGAATTTACAGACGAAGCCAGTAAGATGACAGTTAATCATAATACCAGTTTGATTATCTATGTGAATCCTTTTAGAGAAAGTGAATCCGTAATTGGAACGGAAAATATCATTCAGAAAAGCATTGAGCATATTAATGGTCATAGTGGTTGGACGGATCCTTTCCGCTTTGTCTATAAAGATGATTTTAACCAACAAGTTATTTATAGAATGTACAGTGATGAAGGCTACCCTATTTTTAATGAAATCGGTTTATCAGAAATCATTCAAGAGTGGGGGCAAACAGAGATCAAGCACTATGTTCGGCCAAGCTTTAACTTAGAATTGCCTATTAATCCAGAAACTCAAAAAGTAACCATGCCTTCTGGGGATGAAATTGTAACAAAAATACAGGATAAAAAGGAATTGAATCTTGAGCTTCTTGGCGATATTTCATTAGGCTATTATATGGTAAAGGAAGGAAGGGATTCCTCTGTTATCTCGTTAGAACCTGGCTGGTTCTATCAGTATGATGGAATATGGTTTCAGTTTCCATTAGAAGAGGAGGAGAGGGTGTATAATGGATTGGAGTAGAATCAAGACCATTTTTATCATCAGTTTTCTTTTCCTAGACATCTATCTTATCTTTCAGTTTATGAATACAAGAAGTGAAGCAAAGTATGAAGTGATTGAAGAAGCTTCCTTTGAAGAAAGGCTGAAAAACAACGACATCATTTACAATGAGACCTCCCAAGAACTGAAAAAAGAGCAATATATTAGTGTTAAGCCGAAAATTTTTACGAAAAAAGATTTAGGTGCTAATCAGATTTTGAAAACCAGTTCGGACGAGGAAGGGTCTTCGACGATTATTGGGCAGTTAGAAAAACCTATAAAAATTACCGATAAATTTAACTCTGATGAGTTTGCAGCTGCCGTAAATGCAGCTGTCCAGCATGGGGAAAAATACCGTTTCTGGAAAATAGACAATGCCAATAGAACCATCACGTTTTATCAACTATACGAAGGCAAAATGATGTATAATAATTTGAACGGTAAGCTGACCTTTTTTATTGATGAAAATAGTGAAGTGATGCTATTTGAGCAGACCTATATTGAAGAGGTCGAAGAATTATCAGATGAGCAAGAGATTTTAACCGCTTTGGGTGCAGTGGAGGTTTTATTTACTAAAGGTTATTTAAAGCCTAAGAGTGAGATTACCAAAGTCGAGTTAGGTTATTCTACACTTATCCAACAAGTACTTGCACCAACATGGAGAATTGTAATAAACGGGGAAGAAAATCTATTTGTCCATGGATTTGAGGGTCAAGTGATAGAGTTTAAAAACGATGAAAATACGATAACGGAGTGAATAGATATGAGTTTGCATTTTAGTGTTCTCGCAAGCGGGAGTACGGGAAATGCGATCTATGTGGAGACGGAGGACCAGAGATTTTTGGTCGATGCTGGCTTAAGCGGAAAGCAGATGGACGCTTTATTTCAACAAATCGGCCGAGAAATGAAGAACCTCACAGGCTTATTAGTGACGCATGAACATAGCGATCATATTAAAGGCATAGGAATCGTTGCCCGTAAATATAAATTACCGATTTACGCAAATGAAAAGACATGGAGAGCGATGGATGGGTTAATTGGGGAAGTGCCAGTTGAGCAGAAATTTACGTTTGATATGGAAACCGTAAAAAGTTTCGGGTCACTGGATATTGAATCCTTCGGTGTTTCCCATGATGCCGCTGAACCAATGTTCTATGTGTTTCATCATGAAGGAAAAAAGCTGGTCCTTATTACCGATACAGGGTATGTGAGTGATCGGATGAAGGGGATTATCTCAAATGCAGATGTATTCGTCTTTGAAAGCAATCATGATGTTCAAATGCTCCGAATGGGTAGATATCCTTGGAATATTAAAAGAAGGATATTGGGTGACTATGGACATGTTTCAAACGAGGATGCAGCGATTGCAATGAGTGAAGTCATTGGAGACAATACAAAGGAAATCTACCTCGCTCATTTAAGTTTGGATAATAACATGAAGGACCTTGCACGAATGGCAGTATCCCAGACACTGGAAGGACGTGGAATTAGGGTTGGAGAGCAATTTACTCTCTTAGATACAGACCCGAAAAAACCAACGTCACTAAAGGCAGTTTAAGATGGCAAGACACAAGAACAGGAATGGAGGCAATGGTGCCTTCATTCCTGTTTTGAATTTCCTGAGTATGTTGCTGTAGGTGTTATTCGCCATATGTTTTGTAATTTGACGATTTCTATTAATTAAAATTTACGTAAACAACAGTTATAATGGATATAGAAAATATGGTTTATAAGCTTTTTGAAAGGATTTGATATCATGGGTTATTATGATGATGATCAACATACCCGCTTTCAGCGTCAAAAAGGAAATAAAGGTGGTTTTCTATTTGCTAGTTTAGCGGGAGCCATTATTGGCGGTCTCATAGTAGTCTTTACCGTGCCAACGCTAGCTGAGTTGGGAGCTCTTCCATATGATGTAGAGCCAAAAAGTAATGAACAAATTGGACAAAAAACAGAGAATAGAAGTGGTGAATCAAAAAATGTCTCTGTGAACGTCCAAACAGCTATAACAGAAGCTGTTGAGAAAACAAGTGAGGCTGTGGTCGGGATTACAAATATTCAAAAGGGACGAGGCTTTTGGTTTGATACAGAGCAGAGTCAACAGGCTGGCACAGGATCAGGTGTTATTTATAAAGTAGATGGAGACAAAGCCTATGTGGTATCGAATTACCATGTTATTGAAGGTGCATCAGACTTAGAGGTTACATTTAGTGATGGAAATAAGACTCCTGCAAGACTAGTAGGTGGAGATCAGTGGACCGATTTAGCTGTTCTTGAGATCCCTTCAGAAAATGTAAAAAAGACAGCAGAGTTTGGAGACTCAGATGAATTGCAAATTGGCGAACCTGCCATTGCGATTGGAAATCCACTAGGTTTAACCTTTTCTGGATCTGTGACACAAGGAATTATTTCAGGACTTGAACGTTCTATACCTGTTGATATTAACCAAGATGGTAGCCCTGATTGGCAATCGGAGGTTCTGCAAACAGATGCAGCCATTAACCCAGGAAACAGCGGTGGAGCCCTTGTTAATATCGATGGCCAATTAATAGGAATTAATTCGATGAAAATTGCTCAGTCGTCTGTGGAGGGAATAGGGTTAGCCATTCCAATTAATTACGCAATTCCAGTCATCGAAGACCTAGAGCAATATGGGGAAGTGAAACGACCTTATATGGGCGTCTCCTTAAGTTCAGTTAATGAAATTCCAGTACGTTATCAGCAAGATACGTTAAAATTACCTGAAGAAATAAATTATGGGGTAGCAATTCTTGAAATTGTACCAAACTCGCCTGCAGATCAAGCTGGACTACAGGAATATGATGTAATTGTTGAAATGGATGGAGTCAAAATTAATGACTCAGTCGATTTACGTAAGCATTTGTACAATGAAAAAGAACCAGGCCAGGAATTAAGCATTAAATTCTATCGTAATGGAGAAATACAAGAAACGAGTATGACGCTCGTGGAAGAAAATCTTCAATAAAAACCCTAGTTTTTGTGACAGAAGGCGACACGCTTTCTGTCTTTTTGCCTTTAGTATCAATAGGCGATAATTTTATTTTTTACTGAATCTAAAACCGGTCTGTGGATAAATTAATAGAGGCTGATTATACTGATAAAGAAAAGGGAAGAGAATGGAGATGAAGAAATGATATATTGCTGTGAAGAACATGTAGAAAAAGCTTTAGATGAAGTTGTAGGTCAACACGAGACCGCTCCTACGTTTGAAAAGGTAGAAAATGTAGAAAACATCCAAGATTCCTGTGGATATTGTGGAAAACCTGCTGCATATATGGTGGGGAACGAATGATCTACATACTAAATGTGGATACCGCTGTGAATATGTGGATAACTTCTGTGGATAACTTGTTTGTAAACTGTTTGTAAAGTGGGGATGAACTGTGCATATCTCAATTGTTACGGTTGGGAAACTAAAAGAAAAATACTTAAAGCAAGGGATCGAGGAATATATAAAACGACTAAATAGCTATGCTAAAATAGGAATATTTGAGGTTCCAGATGAAAAGGCACCAGAAGAATTAAGTGAAGTCGAGATGGAGCAGGTGAAACAAAAAGAAGGGGAGAGAATCTTAGCAAAGATTCACCAAGATACATATGTAATCGCCCTCGCGATTAATGGCAAACTAAAGTCATCAGAAGAGCTAGCTGAAAACCTTGATAAACTGGCCACCTACGGGAAAAGCAAGGTGGCCTTTGTAATCGGTGGTTCACTAGGACTAAGCAATGAAGTGTTAAAGCGGGCAGATGAGCAGTTGAGCTTCTCAAAAATGACGTTTCCGCATCAGTTAATGCGGCTTATCTTAGTGGAGCAGATTTATCGAGCATTTCGGATTAATCGTGGGGAACCGTATCATAAATAGAGGCAAAAAAAGTTGAAGATAAGGTGGCATTTTTTCATTTGAACCAGATATTGAAGGGGAGTTTTCCTCTATATGACCTGTTTCAAGATACAAATTATGGAGAAGTGAATATGTCTTGGACAGTTTGACTTCGGAAAAGTCAAAGTCGAGTTCTATTTTATCCACAGTTCGAGAACGACCGTCGGATTGCTTAATTGTTATATTATTTAGCAAAAGCTGAAAGAGGTACTTTTTCTGTTCTCTTGTGGATTGTTGGAATACTTGGACATACCTTTCTAATAAGTATCTAACGATATCTGATGGTATAATTTTCGAGTCTGATGAACTTAGTTGAACGCTAAGTTCATTTTTCTTTTGTTCTAATTCGTTTTTCGACTTAGATAACTTCTGTAAACGTTCCTGTAATATGGGAACAGGGAAGAGATTTTGCTCAAATGCTTCCATATATTTTTCTTCAATGGTATTGGTTTCCTTTAGTTCTATTTCAATACTCTCTAGCTGCTCTTTTATATTCACATTTGATTGAACCTTGTCTTTATTAATATTTTCTATAGTTTGACTAAAGCCAGCAGAATCGTTTAAGAATTCCTTTATACGGTTAATGACAGCATCTTCTGCATCGTAGGCTTTAACTGAATTCGCTTTACAGGCTGATGAGCCTTTATTGTGAAATACATTACATACATAATATCGATGTTTTATTTTACTTCCATCTTTTCGAGTATAAGTAGTGATAGATGGAACCATACCTTGGCCACAATCAGGACATCGAAGGAGACTACTTAATAGGAAAGGCTCTTGAGATTGACGCTGCTTAAAAGAATTACTCTGTCTTCGGGCTTGGACAATATTCCAAAGCTCATCGGAGATTATTGCCTCGTGTTTACCAGTAACTAAAATGGGTTTCGCATTTTTGCCACGCCTTCTCTTTTTATCCCAATTCTCAACTTGTAACCATCGGATCTTACCATTGTAGACAGGATTATCTAATATTGTAGCAATACCATTAATTGAAAATTGTTTATCACGCTTTGTCCTATATCCAGATTTGTTTAAGTGATTTGTTATAGCTTTAAGGCCCTTACCTTCTGCATATAAAGTAAAGATAAGTTCAACAATCTCTGCTTCTTTGGGATTAACATTTAGCTCCTTTTCTACAGAGTCATATCCGAAAACCACTCCACCATTCCAGCTACCTTCTTTAGCCCTCTGTGTCATTCCAAGTTTCACATTTTCTGATAGGGTATTTCTCTCCATTTCTGCAATTGAAGCCATTAGCTGGACAACAAGTTTGCCAATTGGACTAGATGTATCAAAATTCTCAGAGTAGGATATAAACTTTACATCATACTCCTCGAATTTATCTAGTAGTACAAGAGTATCCAACATATTTCTCGAAAGACGTGATATTTTCCATACAAGTACAGCTTGAAATTTATCCTTATCCACGTCGGATATCAGTCTTTGCATTGCAGGTCGGCCCTTTATATCCTTGCCACTAATACCTTCATCAACATATTCCTCTGCAATCTGCCAACCATAAAGGGATGTATATTGACGTAAGGTTTGTAATTGTGCCGTTATACTATAACCTTCGCTTGCTTGCTCTTCTGTGCTGACACGACAGTATAATGCCACACTTTTTATTGTATTCATCTATTAATCACTCCCTTCACTTTTGTAATAGTATTGGTATTAAAGGAGGTGAAAAATACATTGCTTTTTAAGTATGTGTGGATTTGTTGTTTAGCTAGAAGATTTATAATACTGCGTAGAAATGAGCAATGTTGCTTTGTTCAATAAGCGGGACAACATAAAAAATATGTACTATCAATTTGCTGAAATAGAACCACGGGCGGGTCTGTCTAATGATAAAAGCGCAGGGGGGGATTTTCAAAGGGAGCTAAGCCAAAAGACTGCGTGGTAAAATATAGGAAGGAGAATATTAATTTGTGATTGGGGGAGTTACAGAATATGAAAGGTATTAGTGATGTCAAAGGCATTGTAAACCAGTTGATAGAAGAACACTCCAATAGAGAAATCACATCAGAGACAACCTATAATACTTCGGGAATTTATATGATTTACATAAACAATTTTAATTCAGGCAAAATGGTGCCCATTTATATAGGGCAGTCTAAAGATGTCCAAAAGAGATATAAGGAACATCTATGTGAAATCCTTGCTTTAAACCGACTTTCATACGAAGAGTACCATAATTACTTCTTCTATAAGTCTAATTCATTTTATGAAGGGCGTTTTAAATCCTCTAAAATTTTTAAGTTTATGATTGAAAACAATTGTACCCTTCGTGATTTCCGTATGATTTTATTAAAAGAGGTGAAAACAGAAGACTTAGAGAAAAAAGAACAGGAATATATAAAAATGTTAAATGCCCCGTTTTTCGGATTTAATCAATTAAATTCCTTTCTTGCTGCTTTTAAGTTGCGTCGTGAAGGTGCTCAACTAAGTGAATTGAACGATTTTCTGAGACTAGTCCAGGAAGATGTAGAGGGAATCTATTCTTATTATGATTATGGTTTTACTAGATTTAATTTTGAGCATTCATTCCCTAAAGAACTTGCTTTCTTGTTAGAACTGAACGAGAAGTTAAGTGACACAAAACTTTTTAAGGAAGTTGAGTCTGAGATTGGTCAGTTAATAAAGTATTACCACCTTGATATTGAAATGACTGAAATTCAAAAGTTAAAGGAAGAGTGGGACTTACTATATAATCATTACCTTGAGGTAAATGATGAATACCATCATGAGTTCACGATTCTTGGAGAACAAGTAAGAGGCAAATTTAAAGAACTTCGGTTTTATAGCGATAAGGCTTTTAAAAATTTCCTTTCCAGTATCGTTAAGGAAGAAAGAGAGGAGTATAGGAAGGACTTTTTAAAGTACCTTGACTCTAAACAATATGATTTAGATTTTTATCAATTGTTTAGTGAACAGATAACTGTGGTGAATGAAAAAGTAGCAGAAAGAAATAAAAGAAAGAAACCAAGTGATGAAGCTTATCATTTGCTGAAGGAAAAAAGAATGGAGTATAGGCGGGAAAGATATAAAATGATTTTCCCTTCAATTGAATTTAGTCCCTTTTCTTTAGGGGATAGAGTGCAGCACTTTCCGATACAGTTCGAGGAACGAGAGAATGCCTGTTATATCCAACTATTTATTTCAAACAACGGTAGGAGTAGAGGGGAATACCGAAAGGATCCGTTCATCGTTCGATTCGATTATTGTTACCTGGATGGCCGAGGGAGAAGGTTCGAAAAACAGTATTATATTGAGAATGAAACAACCAAGAATAGTGGTATCGAATATATAGAGAAAGATTTTTATAGGCAATTTGTTTTTAATCCAGAGAGATTTTCTATTACCGGTGTGATAGATAATGAAATCGATAACTCCTTTATATCCGTATTGGCTGAATTTAGGCACGGTATCAATGATTATACAATTAGAGATAAAGATTTGGTTCCTTTAGAGAAGGTATTAGATGAATTGCAACAATTAGTAGATGGTGAAACAGTCTGTTATCTTTCTAACACAGAATCGTATGGGTGCTTAGAAAAAAGTCTAGTTAATCAAGGAATGCAGAGTCATCCGTTTGCAGAGAAGTTGCTTAAAATCGGAAAAAGAAGAAAGAGTTCTAAAACGAGAGCTAAAAAAGAACCTAGGAAATTGAAGAAAACAGAAATAGATAGGGTGAAAATAGATCCTAAGATTAAGAGAGCTGAAGCTTTCAGAGAAAAGGTTTTAGCAAGGTCTAATAAAACTATTGATATTTTAAATTATGTTTCAAGTAAAGAAAAAGTAACCTCAGAATGTAAAGTGTGCGGGCATACGTGGAAAATACGTGGCGATCATTTGATGGCTCGGCTATCTTGCCCAGAATGTAGAAAAAAAAAAGAGAGAGTTAGCCACTAATACTAATACCCGTTCGTTTAAGTGCCGCCTCCTGATATTAACTCGAAATTAAAGGGCGGGTAAGCTAGGCAAATAAGTTCTTTTGCAAAAGAAGTTGAGGTGATTTAAATTTTAATTATTAATTACTGAATTAGCAACAATCGAACAAAAACACACCAAAAAAAGGAAATTCCCCTCTTTTTGTCGAAAATAGTATTTCAAATAATATTGAAGGGCAGTGAGTTTTTTTGGGGTTGAATAGCAATGAGAATTTTATACATAAAATAAGTATGATGACAGATGAAGAGCTTGATACTTTAGATTTGCACGTACATCTAGTTTCTAAGGCGAACCAAAGTGATGCTCTATATTTTGCAAAAAAAGAAATATTAGATTCTGACTTGAGAATATGGTTAAAGAAGAGAATAAAGAAAGAATTGAATAACATAAAGATTGACAGTGCCGAAGGAAAAAAGTTTTATACCGCAGAATATAATCATGAATTAACAAAGGCGGATTATATTGCTAAATTAGTTATAGAGGATGATGAAGATCTAAAGGATAAACTCGAAAAATTATTTCAATCCTTAAATCTGAATAACAGCACATTTTTAGATAAGGATGCAAAGTTTCAAGTGGTGAAAATCTCAAAAGACACCGATCACGCCTATTTTATTTTTTATCGAGGTGTGAAAATTTCTGCAATGGAACGAAGAAATGTTAGTAAACTCCCGACCGTCAGAGACAGAGAGCAGTTGGTTATTCAAGACAAAAATGTCATCGAGTTTGGAGGTAAGATTGAACTGTTTATTCACAAACACATCATGTACATTCTGAATCCAAGAACACTAGAATATACTTTTAATTATGATGATCATATCAAAAGGCAGCGGGATAATAACCTAGAAACTATTACTAATATGAGCTTTTTTGATGACGAGTCAAATACAACCAAGTTTAAAGAAACCTCTAGCCAGTATATTCTTTCCAGAGGGTTAGCTTCAATTAAAAAAGAAACATTAGACGCATTAGAGGAAAGTTTTGAAGAAAGATGTGAAGAATTAAATATGATTAAAAGTGATATACCTGAAAATGAGCCAGATAGAGAAGAATATCTTGAGAGGTACAGTTCACTATGGCCACTTTATGAACACATTGATGTCGAAAATCGGAAGATAAGATTTAATCCAGACCATGAAGTAACACCCTTACTTCATTTTTTTTCTGATAAGATTGTGGAGTCGTTTCTTACCAAAAAATTCAAATCTCAAACTTATTAAAAGAAAAGGGGTATTTAGACTATGTGGAGTAAATTTCAGCAAGCAATATTATGGATTATAACTTATTCTCCACTAGTCATTGTGATGGTCTTTAGATTTATTGCAGGTAATAAATATTTCGGGCTTGACGAGTGGTTGGTAAATCAACCTTGGGTCAGTAAGGATAGTATCTTTGTGAGTTATTTAAGTGCAGAAGTTTATTTTGTTATTGCTACACTAATTTATACTTATTTTAGCTATAAGTACACCATTAAATGGTTTATGTCTGGATTTGAAGAGAGAATAAGGACAGGAGAAGATGGTCAGGACATGTATATAAGAAAGGCAGAGAGATTAAGTGCAAATGATTATTCTTTCTTTTTGCTAACGTTACTTATTCCTCTAGTGTCTCTTGACCACTCATCAGTGATTAACTTGGCCGTATCAGTGATAATAATATTCTTTGTTATCGCAATCTATGTGAAAACGGATGCAATAAGTGTTTGTCCTCTACTCTTTTTTTCTGGAAGAAGTGTTTTTAAAGGAGTTATTTCTTTAGGGGAAAAAGAACAAGAATCTAATGACAGTTCTCTCAGAAAAGATGTAATTTTCATTATGATGAAGGATAAAATAACATTCAACCGGAAAGTTCGAGGTGAGAGGCTAGTTAATGATGTTTACTACTTAACAAATAATGAAATTAATAATGATTAATCTATTAAGGGACGATGCGAAAAAAAACCAGTAATGTAGTAAAAAAGTTGGATGGAGTTTTTTAAATAGTTATACTCCCATCCAACTCTTTTACGCATTTTTAGATCTTTTCATTCTATTCTTGGTTTTACGGGGTTCATTGTACTCTTTCAACATGATTAATAAATCATTACGATCATATAATTTAACATTATTTTTATGAGCAAGTACAATGGCTTTGTCAGTATAGTAGTTGTTAGTTATAACCCACTTTTTGTTGGCATTGTAATATCCCGCTCCGCCTAGAACCTCATATATTGCGTCCACACCGACTTTATTGGAATACCTTTTTGCTTGTATAACAACTTTTTGACTTCCCTTTTGTAAAACAAGGTCAGCACCATAATCACCGTTATCTGGGGTTAATTTAGCAAAATAACCTTGATGTTTAAAAAGATGATATAAGAACTTTTCAAATTCTGTACCTTTCATGTCATCGATTTCATCTAGTGTATTTTGATATGATCTATATTGTGATGAGTTATAAAAGAATTGAATTATGGCCTTTCCTGTTTTATATAAAAACATAAATATTAGTGACAAAAAGGAAAGGGGAAAGAACCAACTTGCAAAAGTATTCATGGGTGAATCTTTTGGAAATAGGCCAACAAAGAATATTAGCATTAGATAAATAAAGGTTATTAATTTTGCCTTGTCTTTAAAACTCCAATATCTAAATTTTTTAATATCAACAATGTGTTGGAAACCTAAGCCAAATAGACTTGCGATGTAAATAACTAGAAAAAGGCCTAACCAATGATACTCAGCAGTATAGAAACCCAGTGCTAATAAAATTGTAAGTTTAACCTCTAATTTTTTTGATATTTTTTTTGAGATTATTCCCATGAATTATAGTCACCCACTAACAATTAGATATGTTTATTTTCTCAAGAGGGAGTAAAATTATACCATTTCTAATAAGGGAGAAAAGCAAAGTGGATAGAGAGTTTATTGAGGAACAGCTATTAGCAACAAGGAGGTTCTTGAAGAAAAAATATGGTATTAAAAAATTTGGGATATTCGGCTCTTATTCAAGAAATCAGCAGACCAAAACAAGCGATTTAGATGTACTAGTTGAATTTGAAAAAGAAGTTGGGCTCGAGTTTCTTGAAGTTAAATTTTTCTTGGAATATTGGTTAGGGATTAAGGTGGATTTAGCAACGGAAGCAATGTTAAAACCAGCAATCCGTGAACAAGTATTAAATGAAGTTGTTTTTATTGATGAATACACAGATAGGGTGTCTAGAAAGTTTAAACAGAAAGTAGAAGAACTTGTAAATAGATTAGAACCGAAGCAAAAAGAGAATAATTCCTTGTATCAGTTAACCAATGGGATATGTGGTAATGATTTTAATGAAACAGTAAACAAAAAAGTTGAAAACAGCCACTTAATAGAAGGATCAATTTTTTGTTACTCAAAGCCAGGAGGCCAAGGATTTGTCACCGAAAAAGCTTGTGAGTGTGGTGAAAATAAAAAATGTCAGGCATTCGAAGATTCTCAAAGGTTCTACGAACGTTTTCAAGAATTAAGTTCAAAGGTTTACAAAAAAAGAAAAGAAATAATAAATGCAATTGGACCTGAGTTTCATGATTCACAGTGGTGGTCGGACAATGTGAAATAACAATTTTTGGCACTTAAATACTTATAGAAAAGAGGAAGATCCCCATGTGTAGTGATTTAAAGCTGAAAGAAGAAGGGCAACCAGTTGATTACGACCTGTATAGTAAATTTTCTCCTGTACCAATGGAAATTGTGGATGGGAATATTTTTTTTACCAATTCAGAGCGAGAAAGCCTTTTAAAACTGCTTATTTATAATGTTGGTATTAAAAGGACCCTTAAGATCATTGAAGAACATAAGGATATATAGAGTATAGCTAATAAGCTAATTTCAATTTTAGTTAAGGGGGATTTTATGTCTGATGAAGAAAAGTTCACTCTCCTCGCAGATATTATAAAACAAGAATATATGAAAATTGGTTTAATGACTGATGATAAATTGAAGGACTATATTGAATGTATTTCAATCTTTTTAAAAACTAATGATCATATTATTGCTGAAGGGGCAATAAAAACGATCTATATGATGACTAAAACCGAAGAATCTTAATCAAAAGTAAACGTAGAGTTCTGTATAGTTTGAAGAACAGGAAGTGTCTGAAATAGGTGAAAGGAATTGGTCTTTCTTACTAATCTATTATAAAATTACCTTTTGGGGTGGTAATCTTATCATTGTTTATATGATGTATATTTGTTATTAAAAAATTATCCGCTTTTATATTGACTTTTCAAAATCTATCAATTATATTCTTACTCAGGGAAATAAACTATTTTATAAAACTAAATAAAAATTAATTTTAATTAATTTCTGAGCAGAGAAGCACTCTCCAGGAATGACATAGGATAACTGTGTCTTCTGGAGAGTGCTTTTTTTCTGTGAAAATAATCTCTGGGTTTAAACTTCACTTGATCTGTTAATTCTAATACTAACTAATTTTGACAATAGGAAAGCAGAGCTACCATATTTTTATGGTTACTCGTATAACTTCTC
>Ga0182742_1002731_pt1 | contig 18928 bp, 19 predicted proteins | sample eDN5th37CBELigMG_FD_128880 | JGI IMG/M metagenome (GOLD analysis project Ga0182742, IMG submission 128880) | Enriched Miracle-Growth compost microbial communities from Emeryville, California, USA - eDNA 5th pass 37_C BE-Lig MG (version 2)... ...
CGTTGTTTAATTTCACCTCCCTAACGAGCTAGTTATATTTAATTTTTGTGTTTTATTTTGTATAGTTATCGAAATAACCTTGAATAAATACGAAAGGTGTTCCCTTATCACCACTACCAGATGTTAAATCAGCAAGTGAACCGATTAAGTCAGTTAGCTTGCGAGGTGTAGTGCCTTGTGCTTCCATCGCACCTACAAGATCATCATTTTTGTTTTGAATATAGTCAGATATTGCTTTTTTAAGCTCCTCTCCACGTAAGTGAGAGAAGTTATTGTCAGCTAAATATTTTAGTTTGATTTCATTAGGTGTACCATCAAGGCCTTTAGTATATGCAGGAGATACTACAGGATCTGCAAGCTCCCATATTTTACCTACTGGATCCTTAAATGCACCGTCACCATAGACTAAAACCTCAACCTGTTTACCAGTAGCTTCAGCTAACTTAGCTTGAATGGCATCAACAAGAGGCTGACAGTCATTAGGAAATAGCTTCACACTATTTTCAGTAGCTTTATTAGAGCCAAGCAGCCCATATTTACTATTAAAGCCGCTTCCGTTTACTGACTTATTTAATATATCATCTAGACCAAACACAGTTTTTGCACCAGCCGCAAGTAAAATACGTTTCGTACGAGCACGTGTATGGATATCACAAGTTAAAATGTGAGGAGTATAGTCAATAATTGTTTTCGCTTGATTAGAGAAAATAACTTCAACCTCTGCACCTTCATTTGTGATTAATTCTTTGTAATATTCGATATAGTCAACACCAGTAAAGGTATGCTTTTTATAGCCAAATAACTCACGGAATTTTTGTTCAGTTAATACATCTGTCCAAGGATTAACCCCTTTTTCATCAAGCTCATCTAATGTAACTAAGTGGTTACCTACTTCGTCAGATGGGTAACTTAGCATAAGTACGACTTTTTTAGCACCCTTTGCAATACCACGTAAACAGTTTGCAAAGCGATTACGGCTTAAAATAGGAAAAATGACGCCAACTGTTTCATCATTAAATTTAGCTTTAACATCTGCGGCAATCGCATCAACTGAAGCATAATTTCCTTGTGCACGAGCAACAATAGATTCAGTAATCGCTACAATATCGCGATCCTCAATTGAAAATCCTTCAACTTTAGATGCATGAAGCACCGTATCAACCACGATTTGATCAATAGCATCACCTTCATTAACGATAGGACCTCTAAGACCACGAACTACAGTTCCGACTACTCTTTCCATATAAACGCTCCTTTGTACTTTAAGAACAATTTTTTATACTTTCATCAACATCTTTACTATACAGTATTAAAGTGGTATAAGTAAAATTAATAACAGTAATAATAGATATTAGGAGAATTAATGTGATAGACTCTATTGATTTGTATCGAATTTTTCATTTAGTCGCAAAACATAAAAATATTTCAAAAGCAGCCAAGGAGTTATTTATGACTCAGTCTGCTGTTAGTCAATCCATACATAAGCTTGAGCAAGAGCTTAAAACACAGCTTTTTCATCGCACCGCTAAGGGAGTAACATTAACGTCTGATGGCGAAACACTGTTACATTATGTCGTTTCAGCTTTAAATACACTTGAGGTAGCAGAGGAAAAGCTAAGTGCATCTAAGGATCTTGTTAGTGGACAGCTTCGAATAGGAGTAGGCGACACTATATCTCGCTATTTTCTACTTCCTTATGTTGAGCAATTTTTTGCATCTTATCCGGGGATAAAATTACGTATTCTTAATGGTACTACATCAGAAATATGCCAATTTATTAAGGATGGTCAAGCGGATATCGGGATATGTAACCTACCTTTGGCAGATACTAAATTTAAGGTTATGCCGATTATGGAGATTGAAGATATATTTGTATGCGGAAAAAAATATAAGGAACAATTAAATGAGCCTTTATCACTTGAGGAAATACTAAACTATCCTTTAATTTTTTTAGAGCGAAATTCCAACTCAAGACAATATATAGATCATTTTTTTAAGTCACGAGACCTTACGCCATCTCCTGAGATTGAGCTTGGTTCACATGATCTTGTTTTAGAATTTGCCAAAATTAATATAGGTATTGCTTGTGTGACTAAACAATTCGCATTAAATTACATTGATCAAGGCTTAGTTACAGAAATAGAAGTAACTGAATCGATTCCTAAGCGTCATGTAGGATTAATTTATTCTAAATATGCACCTTTGACACATGCTTCACGTACATTTATTAATCAGTTTAATTTACCTCTATAAAGACAAAAACACGTAACGACAGCAGTCGTTACGTGTTTAATAAGAGCTTAAACAAATTCAGCACTAATTTTAAATGCAGATGTATGTGTTTGACCCGCTTGTAAATATTGTACGTCCTTATGTAAATTCATTGCATTTACAGGAGCCATCCAAGGCTCAATACAAACAAAATCTTTACCTTGAAGCGTCCAAAGCACGAGATATTTATATACATCATCCATTGATAGCTTAAGTTTTAAGCTTCTAGCATGATCAATCATATGGCAGCTATTTGCTTGCAAATCAGAATAAATAACATTCGATTCAGGTTGTTCAAAGTTGAAGGTCTGCCCCTTCATACTATTTGGAATAAGTTCAACCACATTTGAAGAAGGAATAATAATTTCTATTTGAGATTTATCAGCTACATAGAAATAAGGGTGATAACCTAAATAAAATGGCATCGTTTTTTCATCAGTATTTAGTACAGTAGATTCAATTGTTAAGCTTGAATCTGTTAATGTATACTTCATGATGAGTTTGAACTCAAAGGGGTAATGCTCATAGGTATCAGCATTACTAGTTAACTCAGTAGTTATTGAAGCTGAGAACTCATTAGTTGTTATTTCTACGACAGTTCCTTTTAAGTTGCGTGCAAAGCCGTGCTGGCTCATCGAATAGAGCGAATCATTTACGCGATATTGATTTTGTTCTAAATAGCTACTAATTGGAAATAAAATAGGATTTCCGCCGCGTACATTAATATCTGGATTCGATAATGTAGCCTCATCTAAATAAAAAATAAGTTCATTATTAACGATATATTGACTTATAATACAACCACGCTCAGGTACTATTTCTATTAACGTGCTGCCGTTCTCATTTTGTAATATGTATGTTTCAAATTGATCTTGTCTTGTATGGTAAGCGTACATATTAGACCTCCTAAGGATAGAAGTAAAGTAAATGTCATATGCTAATTAACTACATAGTATAAAAAATTCAAACTTCTATCAAACTTTATTTTGTAATCTTTCTGAAATACTTTTGTCATAATACAAAAAGCACCATCACAATAGATTAAATTATTGGGAGGAAAAAAATGAAACAATCATGGATGGGATGGAATATGAGTAATAGCTATACTCAATTACCATCTATATTTTATAGTAAACAATTAGCCGCTCCTGTTAATAATGCTCGTCTTTTTATATATAATGAAGAACTTGCAAAACAATTACACATAAATACACAATTTAAAGAAAATAGTGATGCAGCAAAATTTTTAGCTGGACAAATGCCTCCTGATTATTATGCAGAACCTATGGCACTAGCTTATGCTGGACATCAATTTGGATATTTTAATCGTTTAGGAGATGGCCGAGCTTTATTATTAGGAATGCAGCTAGACTATGATGTTCAATTAAAAGGCTCAGGTCGCACTGCCTATTCTCGTGGTGGTGACGGAAAAGCTGCAATAGGCCCTATGCTACGTGAATATATTATGAGTGAAGCTATGCATGAGCTAGGCATTCCAACTACTAGAAGCTTAAGTGTCGTTACAACAGAGGAAAATATTGTTCGTGAGCAGTATTTGCCAGGAGCGATTTTATGTCGCATAGCTGCTTCGCATTTGCGCGTAGGTACATTTGAATATGCAGCACGATTTGCTGGCTTGGAGGAATTAAAGGCACTTGCAAAGTACGCTATTGCAAGACATTATCCCCACTTGAAACAAGAAGCAAACCCATATTTAGCTTTACTAAAAGAGGTTATTGAGCAGCAAGCTAGTTTGATTGCCTCATGGCAGCTTATTGGTTTTATCCACGGTGTAATGAATACAGATAATATGACTATTAGCGGGGAAACAATAGATTATGGCCCATGTGCATTTATGAATACATTTGATCCCAAAACAGTGTATAGCTCAATTGACTCTGAAGGTAGATATAGCTATGAGAATCAGCCTTATATCGGAAGCTGGAATTTAACTCGACTTGCAGAAGCTTTATTACCGCTTATTGCAGAGGATGAAGCACAAGCGATAGAACAGGCTAAGGAAGCTTTAAGTCACTACAATGAAGCCTATTATAAACATTGGTTAAATGGAATGAGAGCAAAAATCGGCTTAGAGCAGCAGTATGATGGTGATGAAGAGCTAATATCGTCATTATTACAATTTATGTATGACAAAAAGCTAGATTATACAAATACATTTGTTGATTTAACATTGCAAAATTTCATTCGTATAGAAAGCTACAAATCTGAGGCGTTCATAGAGTGGAAAGAAAAATGGGAACAACGTCTTCAGCTTGAGCATCAAAGCTTAACGACAATAGAACAAAAGATGAGAAAAGCAAATCCTATCGTTATAGCTCGAAATCAATGGGTGGAGCAAGCGTTAGAAGCTGCACAAAGAGAAAACGATCCTACCCCAGTTACTCAGTTGCTTGCTTTATTAAAAAATCCTTTTGCATATACAACCGAACAAAGATTAGCTTATGTCGAACCAATTATAGAAAAAGCTAACTACCAAACATTCTGTGGAACATAAGTAAGTTAAAAAAACATTGTTTTTTGAATGTAGTCGATAAGACAAGCACATATTTTATTTTTTTTCACATATGTTGTATGGAAGACAATGTGAGGGAGGATAAATATGGCAAAGCAGAATCGTGGAAAAGCTTTAGGTCGACTTGCATCCCGTGGACGTGGTACATGCCCTGTTTGCTACAGGACACGTACAAAGTTGTTATATCAAAGAAAGAACGCAGACGGTACTTCTATATCGGTATGTAAAAAGTGTACGAGTACATCTGCTGAAGTACTTAATTCAATTAAGCCTTTACAAGCTCCAATTGCATTTCGCAGAAGACATCGAAAAGTATTTAACTTATATGCTAATCAGCAAAAAGAAAAAGAGTCTAGCTAGACTCTTTTTCTTTTTGTATGTAGTAAGGATTGATTTAACCCTTTAATATGTGTATAAGCTCTAATGCATGCTTATCAAGCTTAGCGGATTGTTCAGCACATTTTTGTTCTTTAGTTGTATAGAAATATTTGATTGGATGTTTTATTGAAACAAACCTTATATGTGTATGAATTTGACTCATAAGTGCAATATAATCGAGTATTGTTTTACGCAAAATATATAGCATCTTATTTCTTTTGAAATTAATCCATGAAAGATTAGGGAGAAGATATGTGATAGTGGCATCTGCCTCAGTTTCAAGTAAAGGGAATAATATTTCGTTAATGTTTGTAATGGAGGTAAAGAATATTTCGATAACCTCTTGAAATGTAATATCAATAGAATATTGCTCTAACATAAAGTGGAACGAAAATATATTGTAAATGATACAAGAAGGAGATAAATGCAAGCGGGATAATTCTTCGCAAATAAGCATTCTATCTCTTTCTTTGTAAATATTTAAATTAAGAATAATAACATGAGGAAATAGCGTACTAATTTGATCATATAAGCTGTAACATGAGAAATAATAATAATTTTATTTTTCATGCTAGAAAGATGGTTAATTAAGCTTAGCGTAAAATGTAGCTCGTTACCTATAATTAAAATAGTGCGATTTGTTAGCTTCACAACGATCCCAACCTTCCCAACCTTCATATTAGAATATAGTAATAAGTTAGCATGACATGAGCATGACATGCTTACCCTATTTAAATAAGTTATAATGACTATAATATGTACTATAAAGTCATGTTCATCGTTGCATTTATATGCTACACCGTTTATTTTTTCAAAACAATATTTATTTTTAACTCTATTGCATTAAATAAACAACAAAGAAGGTTTTATAACATATGGTTAACAAAAATAATGTGCTTATGAAATTATTATGGTCATTTTTTAAAACAGGTGTTATTGGTTTTGGTGGAGGTCCGTCTGTTATACCACTTTTAAAATATGAGGTAGTTGATCGATATAAGTGGCTATCTGATGAAAAATTTAGTCAAACCTTTAGCTTAGCTAATGTTTTGCCTGGCCCGATTGCGACTAAAATGGCAGCTTATATTGGGTATCAGGTAAAAGGGATATTAGGACTTATTATTGCTGTGATAGCCCATATTTTACCTAGCAGTTTAGCCATTATTATACTTATTACGATGGTTAATGGTTTTTCAAGTTCACCTATCGTTCAGGGGATGATTAGTGCTGTAGTTCCTGTAGTAGCCGTTATGCTTGCCATCATGACATATGAGTTTATGAAAAAGACGTGGAAAGGGTTAGGTTGGGTAGGTGCGGTCATTACATTTAGTATAGCGCTAATACTAATGGAGATAGTGGAAATTCATTCAGCAATTATTATTATTGCTTTTATTTTAGTGGGGATGACGCGTTATAAGTGGATTAAGCTATTTAATAAAAATAAAGGAGATATTTAACAATCATGCTTTTTGAACAACTATGGGAAATATTTGTTGCCTTCTTTATTTCAAATATATTAGGTTATGGTGGAGGTCCAGCGTCGATTCCATTAATTTATGATGAGGTAGTTACACATTACAATATTGTAACGCCGCAGCAGTTTTCAAATGCTCTTGCTATAGGAAATGCTCTGCCTGGTCCGATTGCGACTAAGCTGGCTGCCGTTATTGGCTATTCTGGAGCGGGTGTAATAGGTGCACTGGTTGCTTTATTTGCTACTGTTTTCCCTTCTATTATAGCGTTGATGATACTCGTGAAGCTAGTGGCTAAATATAAAGAATCAGAAGGTGTAAGGGGGATTACATTATTTGTACAGCCAGTAATTGCTATGCTGATGCTTGTGCTTACATGGAATATGAGTCAAAATTCAGCAATTGATATTGGCTGGCTACAAACGATTATTATTGCTTTATTTGCTTTTATTGCTATGCAAAGATGGAAGTGGCATCCTGCTATAGTAATCGTCATTGCATTTGCATACGGTGGTATTATTCTTCCTTTTATAACATAAAAAGCGTGGCAGATGGATTTGTCTTCATCTGCCACGCTTTTTTTACTACATCCCTCTTACATAAGGCGTAGGAGGCGTGATTTTACCTGTTAAAGCTTTTATAGCATGTAATGTCCAATATGGATCATCCAGAAAAGCTCGACCGATTGCGATTAAGTCAGCATCGTTGTTTTGAAGTGTAGCTTCTGCCACCTGTGGATCATGTAATTGTCCAACAGCGATTATAGGAAGCTCTGGGAAAGCTGTTTTAAATGCTTTAGCATATTCTACCTGATAGCCTGCATCTGACCTAGGCTGTACAACAGATACAGGACCTTCACCTCCAGTTGATACGTGGAAGCTATCAACTCCTGCTTCAGCATATTTTTTACTTAATGCAATAGCATGCTCTGTTTCATAACCGTTCAGCATATACTCACGAGCTGAGATTCGGAAAATTAGTGGCATAGTAGCAGGCATAACACGACGTGCAGCCTTAATAATTTCAACACCAAACTTAGCTAAGTCTTGACCGAATTCATCCTCACGCTTGTTAATATTAGGTGAATGGAACTGGTGAATCAAATATCCATGTGCTCCGTGAAGCTCGATACAATCAAAACCAGCCTCAACAGCACGGCGGACGGCTTGCTTGAATAGCTCTATTGTTTCGTACACCTCTTCTGTCGTTAACGCATGAGGTTTTGGTGTAGAATCGTCATGCGACACAGAAATAGCTGAAGAACATACAGGGTCCTTAGCATCTGTAGCCTTTCGGCCAGCATGTGCAATTTGGATTCCTATTTTTGCACCGTGCTTATGTACCTCATCTACAATACGTTTATATGCAGGGATTTGCTCGTCAGACCATAAACCAAGACAATGATTACTAATACGACCTCTAGGCTCTACATTAGTCATTTCCATGATGATGAGACCTGTTCCACCAATAGCTCTAGATACATAGTGGACGTAGTGCCATTCATTAGGTGTACCATCCTCCTTGTCTACAGCGTATTGACACATAGGTGCCATAACTGTTCTATTTCGTAGCTCCATATTTTTAAGATTAAAGGATTGTGCAAGTTTGGCCATAATTCGCTCCACCTTTTCATGTGTTTTATTTCTAGCATAGCGAATCATAGTGTAAAACTCAATTATTAATCTCCTTTATGTGTAGAGTTTTTGGTTTTGAACACGAAATAAATAATGAGTAGAAATAAAGCAAGCGAAAAAGCATAACATATAATTGATAAAAGTGTAGAAGCTTTATTTAATGCGATGCCAATAAAGCTCCAAATGGTCGTCAGTGGAACTAAAACATCATGTTCTCTTATAAGCATATAGGAAGAAAATAAAAGCATTAATATTAAGGCTATAATCGAAAAAACAAGCTGCTCAGATACGTTCCAAAAGGCTGGTGTTAATTTATTCAAATAGGAGTAAATGTTTACGATTGTCGCGATGCTTATCCAGCTTAAATAGATGGAAAATACTCCGGTAAACAACCATGACAATGAAGTAAACTGCTTTAGCTTAAAATAAACAACTGTAATGGTAACGAGAACCCCGCTTATACAAATACATGAAAATAGAAAATTGCTATTGGTAAATGTGAGCACCCATAGAGCATTCAATGTAAAATTCAAAGGTAATGCATACTTTATAGAAGCATAGACTTTATCTGATGGAGCAAATTTAAAGAAGCTGTAAATAAACCAGACAAATAACCAAAAATAAATGACAGACCAAATAGAGAAGGTAAAACCTATCGGTTGAATTAAAGGTTTATTCAACTGGGAAATGGCATTAATATCTGATTGTTTAGTGTAATTAATAAGGAGCATAACGATAAAAAATAAAAACGAGATCAATTTAATTAACAAAGCTTCCTTGTTCTTCATATACAAGCCTCCTTTAGTTTACAGTATGGTCTAACTTTATTGGTCATAAACAAAATAAAAGCATGGGGATAGGGCTTATCCACCATGCTTTTATTTATGTCTGTTTTGTGAAAAAATGCTTTTTTATAGAAAAAAAGTTGCAATGTAATGAACCATTCTTTTGCTATATACCGTATAAAGTAACATGCTACATTGGATATTTAATATTAACAAATGCACGAATTTGCAAAGCTAAGTCCGCATAATCTGCATATTCTCTTAGAAGTGAGCTGTAGGCGTAAAGTGCAGGTCGCTCTGGATCACTAAGCGCTAACTGTATCTTGATCTGATGTAGGGCTTGTTGCGGAAGAACGCGTGCTTCTTCAGCTAATCGTTCATTTAAACTATGGAGTATACGCTCTTTGAAAATATTTAAATCATCTTCAGAAAATTGAAATTGACTATCTAGCATTAAGAGCTGTTCGTTTTTTAGTGCATGCTTGTACTCTGCTAGAGCGAGAATATTCATTTTTTCAACAAGACTTTGAGCTAGTCTGCCTATCTCTACATCTAAACCACGTATACAAACATATTCAAAATATGTTTTAACAAGACTATTTAAGCTCAATATTAAATCTTGAATATAAGGAGTAACTTTTTCTCCATATACAGATACTAATAACTGCTCTGTAATTGCTCTAGTGTGCTGCTCATATTTAATTAAGATACATAGTAAATCTTTGTTCTTATGCTGAAAATGGATTTGCTCATTCATAAAGAATGCAGCAATACCACGGTTTTTGCGCATAAAGGACAATAACGCCTCAAACATACTATGTAACCGAAGCTGAGGCTCAGTAGACTGACTGACCGCTTGGTCAAATATTAGTGCGACTGACGTTAATAAATGCTCAACAATCGCAACCATAAGCTCATCTTTTGATTTAAAGCTAAGGTAAAAGGCACCCTTTGATATACCGCAAGAGTCTGTTATATCTTGTATTGAAACGGCTTCAAATCCGCTGTTTGAAAAAAGTTCGATCGCTTTCTCAAGTATGAAAAGTCGTTTGCTCTGAGACATAAGCAACCTCCTAAATTTGACTTTGACTTATGGGTCAATTATATTATATTTTATGAAAGATATACAAGAAAGGATAGGTGTATGTGAGTGAAATCAATCGTTGATTTCGTTGTGAAAAATAAGCTAGCGGTGTGGCTTCTGACCATTATTGTAACATTTTCTGGCTTATACTCTGCAACGAAAATGAAAATGGAGACTATTCCAGACATTTCTATACCGTACTTAATTGTAATGGGTGTTTATCCTGGTGCAACAGCTGAGCAAGTTATGAATGACATAACGATACCAGCAGAACGAGTTTTTGAAAACTTAAAAGGTGTAAAAACCGTTATGTCTAATTCAAGCTCGAGCTATACTTCAATTACTGTGGAGTATGATTATGAGGTTGATTTGGACGAAGCAAAGCGAGAGCTCGAGTCAGCAATGGATACTTTAACTTTGCCTAGTGGTGCACAGGACTTATCAGTTATGACATTTAGTATGAATATGGTACCAGTCATGGCATTAAGTGTAAGTAGTGAAACTGAAGATATTGTAGAATTAACGAGTACTGTTGAAGATATTTTATTACCTAAGCTACAAAAAATTGATGGTGTAGCTTCTGCAGCAGTATCAGGACAGCATATTGAACAGGTAGAGATTACTTATTTAGAGAATAAGCTTGCTCAATATGGAGTTACTGAGCAGTCAATTAAAGATATGATTCAAGCAAGTGATATATATATGTCACTTGGTATTTATGAATTTACTGAAGCTGAGCAGGCTATTGCTGTAGATGGTAAGTTAACAACTTTAGATGAGCTGAAAAATTTACTTATCCCTGTTACGCCTTCAGCAGAAAATCCAGTACCTTTTGTTCCATTAAGTGAATTTGCTAATATTGAGCTAGTTGGTAAAGTCGAGTCTATTTCACGTACAAATGGACAGGATGCTATTGCGATTCAAATTACTAAAGGGCAAGATGCAAATACTGTTACAGTTGTAGATGCTGTAAAAGAGATTATTGAACAGGAACAAGAACGTTTACCAGGTCTTGTTATTGAAACGACACTAGACCAAGGCGAGCCTATTACAGAAGCAGTATATACGATGGTTGAAAAGGCGATCTTTGGTGGCGCAATTGCTATTTTAATTATTTTATTATTCTTAAGAGATATTAAATCGACTATTATTTCAATAATTTCGATTCCAGTATCAATTTTCTTAGCTATATTAGTACTCAATTGGTTAGATATAACTTTAAATATTATGACATTAGGTGCAATTACCGTTGCGATTGGACGTGTCATTGATGACTCGATAGTCGTAGTAGAAAATATTTATCGAAGATTGCATCTTAAAGAAGAGCCATTAACAGGTCGTGCTTTAATTCGTGAAGCAACGATAGAGATGTTTAAGCCAATTTTATCATCGACATTAGTCACAGTGGCAGTTTTTGCTCCGTTAGTATTTGTTGGTGGCATGATTGGTGAGCTATTCTTACCCTTTGCATTAACTATGGCATTAGCCTTAATAGCCTCACTAATTGTGGCGATTACGATCGTACCAGCACTTTCGCATTTCTTATTTAAGAAAAAGCTGTATGCTTCTAAAGAAGAAAGTAAGCATAAAGAAGTTGGAAAGCTTGCACTATGGTATAAAAACGTATTAAATACATTACTAAATCGTAAAGTTATTACGCTTCTTGTTTCCGTTGCTTTACTAGTAGGTAGCTTAATGCTTGCTCGTGTAGTTGGATTAAGCTTCTTGGGAAGTGAAGAAGAAAAAATGATGATTATTACCTATGCACCTAAAGCTGGTGAGCTTAAGGAAGATACGGTTGATTATGTAACAACAGTAGAGCAGGAGTTATTAAAGCGTGATGATGTAGAAATCGTACAGTTATCTATTACTGAATCTACAGATGCAATGTCCATGATGATGGGCGGCGGTGGTTCATTGCTATACGTCATTTTTGATGATAGTATTACTAACTTCCCAGAAGTGAAAGAAGAGGTTCTAACCTATTTAGGAGAACTTGATCATCCAGGTCGTTGGTCAACTCAAGATATGACTGCAATGATGGGCTCTATGGGCGGAAATGAGCTGCAATATACATTATATAGCGATAGTCTTGATGATTTGAAAACATCGGTTTCAATGGTTGAAGAGGTATTAGCTAGCAGTAGCCGCTTAAAAGATGTTTCATCCTCAAAAGAAGAAAGCTATGAAGAGTTCACATTTAAAGTGGAACAGGATAATCTACTTCAATATGGATTGACTACTGCACAAATTATTATGGCTATTTATGGTGAAAGTGGACAAGAAACAATTACAACACTTAAAAATAATGGTCAAGATATTGATGTTATTGTGAAAAAGGATGTTTCTATTCCATTATCTTTAGATGACATGCTAAATAAAGATATTCCAACAGCACTAGGCATAACAATGAAGCTAAAAGATTTAGTTGAAGTAGAAGAAGGTGTTGCACTAAATACATTGGCTCGTAGTGAAGGTCAATTTTATGCAACAGTATCAGCAACAATTATCGATGCTGATATCTCAAAAGCTTCAACGGAAGTAGCAAAAGAAATGGATAAGCTTACATTCCCTAAAGGTGTAGAATTAGGTGAATCTGGTGTAATGGATGATTTAATTGAGGCATTTACTCAGCTTGGTATTGCTATGCTTGCAGCTATTTTAATTGTGTACTTTATATTAGTTGTCACATTCGGTGAAGGTCTAGCACCATTTGTTATTTTATTATCCTTACCGTTTACAGTTATCGGTGCAGTAGTAGGACTTTATATTGCGGGAGAAACGATTTCTGTAACAGTTCTGATGGGTATGCTCATGCTCATAGGTATCGTAGTTACCAATGCTATCGTTTTAGTTGACCGTATTATTCGTAAAGAAACTGAGGGACTAGAGCTTCGAGAAGCTATTTTAGAAGCAGGTAGCACGCGTCTTCGTCCTATTCTGATGACTGCCATTGCAACAATTGGTGCACTAATACCATTAGCAATTGGTAATGGAGCAGGTGGAGGATTAATATCAAAAGGAATGGCAATAACAGTTATTGGTGGCTTAGCAAGTTCAACATTGTTAACCCTAGTTGTTGTTCCGATTATGTATGAAGTTCTTTCAAAAATGTTAAAGAAAAATAGACGTAACGTTTTAGATAACTAAAGTTACACAAAAATAAGCTCGATTTGTTTATACAAATCGAGCTTATTTTATAAGTAATTATAAATAATTAGCTATATCGATAAATTAAGCTTGTTAGCTACAGAGCGAATATAGGTAGCTGCCTTTGATACGTCCTCATTATTATGTAAATGCTCGATAATGATAGGTACATCGTATGTCAACTTGCTTAGCTGGGTTAATAAAACCTCATAGTTTAGGTTTCCTTCACCAGGAATAACTTCATCTAGGTGAACAGTTAGCTTATCCTGCAGCTTAATATCTTTAGCATGAACGTTCTTTATATATGGTCCGAGCTTATGGATAAAGTCAGTGATAAGCTGCTCAGTATGATAGTAGGTTAATGGCGTATTAACAATATTTACTGGATCAAAATGTACAGCAAATGCTGGACGATCAATTGCTTTTAATAAAGTGTAATAAGTATCTACCGAGTAAGGATAAACCCATGGCATCATCTCTAATGCATAAAAGGTTTGGGTCGGTTTAACGCTATCGATAATGTCCCTTACAGAATCAACAATTAAAGCGAATGTATCGCCATTAAAATTGTCAGGATGTGGTGCATCCCATTTTTCTGCTCTAGAGCCTGCAATATTAACACATACGCCAGCACCAATTTCATTTGCCAGTGCTAATTTCTCTTTACAATACTGTAAAGCTTCTTTTCTTTGCTTCTCATTAGGACTAATAGGATTGGACCACGCACCTACTTCTGCAATGACGATATTATGCTTCTTTGCCTCAGCCACGTAGTACTTTGCATCTTTTTCCTCTAAAGACTGAAAAGGACATACTGTAGCCGTGAAACCAGCATTAAGTAATGCTTGAGCCCATGCTTCAGGATTATGTTGCTCTAAAAAAACTTGTCCACCTAATCTCACACATATCACCCTTTTTCTCATTTGATAGTCTTTATACTAGCAATGTAACATAAGATGAAGAGGCTGTACATGAGTCTATTGTGAACGTTTACAAAATAAAATCGCATAAATCATATAAACAAAATATGATTTTTTATACATTGGATACTTTTAAATAATGAAGTAAAATAAAGGAAGGTGTACTAGCGTTAAAATGCCTGTTATAAAAAGTTTGCAAGATAGTTACTATTAATGAGGAGGCGTTATATATGTCAGGATTATTAGGTAACAACGTAATTACGCAAATTGGTATTTTAGTCAACGATATTGAAAAGGTTAGTGAAGCATATGCCACATTTTTTGGTATTCAGAAGCCGTCAATTGTTGAAACAGATGCATTAGAAAAAGCTGAAACAGAATATAACGGTAAGCCATCTGAGGCAAGGGCAAAGCTTGCCTTTATTGATATGGGAAGCTTACAGTTAGAGCTTATCCAACCAGATCATCACCCTAGTACATGGCGTGATCATCTAGAAAAGCATGGAGAAGGACCGCATCACATCGCATTTTTTATAGAAGGCATGAAAGAAAAGATTAGTCTGCTACAAGCAAATGGCTTTGCCTTACAACAAAAAGGTGAATACGAAGGTGGACGCTATGCCTATATTGATACATTTGAACAATTAAAAGTATTAACTGAATTACTTGAAAATGATAAATAACACCAAAGGGAGAGTAGCAATGAATATTTTTTTAACGGGTGCATCACGTGGGCTGGGCTTGGAGCTATTAAAGGAAGCTGTAGCTCGTGGTTATCATGTTTATGCAACAGTACGAGATGAAGCTGGAAAAGAAAATGTACAGCAACATTTAAGTAAAGAGCAATTAAATCAGGTAACTATTCTTATGTTAGATGTGAAGGATGAATTACAAATAAAAAATGCTGCCGCTCAGCTCAAAGAGGATCAAGTCAAGCTAGATGTTATTATTAATAGTGCGGCGGTTTTATTAGCACGACAAACAGCCATTACGGAATTAGACTTTAAGGCGATGTATGATAGCTTTGAGGTTAATTTATTTGGAGCCATGTACGTGGTAAAGCATTTTTTACCTTTACTTAATCAAGCTGGTGCCACAATCTTAAATATTAGCTCAGAAGCTGGAAGCATTACAAACGCTTATGCTGGAGATTATCCTTATTCATTATCTAAATGTGCCCTAAATTTATTCTCAGAGCAGTTAAGTCGTTCTTTGAAGGAGGATAATATTAAGGTGTGGAGCATACATCCTGGTTGGATGAAAACAGATATGGGTGGCCCAGATGCTGCATTAGAGGCGTCAGAAAGTGCACAGGCTATTATAAATATTGCTGATGGCTCACAGAGAGTACATAGTACACAAAGCTTTATAAACTATAAAGGTGAACCGATGCAAATTTAAGCAAAAGCAAATGAGCAGCTATTCAGAGAAGAATTGCTGCTCATTTTGGGTTTAAATGCTGGTAAAAAAAATCACTTAATAGGCCAAAATAATAAAAACGATTGTTAAAATTAGAACAAAAAAAGTTTTTTTAAAAAGAATACGCTTACATTGTGTCTTAGTTAAGGAAATTGTCCGAATTTATTTGTAATTAAGCTTAAAAATGGATATGATAAATAGGTATATAGTTAATGTATCGCAAACGATTAACTAGTCATCATTAAGGAGGATTTATAATGCCATTAGTATCAATGAAAGATATGTTAAACAAAGCACTTAAAGAAAAGTATGCTGTTGGTCAATTCAACATCAACAATCTTGAGTGGACTCAAGCTATTTTAGCTGCTGCACAAGAAGAAAACTCACCTGTAATTTTAGGTGTTTCTGAAGGTGCTGCTCGTCATATGGGCGGATTTAAAGTTGTTACTGCTATGGTAGCTGCTTTAATCGAAGAAATGAACATTACAGTTCCAGTTGCAACTCACTTAGACCACGGTTCTAGCTTTGAAAAATGTAAAGCTGCTATCGATGCTGGTTTCACATCAGTTATGATCGATGCTTCTCATCATTCTTTTGAAGAGAACGTTGAAATCACTAAACAAGTTGTTGAATATGCACACGCTAAAGGTGTATCAGTTGAAGCTGAGCTTGGTACAGTTGGCGGTCAAGAAGATGATGTTGTTGCTGAAGGTATCATCTATGCAGATCCACAAGAGTGCTTACAATTAGTACAGGCTACAGGTATTGATGCTTTAGCTCCAGCCCTAGGTTCTGTTCATGGTCCTTACAAAGGTGAACCAAAATTAGGTTTCGATGAAATGCAAGAAATTTGTAACCTAACTAATATGCCATTAGTACTTCACGGTGGTACTGGTATCCCAACAGACCATATCCAAAAAGCTATCGCTCGTGGTACTTCTAAAATTAACGTCAATACTGAAAACCAAATTGCATTCAGTGCAAAAGTACGTGAAGTACTTGCTAAGGATACAGAAGCTTACGATCCTCGTAAATATCTAGTTCCTGGTCGTGATGCAATTAAAGCTACAGTTATTGGTAAAATCCGTGAATTCGGTTCTAATAACAAAGCTTAATTATACTTAATTTAAGGGCAGCTTGGTTAATTTGCTGCTCTTTATTGCAAAGGGATGACATCCATTGGATGTCATCCCTTTTTGTTTATCGTTATTTTAATCTAAATGTCAAAGTAACTGCTTCATGACTACTATACAAAAATGAAGTGTTTTCGGTGGCTGTAGAAATTGCTTCAATATTGCTTGAAATTAGAAAACCATCTGTAATACAGATAAAGGTATAATCCTTCGTATAGGGCTCCACGCTAGAGCGTGTGGTGGGATTTGAGCTATCAATGGCCCATTGCATCTGATTAGCTGTAATTGATGGTATCTTTTGAAATGTACTTGGCTTAGGCTCTACTGATTTAATATTAGACATTGTAAGCATATGATTAAAGTCGCCTGCTAAAATTAAATAATGATCCTTGCTTAGCTGGGACTCTATATAGTTCTCTAAAAATATGATCTGTTCCTTAGTCAAAGGATCATCATTAGTCTCTGAGCTTGTGAGCTGCAAATTAGCAATGACTAATTGCTTTTGTCCCCTTACAGGGAGTGTCGTTTCAAGTATGGCATAGTGTGGCTCGAAAAATTTCCCAATAAAAGCTGCTGAACGTGGTAGAGCAATTCGCTTTTCACTTTTTGTTGCATATTTACTTAGTGTTAATAATCCACTTGAAAGTTCTCCTGTTGGTTTTGAAAGTGGAAATGGAAAATAAGGAGAATGATAGATGTATGTAAATGCTGAGCTGTGGTTAATAAATGCTTTGTTGATCGCTTCGTCTTCATTTATAAAATATGACCGTTTTGCACTTAAATCAACCTCTTGGAAAGTGTAAAAGTCAGAATCAAGCAGTAATAATTGTTCTATTAATGCGTTTATATTCGTATGAATTGTATTAGGGGATGAATGTTGAGATAAGAGTATATTTTTATTGTCTACATGATTTTCAACGCCCATATTTCCATACTTTATATTTTGTGTAGTAACAGTATAGAACGTATTTGGAATAAGGGTTTGCTGCTGTGGATTGCGAATATTAATTTGCTCAATGGGTTCATATTTATATTGTGTGAAATAAATGAAGAGACTAACTAATATAATGAAAAGTAAGGCAAGGAGTATAAAAATAATAATCAATCGTGATATTAACCTTCCCATGTGTTTAACCTCCAACTATTAAGGTTTAAGAGTGCTTATTCCTTATTCTAGATGTATGTTAAAGCAGTAAGTTGTTTATCGCTAATGGATTATGTTTATTATACTGATATTAACTTAAAATAGCACTAGAATTAATCAATGTAGCATCTATTACACTAAAATTGAAAGTGTACGTACACTAAAAAATGAATTTGGGGTACAATAGAATTAGTAAGTAAAAGGAGTGTACTCGAATGACTGAAGAAACAATCGTTTTAACTCAAGAAGGCTTTGCAAAATTAGAGGCAGAACTGGAAGAACTAAAGGGGCCTCGCCGTAGAGAAATTGCTGACCGTTTGAAAATTGCAATCAGCTATGGTGATTTGCGTGAGAATAGTGAATATCACTCCGCTAAGGATGATCAAGCACATTTAGAAACACGTATTAAGCAAATTGAAGCAATGCTAAGAAATGCTCGTATTGTTAAGCAAGTAGAAAGCTCTAAAGTAGTTATTGGATCAACAGTAGTGTTATATGATGAGGAATTTGATGAAAATATCACCTATTCAATAGTTGGACAAGCAGAAGCTAACGCTAATGAAAATAAAATTTCTTACCAAAGCCCAATGGGTGCAGCGTTAATGGATAAAACTGTTGGTGATATGATATATGTAGATGCTCCTGTAGGGACAATTACATATAAATTACTAGAAGTGAAATAAAGTCATAATGGCATTATTAATAAAAAATAACCGTAGCAATCATGCTACGGTTATTTTAATGGTTAAATTATATACGATTATAGTTTTGTGAAAAACATTTTAGTGAAGCGAAGCATTCTTAATCGTGTTACTTTCATATTTCGTTTCATTTTATAAATGTAATGAGCACCTTTTTCATTTTCAGATAAAGTATTATATATAAGTGAACCAATAATAATAAAAGTTCCAAGTACTTCGAAAAAGTTAATATGATAGCCCTGCAACGCGATAATAATAAATGTCGTAATCGGAACAAAGTTAATAAATAAAATACCTGAAGTAG
>Ga0182742_1002733_pt1 | contig 18916 bp, 10 predicted proteins | sample eDN5th37CBELigMG_FD_128880 | JGI IMG/M metagenome (GOLD analysis project Ga0182742, IMG submission 128880) | Enriched Miracle-Growth compost microbial communities from Emeryville, California, USA - eDNA 5th pass 37_C BE-Lig MG (version 2)... ...
CGACACCGAACGCGTCATCTACAACCTCGACGGGCGGCCGGTGGAGTTCAGCATGTCGCACGCGAGGGGTGACCGGATCACGATGGGAACCTCGATGCGCTCGCTGCACGAGCGTTGAGCAGCTTGTTGGTGCTTGTGTATCCGGGCATGCCGACCCCGCCGACGACTGACTGTGCAGCCGGATCTCGTGCAGCGATAGCATCCGTCTCGATGTGTGATCATTTCGATGATTGCACGGACGGTTACGTCTTCACGCGCGATATCGAACTGGCGGCGGATGCTTGCGCTTCATGGTTTCGGGACGTGCTGGGCGCGCCCGCTCTCGACGAGATCGGGCGTGACTACGAGTATCCAGTTTCGCTTCTCCGTCACGATCGGGCTCGGTAACTTGCACTCCAGCCAATCGTCGATGTGCTCGTCGGCGATTATCAGTCGTCCCCGCGTCACCATCGAGTGCGACGGCGGGCAACGTTGGGCACAGTGAACTTGTTGTGTCGGATTGGACGGCGCGATCACGTGTGAAGTTCGCTCTCCAGGCGGTCGCTCCCGTGGACGGGTAACCCGGCGACAAGTCAGCGAGCGATTGCTTGACGAAGTTCCTCGTGACGAGGGATTCTGAACGTCAGCGTCACGGAGGGGACTGGTCATGATTCCGACGCTCGCCGGCGTTCACCATCTGAAGTTGCCCGTCGCAGATCTCGCGCGCTCGGTCGAGTGGTATCGGACGCGACTCGGTTACGAGGTGGCGGTCGAGTTCCACGAAGAGGATCGACTCATGGGTGTTGCGATGCGGCATCCGGCAGGCGGGCCGGTGATGGCACTTCGGCTCGACCCGGAGAAGGCTGCAGCAGCGGCAGGATTCGACTACTTTTCGATCGGCGTGCCCGACCGCGATGCACTCGAAGCGCTGGCAGGACATCTCGACCAGCTCGGCGACCAGCACGGTGGGGTGCACTTCGCATCAATAGGATGGATTCTCCCACTCCTTCACGATCCCGACGGGCACGAAGTGCGCTTCTACACGGTCGAATCCCATACCGAAACCCCTGAATCGGAAGTGCGCACGGTCGTGAACCCAGTGGAGTCGGCGGCAGAGGAAGAAGTACGCCGCGGACTACGCTGATCCCTCATGTCTACCCGGGTTGCAGTGCAGAAAGCGGGAAAGGCAGGTCGTCTTCCGCAGCACCGCCGCAATGGTCCCGCAAGACTTGGCTATGCCTGTCACCAGGCTGCTGTAGCCACCTGGTAGTGATCAGCGAGCGCCGTGAGGTAGGGCCCATCCGCGATGACTACGCCGCGCAACTGTTGATAGTCGCCGTACTCATCCAGTGACGGTGCTAGCACTACCGACCGAGTTTCGGGATCGATGGCCATCAACCCAGCGTCGAATAGCTGATGTAAGTCGGAACGCAAGAGTAGGCCTTCGTTCAGGTCGTGCGATTCATGCTCCGCGAAGCCACGCAGGTGCGCTGCCTGCAACACTGCTGCCGGGCAGGGCCCTGTCACTGCGCATCGCAGCCCGTACCGTTCCAGGAGACCCTGACGAAACTGCTTCTGCCCATTGCGTACTCGTACAAGTGCCTGCCGCCGTCCTCCCTTTGGGGAACTAGTCCGTGGCGCCGGGGTGGATGGGAGCGGCACCGAGAGTTCCTCGAGCACCTTGCGTAGGCCGTCCGATCGCACCGTCGAATCGCGTTCTGTTGTGCGTTGTCCAACAGTGGCTCGATTGCATGGAAGGGTAACGCGCCATCCAGTGCCTGCCACTGCGCACCGTAGCTGGCGACATAGCGTGTAACGGGCACTTCCAGCGGAAGTGGTTTATCGAACTCGTTCCGGCAGGCCTCGTGCCTGCACAGATACTTGGGTGCTTTGTTCTTACGAGGTATTTGTCCTGGCCTCTCGCACCGCGGGCACACATATCGGATCTTCACGTCGGGCTGGGTATCGATCCGGTCGATCCGCGAGACACCATGGATCGACCTGGAGTCGCGGAGGAGGATCATATCTCCTACCTGGACGCGGAGGTGGTTTGCGACTCCGCTGTCGTAAACATACGTCGACCCGATCTCATCGGGGTAGCCGTCGTTGCTCTCCCAGCTCCGGCTGTCCAACTTCGACAGCAGCGCCCACGCCTTCACTTCGGTCCCCTTCAGATGCTGGCGACCCTGCGGGCCGCGCTATCGCTAAGGGTACGAAGCCGATGTGACACTCGGCTTGTTGGACCGGACGGCTGCGACTGTAGATGGATGTTTTCCTCAAAGGGGCAGCGAGGGCGAGCGAAAGCCAGCTTTTCAAGATCAATGACGTGCGGAAGACCTAGAAAGCCCCGTATGTGTAACGCGCAGTATCTGCATGTTCGTGCGCTCCTATCGGGTGCTGGAAATTTGTCGGTCGGATCGCTACATGGCGAATTGTGATCGATCATCAAGATAGGGCTAAAGTCCCCGTAACGGAGACGGGTCGACCGTCGATTGATCGTTGAACTATGCCGACATCTGTAGCAACACCGCTGCCGGATGCGCGGCCCAGACCCGACCCCGAGGGACGCCCGTGCAGTTACCGTCGAACTTCGACTTCACCGAGTATTCGAGCTCGCGGGACGGAACCGATACCCCTTCGCTGAATCCGGGCAGGGCAGGGTGGGGATCGGACGCTCCCACCTTCGGATTCGCCTCCGACCCGTTCGGAGGTTCGGCCGGTTCCTCGATGGCGTCGCCGGCCGACATGTTCGCCCTCCAGCAGACCCCCGTCTCGGCAGGTGTCGAACAGGGACGCACGCCTGTCGGGTGGGCGGCTGGTGCCGCAGCCGTCGCACTCGTGGGTCTGGTGTTCGCCCTCGTCGCCGTCAACGGTGGATCGGTCCTGTTCGCGGCAATCGGCTGGGTCATGTCGGTACCCGCAGCGTTCCTGTTGGCCAAGCACATCTCCGCAGACACGACGCAGCGCACCCGCGCCGTCTACCAGCCGTCAGTGTTTCCTCGGATCGTCTACTGGTCGGCAGTGGCACTCACCGGTTTGGGAATCCTGCTCAACGCGTGGCAGATCGCGGACTGGGCAGGCCGTCTGTGAAGAAGCTTGCAGTACTCGGCGCCGCACTCGTCGGTTGCCTGCTCCTCACGCCGTCGGCATCGGCTCAGCCCATTGAGTCGGCAGTCTCGGACTTCGGCGGTTGCCTCGCCGCGCAACGCGAAGGCGACCTGCTGCTGATGATCGACGAGTCGGGCAGCCTGCAGCAGTCCGATCCGGATGCCGCTCGCGTTCAGGCCGCGAACTACCTGCTCGAGCAGCTCAGCACCTTCGGGAGCGCGGCAGGTGTCTCCCTCGACGTGGCCGTAGCCGGGTTCTCCTCCGATTTCACCGTGCACGCGCCGTGGACACGACTCGACACCGGATCGCTGCCCGAGCTGCAGGATGAGGTCGACGCATTCCGCTCTCGCACCGCGGGGCTGGACACCGACTACTGGACCGCACTCGACGGCGCGCGGAGCGCACTCGCTGATCAGGCGCAGTCGGGGACTGCGTGCCAGGCCATCGCATGGTTCTCCGACGGCAAACTCGACTTCAGCACGCGCGACGGCGAGAAGCCTTACGCACCCGGCATCTCCTTGAGCACGGACCAGGGTGTTGCACAGGTCGTGGCGGCGGCACGCGAATCGATCTGCCGCCCTGCCGGCATCGCCGACCAGGTGCGATCCTCCGGTATCGCAACCTTCGCGGTGGGCTTGGCAAACGGGACGGCAGCGGCCGCAGACTTCGACCTCATGCGCGCCATCGCGACCGGCGCACCCGCTGCCGGTCAGGCGTGCGGCGCACGGACGCATCCGTCCCCGGGTGACTTCTACCTGGCTCAGAACATCGACGACCTGCTGTTCGCATTCGACGCGTTCTCCAGCCCCGGCCAGGCGCCGTTGGAGAACGAGACCGGTGTCTGCGCGTATGAGGTGTGCGACGCCGGAAAGCACCGATTCGTCCTCGACGATTCGATCGGCTCGGTCGCCGTGCTCGCCTCTGCCGACACCGAGGGGCTCGTGCCGACGCTCGTCGCACCCGACGGCACCGAGCTGCCGATGAAGCAAACCGCAGCTGCGGCCACGACTGACGTCGCAGGTGTCGGTGTCGAATACCGCTGGCTGTCCGAGCGGTCGGTGTCGTTCACGATGCAGAAGCCGGACGGCGAATCCGGCGAGTGGCAGGGCATGTGGGCACTCGTCTTCGTGGACCCCGACGCGTCGCATGCCGATGCGCGATCCAAGTCGAACATCCACATCTCCGGCAATCTCTTCCCTGCTTGGCTCGGCCAGGATGTGACTGCCATCCACGCGGGAGAAACGACATCCGCCGTGCAGCTGGGCATCGTCGATTCCGATCGCCAGGAGATCGACCCGTCCGAGCTGTTGGGTTCGGCGTACCTGTCGGTATCGATCACCGACGCCGCCGGAGTGGATCACCCACTGGCTTCCCGTATTTCGAAGGACCGCATCGACGCTCCCATCGAACTGGACTTGACGAACATTGCACCGGGTGAGGCCACGTTGCGGCTGGCGCTCGAGGTCACGACGGCCGATGCGACCGACAAATGGGGCACCCTGATCGCGCCGGGTACGGACCTGGCACCGCAGTTCGTGGACGTGCCGCTCACGATCGCTCCGCCGATCGGATATCCGACGCTGCCGAACCGGATCGACCTCGGCACGGTGGAAGGAGCCGGCACATTCGCACGCGAGGTGCCGATCACCGGACCCGGTTGCGTGTGGGCCGACGCCGCGTCACCCGCACGCGTCGACGCGGTACCGGACGGTGTCGGTGGTGCGGAGGTCCGAATTGCCGGTGCGACCTCTGCCGACAACTGCATCACGGTCGCGGAGGGCGAGACGGGTGTACTGCCCATCGAGCTGGTCGTGCCCGAGGCCGGGAACGGTGCATTCAACGGGTCGGTCCGCCTGATGGTCGCCCCGACGGGCGAACCCGATCGTGCAATGCCCGTCGACGTGCCGTTCACGTCGGAATTGCTGAAGCCGCTCGACACCGGTCGATTCTGGCTCGTGTTCGCTATCGTGTTCGCCCTCGGTGTGGCGATTCCGCTCGCGCTGCTCTACTTCCTCAAGTGGCGTGAGACGAAGATTCCGGCCGAGACGTTGAAGGCGCAGAGTTTCCGGGTCACCATCTCCGACGGTCGGCTCTACCGAAACGGGAGAGCGTTCGCGCTCGAGGGTACCGACCTGCGCGACCCCGTCCGCGGCCTGGACAAGCCGGCACGCAAGCTCGCGGTCGACGGTGCCGAGCTCGAAACCCGAATGGGCGCATCGCCGGTCGGGACCGGGTACGTGGTCGTGCGTGCGCCCGGAATGCTCGGCGCATCCGGTTCCACCCCGTCGACCGATCGCCACGGTAATGCGGTCCTTCCGCTGGCCGTGCACAACAACTGGGTTCTGTTGCACGACCCGGAAGGTCCCGCAGATCACGCGACGCTGCTGTTGCTCGTCGCCGGTGGAGCGTCGCCGGGACGGGTGCAGGAACTCGTCGACCAGGCCGGACGCCGTGCCGAAGGGCTGATCGGTGAGCTGAGGAAGCGGGCCGCACAGGTCGACGACCGTCCTCCCGCCTCGGGAGCCGGGCCCACCGTGGCGCCCCCGGTGCCCGCAGCGGCATCACCGTTCGATCCGTTCGGTGTTCCGGCCGCGACCTCGGCACCGACTTTCGGTGCGCCACCGTCGTTCGGCGGTTCGGGATCCGGCGCGTTGCCGCCGGCCGGGCCGGCCTCCCCGGGGCAGCCGTTCGACCCGTTCCGGCCGCCCGGTGCCTGACAGACGTACAGCTTCGAATTCTCTCGATATGGAAGGCCCGTAATGAGGCGTCTTCTTGTGGTGGGTTGCGGTGGATCCGGTGCCGTCACTCTCGCGTACATGATGGATCAGCTTCGCTCCGACCTCGCGGCAGTGGGTATCGACAAGATCCCCGGTGGCTGGCAGTTCGTCAGCGTCGACGTGCCCACCGCGCCCGAAGCCGGGCCGGACGGTCTCGGGAACGTGCGCGACCAGGGCGGCTACTACTTCGGCAGTGGGCCGCAGGGTGATTCGTATGCGGTACTCGACAACGCGCTCAGCAACCAGCTCGCTGCTCGCAACAGTCTCGGCGAAATCGCCACATGGGCACCGCGGGACCCGTCCGCGGTGACGGTGCCGATCGGATCCGGTGCCGGTCAGTACCGTGCGCTCGGGCGCATGATCACGTTGAGCAAGGCCGGGGGCATCCGCGACACGCTGCAGAACGCCTGGGACCAGTTGTTCACGGTGCAGACCGCCACGGAGATGTCCGCGCTCAACATTCCCGGTGGAGGGAGTTTCGAGCAGGAGGAGTCCCCGATCGTCCTCGTCGTCTCGTCGATGGCCGGCGGCGCCGGCGCATCGATGGCACTGGACGTGTGCCGGCTGCTGACGTTGATTCCGAAGCTTGATCCGCGCCTGATGGGCGTGTTCATGGTTGCGCCGGACATCTTCGACGGCCTCGGTCGTAGCGCCACCACCGGTGTTCGCGCCAACGCGCTCGCGATGCTCGGTGAGATCGTGGCGAGCCAGCTCGGATCCGCCCGCGAGCACGACGTCGAGATCCTGCGTGCGCTCGGCCAGCAGAGCGGTGCGGGGGAGAAGGTTCCGTTCGCTCGGGTGTTCCCGGTCGGCCGCCGGGTCGGTGTCGAGGGTGCGCCGTTCGGTGACGGTTCGCAGAAGGCGATCTACCGAGGCCTCGCCCGGGGGCTCGCCGGAATGATGATGAGTGGCGCGGCGACTCGTCAGTTCGTGCAGTACGACCTGACCAACGGTGCCGGTTTGTCGGGGCAGCGTGACAACATAGGCTGGGGCGGTCAGTGGGACAACCTGCCGTGGGGCACCTACGGTTTCTCGAGTCTGAGCATGGGCCGCGACCGCTACGCCGAATACTCGGCACAGCGTCTGGCCCGTAGCGCAGTGGATCGGCTGCTCGAGGGACATCGCAATCCCGCCAACATTGCGTCGGACGACGACCAGGTCACCTCGATTCTCGACAGCCAGTGGCAGACCCATCTCGCAACCATGGGACTTCCTGCGGTGCAAGCAGATCAGCGTGCCGCTCAGATCGGGGTCGGTCCGTGGCTCACCCAGGTGGTGCTGCCCGCGGAGGACGGACTGCGGATGGCGCGGCAGATCGTCGAGGCGGAACTGCGTGCCTATCTTCCGTCCGGCAGCGGTCTGAGCGCCGCCCAATGGGTTCCGGAGATCACGAGGGTTCTGGGTGCCCGACGCCAGGCCTTGACGACCTCCGCGGACCATCACGCGCTCGGCCACGCATTCCAATGGCACCGGGCCCTCGCGGACAACATCGAGCGGGTCGTGTCGAAGGCGGTATCGGATCTCGGGCTGCCGTACGCGACCGCTCTGGTCAACCGCCTGTCGGTGCTCCTGAAGGATCAGGTGCGTGCCGGGGCGGAGGAGCTGGCGAAGCAGACCCCGGGGGACATCACCGCGCAGTCGGCCGACACCGCACAGATGCTGGCGTCGCTCAAGGGCAACATCGAGAGCGATGCCGACATCCTCGACCGCGTGCTCACCAGCTGCAGCCAGAACGTCTACCGGCAGTTGTATGCGTCCTTGTCCGGGAAGGTCGCCGAGGTCGCCACGGCGCTCGTGCCGGAGATCGTGCAGCCGCTGCTCGATGCGCTCAACGAGTCCCAGACCTCCCTGCGGAAGGCACGCAGCAAGCCGGCGAGCGATGTCGGTCTCGCCCGACTCGCGACCGATCAGTACGGCGCGTGGCCCGCGGACAAGGCCGACCGGGTACCGAAGCGGTTCGCCGAGGCCAACAACGAAGTGATGCTCACGCCGTCGGCGGACTTCATGGATCAGTACCGCACCGACCTTCCCCTGGCCGTTGCGTCCGACGGGCTGGGGACGCCGCCGTTCGAGACCGCCGTGCAGCGCGCGGTCGCGGATGTGGTGACCGGAGTCTGGCCCACGATCGACGGCAGCCGGTCGCCCGGCGAGGAACACCCCGTGCTCGAGCGGACGTCGGCGTGGCGGACTCGCGCGTTCCCCTACGATCCCGGAACCCGCGAAGCACTCGTCCCGTCCGCGGCACGCTACGACGTCCATGTTCGGCCTGCGGAAATCCTCGGCCGCGCACGACAGTTCGTGGCACGAACCGGCGAATCGTTCGACCGGTTCTGCCGGGTGTCGCTGCGCGAATACATCGAGGACATCACGGTGCCCGAGTACGCACTCGAGGAGCGACGCGAGCGTCTGCGGTCGAAGTTCGTCGAGGCGCTCTCGCTCGCGCGGCCGCTCGCGAGCGTCAACCAGCAGGCCCTCGAAGCTCTGCATCCCGGTCAGCAGATCGAATACCGGTACAAGTTCACATCGGTGCCGTTCCTCAATCTGCCTGTAGCGGAAATACTTTCGCAGGTGCTGCAGAAGAACCCGATGATCGACCACGAAACCCGGTCCGAGTTCACCCGGTTGCTGACCGAGGAGGACAAGCTCACCCGCATCGACATCTTCGGCTCGTACCCGAACTATTCGCCGCTCGCGTACGACTCGGTCATCGCGCCGGCTGCGAAGCAGTGGGCTGATTCCACACCCGCCCAGCAGGAGGCGTTCTGGCAGTGGCGTCGTGCCCGGCCACTCGCCGCGTCGCTGCCGATGCACGACAGCGAACGGCGTGCACTCACCGCAGGTTGGTTCCTCGGGCTCGTCGTCGGCCGGCTGCGGTTGCCCGCTGAGCCGTACAACGAGCCGGTGCGCGTGTGGGATGCCGATACCTCCGGATGGGTCGATTTCCCGAATCCGCTGCTCACCCCGCCGGCGCGGTTCCGCGCCAACAACGATTGGTTCCCGGCGGTTCTCGAATCGATCCTGCTCGCGATGGCGCGGTCGCACGAGTCGCCGGTCATGAGCTCGATGCTGCCGTATCGCGTTCTGCGTGGGATCTACGACGCGTCCCCGGAGAAGCCGGCCAGCGGGATCCTCGAGGTGTCGGCCAAGTCGGTGCTGACGGAGTGGCTGCGCAGCGGCGACACGGGAACCGGTTGGCAGTCCCAGGTCGCCGAGACCGGTCCGGATGTGTCGATCGATGCCCGGGCGAAGAACGCGATCACCTGGCTGACCAAGGTTCGAGACCTGGTCGGCACCCACTACATGGAACCGGGCCGGGACGGTGCTCCCGGTGGGGGTGTGTTCTCGTCGATCCATCTGCGTGAGCAGGCATCCCACACCCCGATCTTCCGAGACGTCGCCGCAGACGTGTACTGGGCTGCCGGCGAACTCATCGATCTGATCGAGGAATGCAAGGTCCGCGCCGAACAACCGGACCGCCCCGCCACCGTCGATGTGCCGTCGGGTCCGTCGGTGCCCTCGGCGCAGACCTTCCAAATCCCCGACATGGGGCAGTTCTGACATGGCGGGCGTCGATACGAAGGTGCTGACCCTGTTCGTCGCGACCCCCGGTCCGGCCGACGGCGTTCGGGACGTGCTGCGCGATCTGTCTGCGGCGGAACTCGTTTCACCGTTCGTGTGGGTGGACGACTCACGACTTGGCGCAACCGGTGATCCCATCCCGGCGGTGGAGACGGTCAGGGGAGTGGACCGCACGCTCTCGCTCCAGGACGTGCTCGCCTCGCGGCACTACGATCTGGTGCGCCTGTGCGTGCTCGTACCGACCGCAGCCGGTGCCGTTCCGGTGCGACTGCGAACGGAAACGATGTTGGCCGAGCTCATGTCGGCCAACTCCGGTGGGGCGCGGTGCGTGCGCATGCGCCTGCTGCTGCATCGACCGGCTGACGGGCAGTCGGGACTCGCGACCCCGGCCCTGGCAGGTTGGCACAACCTGCTCATGGCGCCCGAGGACTCCCGGGGGCCGGGCATGGGTCACGAGTCGCTGGCAACGACCGTCGACCCGATCGACACCGGCCGACACGCAGCGCCCGTCATCGCCGGAGTAACGGGGCTGTGGACGGACATCGATCACGCACCGTTCGACGACGAACCTGTCCTGCCCGGCAATTCGCTGCGGGTCGTGCGTTCGTTCTACCGGAGGCTCGACACATCGCATGCGGAGCACCAGCTGCATGCCGAATTGCTGGACTTCGGTGGGCAGTTGCCGCTTCCCCGCGACGCGGGTACTGCGGTCCTCTACGTGGACGACGTGCCCACGGCCTCACGTCGGATGGCCCAGGCGCTGTGGACCAAGCATGGTCATCTGCTGACCAGTCCGCGCGTCAAAACACCGGCGGCGGCTGCGCCCCGCGTCGTGTCGTTCAGGGATGCGCTCCGCATGTTCGGACGATTCATCCTGGCGGTGCTCACCAACGCCCCGGCGCGGCTGTTCGGCCGAATCGCCACACTGTCCTCTGCGGCACTGGCGTCGGCCACCCAGAGCGCGTTGTTCGGTTCCGCGTCCGGTGCCTATCGCGTCGTCGTGGGTGGTATCGACGCCGACGGTCAGCGGGTGGCGTGGACCGAGTACGAAGCCGCGTCGCGCCAGATCGGGGCCGCCCTCGACAGCGCGAAGGGCGCTCCGCAGTCGGCCGCACCCGACCTCTCGGCGCTGTGGCGGGACTACGCGCGGGCCGCACTGACCTTGGCGGACGCCAGCGAACGCTCCCCGGGTCTGCCGCCGATCCAGGTGGGTGCGCATCGTGCGGTGTTCCGGTCGGCGTCCGACATCGTCCCCGGTCCCGCTGACGACTTCACCGACATTCCGGGCGTGGTCTCGGCGACCGTTCACACACATGCGGTCGAAGCGTCCGATGTGCTCGGAATCGCGGAGATGTGCGACCGCCTTCGAGGACTGGAGCAGGACCCGGTGATCGGCCTGGACGCGCGGCGCACCGGTGCCGCGATCAAGTCCTGGTCGGCGACGACCCGCCGGAGTTTCGCGAGCACGTTCGGTTCGGCCCTCGCCGATCGGCTCACGGCCGATGTCGCCGAGACCCGGACACTGCTCGAACGTGTGAAGAACGCGGAGGAGCTGCGTGACCCGGCCGAGGAGAGCGCGGAAGAGCACACCCGCATGTTCCGCAAGGTGCATCTCGCGACCGTCGTCTCGGTGGCGATCGCGGTCGTCGCCGGCGTGCTTGCGTGGAAAGACTTCATCTCGTGGTGGAAAGCCGGTCCGGCCATCGCTCTCTGCGTCCTCGGCTGGGCCGTCGCTGTCGTCGTGATCTGCCGCCGGTCCCAGCAATTCCTCGAAGATCTGCTGGCACGACGCGACGCCGCGACCGCGGCCGCCGAGGCCGATCGCGCCAACCTGCGGGCCGTGCTCCGCGAGGTCGAGGCCCTCACCGGTGCTTACAAGCAGTACCTGTCGTGGAATCGAGCACTCGGTGCGTTCCTCGCCAAACCGCTCGGGACCCCCGAGCATCACCTCGCGTCGCGGCGACGGATCGAATGGGGCCTGCCGCGGCACAGCGCCATCGGATCGGGTAGCCCGGACGACGCCGACACGTCGCGGGTCGCCGACGAACTCCGCCAGGATCTGTTCACCGTCGGATGGCTCACCGACCCGTGGGACACCCTCGTGGGCTCGGCCGGCGCCGCGGTCGGCCTCGCTGCACGCGACGTCGAGCGCGACCCGAGCCTGCTCGCGGTCAAAGCCGGCGCCGGATCCGGATCGCCGCTCGACCAGTGGTCGATCCGGTTGCACCGAGGGGAGCTGGAATCCACCGGTGCGGCCGTGCTCTGGGACCGCGCGCTGCACGAATTGAACGGTCCGCGTGCCGAACTCGCCCGGGAACTGCTGGGGGTCGTCGAGTATCGAGTGGACGAAGTCCTCCAGCGGACCGACGTCGACGAATTCCTGGCCGGCGTCGGCACCGCCGCCGGAGCGGGCTTCTTCGACCGGTCCGCATTCAGTGACACCGCGTCGATGAAGGGGCTGACCCGAGTGGCCGGCGAGGTGGCGTCGTCGTCACCGGCCGGGTGCGGTCTGGTTTCGGTGACCACCCAGTACACCGAGGGAATCTCGGTCGAGGATCTCGCGGTCCCGCAGACACCGACGGCTTCGGTCGAGATCGCCGAGGTTCCGGACATTGCACTGCGTCCTGCGCAGCCGGCCGTGACGCGTACGGATCGGCCCGGTGCCGGAATGTTCAGCGCCCCGGTCATCGACGGCATCAACTTCTGAGAGCGAGGAATCCAGTGTCGGAGGCAGTCTTCGAGGCGCTGCAACAGTGGCGTCAACAAGAGATCGACGAAGGCCGTCTGCGCCCCGGTCTGATCAAGGATACGAACCTGCAGCAGATCCTCCGGCACAACCGGCGAACCGCCGAGGAGATCGCGCCGATGCTGCCGCGACACGCGAAGCCACTTGTCGAGGGCATCGTCGCGGTACTTGAATCGCATGCGCCGAGCGGGGAGACTCCGGTGTCGGTTCCGAACGAGACTCCGGTAGAGGAGGAGGCGCCGAAGTCGGAAGTTCCTCCTGCCGAACCACTTCCGGGAGAAGAATTCCTGGTGAATCTGGGCACCGAGGACTTCTGCGAGTATCTGCACGGCGAGTCGGATCATGTCGTCGGTGGCATCACCGTCATACCTGAACCTCGCGGTGGCCACTGCATCGACTGGGAGCCGCTTCCGGCCGCACCCGGGACAATCGTGCTTTACCGCGTGGTGGCGGGGGAGACGCATCGTGCGTACAAGCCCGAGGCGGGCCGACTCGTCGGGGTCACCCGGGGAACCAGGATCGTCGACCTCGAACCGCCCGCTGCCGCGGTCCGGTATCTCCAGGTGTGGGCTCATGTCGGCAGCAGCGAGCGGGACGCGGCGCAACGCCAACCGATCCTTGTTGCCGAAGGGCATGTGCTCAGCCCGGTCGAAGGCTTCGTCGTCATCGAGGACGACGGAGCGGTGATCGGCCAGTGGTCGGCATGGCCGGGTGTCTCGCGCGTCCGGGTACTGCGGATCCCGCTGGACGGGAGCGGGCCCGTCTCCAACGATCCCCGGCATCGAATCCTGGCCGACCAGCCCAGTCTCAGCGGGTTCGTCGATCGTGAGGCACAACGCGGGCACCGCTACCTGTACCGCGCCATCTGCGAAGTGGAGGTCGACGGACACACACGGCTTTCGCCTGCTGCGCAGGACGAGGTGCTGGTCTCCGCCGTGCTCGAACCGGTGGCGGATCTGGAGGTGGTCACACATCGCAACGGTGACGACCTGCATTTCGATCTGACGTGGACGCCCCCGGCGATCGGGAACGTCGTCATGTACCGAACCCGGAGCACGCCCCGCGCCGGGATCGAAGGCACGCTGCTGTCGTCGGGTGCTCTGGAAGTGTCCGGCGGACTGTCCGAGTCGGACCGTCTCGTGCATCCGGTGGTGGCGGGCGACGCCGGTCGTCACAGCATGACCAACGTGTCTTGGCCACGCGGCTGGGTGCGCGCGTATTTCACCCCCGTGACCGTTCTCGACGGCCAGGTACAGGTGGGGCACACCGTCATCGCGACACGACCGTTGCCGGCGTTGAGGGATGTGCGCGTCGTCGAACGATGCACCGAGCAGGTCGTCACGTTCCCGTGGCCGGACGGAGCGGCGTCCGTGTCCGTGTACGTGAGCGCGCCGCAGGTTCCCGCCGAGCACGCGATCGAGCAGCGGCCGGTCGCGGAGGTCTCGCGTTCGCAGTACGACCGTGACGGTGGGCTGCACCTGAGGGATCGGCTTCCGGAACTGGGATGCTCGGTGCACGTCGTGGCGGTCGCATACACCGCAGGAGAACGGAAGGTCGGGATCCCGACGACCGTCGAGTACCCGGGCTTGTTGCGTATCGAGTACACGGTCGAAGTGCGGCACGCGCCGGAAGGTGGCGTGTTCCTCGCGATCCGGCTGGCGTCGGAGATAGAGCTGTCCACCGCTCCTCCGTTCGTCGTCGTGCACAACGGACATCGGCTGCCGTTGAGTGCTCGGGACGGCCATCCGCTCGAGGTGCGCGTCAGTGGGGAGACGCAGCCGGGGGCCCGCAATTTCCAGCCGCGAAGCCTTCGTCGCGAATGGAGCCAGCCGTGGCTGGTCGACGTCACCGGGATGCGAGGCTTCGTCCGCGTCTTCGCAGACGTTCGCCCCGAAAAGGCCCGCACCATCGCGTTGCTCGACCCGCCGATCGAGCGGATCAACCTCGACTTCGCAGCATGGTCGCGACCCGAAGAACAGGCGTTGTGACATGTCCGACGTCGAGCGGCCGCGCTTCGGCCAGCTGACCTACACCTCGTTCGACCGCCCCGATGCGGCCACGGGCGGAGGCTGGCAGGTCAAGGAGGTATCGGGAGCACTCGATCCTGCGGAGGAGGAGGTACTCCGCGCGGGGGTGTTGACCCGCTTCGAAACTGCCGGTCCGCTCCCGCGATTTCCGAGCCCCGAGGAGATCGAGGACCGCCCTCGGCGGTTGACGTACACCGCGGGGAAGCACGGCGGCATGTACTGGCACACGGTTCCGGCAGGACCGGACGCTTCGGGCAGGCCTGGGAATGTGTTCGCGCATGCGCTGCTCGACCGCGGAACGTCCGAGGCATCGCGTGCACGTCCGATCGAGCGGTGGCGTTCACCGGATTGGCTCGTCCCCTACGGCGCGGAGCAGGTTGCTGCCGCGACGCTGCCTGCAGACGAACCACGCCCAGGGGACGCAGCCTCCCGTGAGGCTGTCCTCGCGTTCCTGCTTGCCCCCGACACCTGGCGAATCGGGATCTTCGGCGTGCTGCTGGACGCGGTCGCGCGTGCGCTGAAGGGCGGGCCGCCCGTGGTGTTCGGGTGCCAGGACTCGAACAGTGCGGCACTGTGGATCGCCGCGGTCTCGCAGTTCATGTCGCCGGGGACTAGCCATCGATTCGGGTGGTCGACCTTCGACCGCCTGCACAGCGTCGACGACGCAATAGCGCAGGGAGCGCACCTGTCGGCGGTACCGCTCGACGACCTTCCCGGCGACGCTCCCGGGTGTGTTGTGTTCGGCGAGAACGAATCTCCGGAGCTCGGCGAGCTCGACGGTGATCCGCACTGTGTCGCCAACGGCGACCAGGTGCCGGTCTCGCCGTGGTCGCTGTTGGCCCAGACGGTCCTAATCGACGCCGAGGTCGCGGCCCGGGCTCTGGCACAGCAGGACGAGATCGCTGCCGAGGTGGGTGACCGCGGGCTGAATCCGATGTGGCCGTTGGCGATGGCGGTGGTAGCGAACAGTGAACTTCACGATGCGCTGGACGAGGCGACCACTGTGCTGCTCGAACACAGTCCTGAGTCGGTGTCCGGCACCGAGTTCGAACGGTTGGTCGTCGACGTCATCGACCACAGCCTGGGTGAGACCACGGAGCACGCGGCACAGGCGCTCGCGCGGTGGCAGGAGGACCGCACCCTCGCGCGGGTCGTGCGGGAGTTGGCCGGCACCGTGTTCGCGTATAGGGCATTCGACGACCCGGAGTGGGTCTGCGGCGCCGCGCCGTCTCGTCTTGCCCTTGTTGAACAGTGCTGTCGAACAACGGAACTCGCATCTGCCGCCCGTCGTGTATTGGACGAACTGCATCGTCGCGCCCGCGCGGCACTGCATCCGGACGAGCTCGCGACGGAGGCCCTTCGATACGTGGATCTCATCGTCCGCGCAGGGTTAGACGACGACCGAAGTGCCGATGTGATCGTCGAGCTCTTGGATCTCACCGTCGTGCCGGTCCTCTGCGATCCCGACCGCGGCGCGGCCTTTGTCGCCGCGATCGATACCCTCGCGGACTCCACGCGCATCGACTACCTGCAACACGCGGTGGTCACCTGCGCGGAGTTCACCGCGCGGCCGCTGGGATCTCGCCTCGTCCCCGAAGTATTCGATTGGCTCGCCGGTACGTTGCCCGGCGCACCGAGATTCGGCGACTTCGTCGCAGACCGTTCCCTGGTCTTCACGCCACAGTGTGCGCTCGTCGCCGAGGGCGTGTTCGCCCTTGTCGGAGACGGTCAACGTGTCCGTCCGGAGCTCGGAACCGTTGCCCTGTGGCGGGCGCTTGCCGAACTCGATCGAGGAACGATTGCCTCGACCCACCTCGATGCGGTCGTCGATGGTGTGTCCTGGACCCCGGCGCAATGGCGATCGGCGATCGCGCAGTATCCGTGTGCGGTCGCGCCGCGATTTCTCGCCGACACCATCATCCACGCGGGTTGGAGCGAGCACGTCGAAGACCTCGGCCGTCACCTCGGCGACGTCCTCCGCGGTGGGCTGCCCGAGCTGCTGATACCGACGTCGCAGCGTGATGTGCTCGTGCTGTCGTGGGCTGCGATTCGCCTCCAGGAAACGTGGGACAACATCAGCGCGGGCGCGTTCCGACGTGCGATCGAGACCCACGGCCTCCCGGTGCTTACCGACTACGCCACGGATCGCCCGGCGGAACTTGCGGACGATCTGCTCGCGCGATTGGCGGTCTTCGTCGTTGCAGCGCGTGGCTGCGGGGTCGGAATCCATCCGCTTCCTCCAACGCACGAGGATGCACTCGTCGAAGCGGTCGTGCGCAACGGCGAGTACGTGGTCGAAGCGTTGGTGGCCCTCGTGTACAGCGGTGCGATCGATGAGAACCGGATCATCGCCGACGCGGTTGCTGCGTATCGCGACGCGCAGAACGCACGCGATTCCGCTGACTCGGTCGACTTGCATTCGCGCTTCGTGATCGGGGATCCGTCGCGTCGGCGAACCGTTCTCGACGAGGTCGTCAATCGGATCCTGGCGGAATCCTGGTATCGCGGGCCGCGCAGCGCAGCCGAAGTCATGGCGGTACTGCCAATCGAGCCATGGGACCAAGCTCGACGCGACGGCTGGCAGGCCGTGGTCGAAGGCTGGCTCGAGCAGCGACGGCGTGACGTGGATCAGGCAGCGGTGGAACACCGGAGGCCACTGCGGTGACGACAGCATTGGAACACAAGAGTTTTCGAATGGGAGAAGGACAGATCTGATGCCCGGTTACGTACTGGACGGCGCAGGCCGGGTCGACCTGCCGCGACAGCCGCTGGCGGTGACGGTGACCGCGCTCGATGTGCCGGTGGTACTGCGTGTCCTGACCGCGGACGGCGCCGATTTCGTGTCGGCGCTGTATCCGAAGCCGGGCTTCGCCGTGCTGCCCAAGATCGATGCCGAGATCGTCGTGGTGGCGACACCTGGCACCGTGACCGGGTTTCCGCAGGGTACCGTCCTGCAAACAACGATCGCGGTCGACAGCGACCAGACCCTGGACCCCGATCGCGCCGAGCTGACGCCGCTCGACGTGTCTGGGCTGCACCACGTGGAACTTGCTACCGTCACGCCGTACGGTGACCACCTCACCGTCGCCGCGCGGAAGACTGCCGTCGATGTCCCCCTCAACGATCTCGGTGCGCGTGCCCGCTCGGCGGCGCGCGGCGTGCTCGGCGTCGACCGGCTCCCCGAAAGCCGTCAGGTACGGGTCGAGGTGGACATCGATACCACTATGTCGATGGCTCCACTGATCGACGACGGCAGCGTGCGCGAGATCGTCGATCTGCTGACCGGTGTCGCCGCCGTCATCGGACGTCGGGAAGAGTTGCACGTCAACCTGATCGGGCACACCGTCGCGCCGGTGCGTGTTTCGGAACTGCGCTCGGCGGCCGACGAGGTGCAATCGGCACTCGACTCGGCGGGGCTGGGTATCGGATTCCGCTCGACCGCTGTCGACCGATCGGGTTGGAGCGAAACGACTCTGGTCTACACCGTGACCGATGGAATTCCGGCCGATGAGGGTGACGGCAGCAGTGCCGACGTTCGGCGGCGTCCGATCGTCCTGAGCGCACAGGCCGACACGACGCCCGCAGCAGGGACGATGCCGCTCGTCGGTGACCCGTTGCGTAGGGATAGCCGGCTGGATGATCCCGCAGAGCTGTTCGAAACGGTGCAATCGCTTGTAGCGGGGCTGGCCTCCGCTTCGGATTCGGAAGGTCTCGCGTCGTGACCAAGTGCCCTCGCTGCTTCACTCCGCTTCCCGACGACCGCACGTCGTGGCTGCCGGCTGCACCCGCCGAGGTCGAGGTAGACGACATCGCGACCGCGTTTCAAGGCACACCTGTGCGCTCCGGCACGGTCGTCGACCTGACCCGGCCCGCCACCGCAGACGACGATTGGTCGCCTGAGCCGTCGGCGGTCGAGGAAAAGGCAGGCGGGCAGGCCGTCGAGGTGTGCCCGACATGTCACTACCGGCTGCCGGTCGGTTGGCGGACCGCGCACGCCACGTGTATCGCCATGGCGGGCGCCCGCGCGACGGGTAAGACCGTCTACATTGCGGTGCTGGTCAAGTCGCTTCAGCTCCTGGGCGAGCGGCTGAACTGCGTGGTTGAGCCCGCCACGGCCGAGACGGAATTGGCTTATCGCGAGCTGTACGAAAAGCCCCTCTACGAAGAACGAGGCATTCTCGAATCCACCCCGGCCGCGCACACGAGCAATCAACATCAGCGGGAGCCGCTGATCTTCTCACTCGGCAACTGGCACGGCACCCGGCAGTTCCTCGTCCTTCGTGACGTGGCGGGGGAGGACCTCGAGAATCCGAACAACGTCCACGTCCAGCACATGCGGTTCTTCGCGCAGGCCGACGGTGTGGTGTTCATGTTCGACCCGCTCAAGGTCGAATCGGTTCGGCAACAACTCCACGACCTGGTTCCCGTTCAGGAACGCGTCGGTGGAGACCCGCGGTCGGTGCTGCGTACCGTGCTGTCGATCATCGGGGACGCCACCCCGAATCTCGCGGTCGTCCTCTCCAAGTTCGATGCGCTGCAGGCACTCCAACATGTCGAGGGAAGCGAATGGAGCGAGATCATGTCGCAGCCGGGTGCGGCGTTCTCCCGCGATCCCAGCCTGCAGTTCGCGCCGTACAACGAGGTCGACGGGCGACTGCTGCACCACGAAGTCCGTAGCCTCCTCGACAAGCTCGAAGCCA
>Ga0182742_1002735_pt1 | contig 18903 bp, 18 predicted proteins | sample eDN5th37CBELigMG_FD_128880 | JGI IMG/M metagenome (GOLD analysis project Ga0182742, IMG submission 128880) | Enriched Miracle-Growth compost microbial communities from Emeryville, California, USA - eDNA 5th pass 37_C BE-Lig MG (version 2)... ...
AAAGATATGATAATTAAAGAGTTACAAATTTATGGTTATGGAAAAATAGAAAATGTTACGATTTCTAATCTACATTCCTTTACCGTTTTCTATGGAGAAAACGAAGCAGGCAAATCAACGATCATTTCCTTTATTCATAGTATGTTGTTTGGTTTTCCAACAAAAGTTCATGCTGAGCAGAGGTATGAGCCGAAATCAGGAATAAGGTACGGTGGGAAACTCCTTTTCGAAACAAGCGATAAAGGTCACATCGTTATCGAACGAACAAAAGGCAAAGCCACAGGTGATGTGATCGTTACTTTAGATGATGGAACAAGGGGAGGAGAGGATCTCCTTCAAGAGTTACTATCCCGTATGGATAAATCTCTTTACCAATCGATCTTTTCTTTTAATTTACAGGGGTTGCAAAATATCCATCTACTGAAAAAAGAGGATTTGGGAAGATTTTTATTTTCTACGGGTGCTGTTGGTACTGACCGGCTGGTTTCGATAAATTCGACCCTCCAGAAAGAAATGGATGAAAGGTTTAAACCAAGTGGAAAAAAACCTGTAATTAATGAGAAATTAAAAGAGCTGAAAGAAGTTTATCATCAGCTTAAGAATTCGGAAAATAAAAATGAAGGCTATTGGCAGTTGGTAAGGCAACGCAATGAGCTAGTGGAGGAAATCTCCCAACTAGCTAATAGCGAAGAAGTTTTAATGCAAGAGCTACACCAGCTACAAGAATGGAAAAAGCTTGAACCAGTTGTAAAAGAGCTGGAATATGTAAAAGAGAAAATAGAGGGAAAACCTCCTATTAAGTTTCCTGTTGAGGGGATAAAAAGATTAGATCAAATCATTCAATGGATGAAGCCATTAGAAGCCCAAAAAGAAAGATTAGATAGGAAAATACTAGTGCTTAGTGAGGAGATTAGAAATTCTCAACCCAATCTTGCTCTTCTAGATAAGGAAATAGACATTCAAGAAGCATTAGACAAACTTCCTTTACTTGAAACACTCAGTGAGGAAGAAAAGAGTTTGCGCATTCAACTGGAACATCTACAGAGACAAAAAAGAGAGTGCGTGAGCAAATTACATATTCCTCTACCCGATGATGCGCTTTTAAATATTGATACGAGCATGTTTATGAAGGAACGTGTTAAGGTAGCACAGAAAAAACAATGGAAGCTCAATGAAAAGAAAGAAGAACTTGATGCGTTATTTGAGCAAGAAAAGTTGGACTTAGAGTTACTTGAGAATAGGATTGCCTTTTATAAGAATGAGTTGCTTTCGGAGAATGAATATCTCGAGCTTGAGGAAAAGGTAAAGCTTTCGAGCCCAGCTAGCTTAAAAAGTGATCAATTACAAGTGAAACAAACACTCAATATGTTAATGGGCTTTGAAGAGGAGGCAAACAAGGAATCGAGGAATCGCTTCTTTCAATTATTCGCATTTACAATCATATGTATATTCCTTGGTGTATTTGGTCTTATGAGATCAGAACCTTTATTCATTTTTATTAGTATCAGTCTGTTTCTAATTGTATTGTTTTCTTCACTTTCCACGAAAACGAGGAAAACAAAGAAAAATATCCGAACGCAGCTAGAAGATTTATTAAAAGAAGAAAAAGAACTAGATGTACAAATACAAGCATTGAATTCTGATCAATTTCACGAAAATAGCCGCCGGTTAGAAATGGAGAAACAAAAAGCGGAAGAGTTAAAGATCCTTAACGTTAAATGGGAGCAACAAAATACCCATTATGAACGAATAATCTTAGAATTTGAAAAATGGGAAATTGAGTTTGCAGAAATCGAATCGGAGCTAAAATCAATCGCCCAAAAACTTTGCTTATCAGAAGAAGTTACAAAGTCTTATTTAGGAGAGGCATTTGACCTTTTAGAACGTATCAAACAGACGATTCATGAACAACACGCCCTTCAATTACAAATAGATAAAAAAATAGACGTCATTCAAAGGATATCAAATCGTATCGAAGAGCTTGGTAGATTATTTTTTGAGAAACAGTTTCCATTGCCACAACTAGCGTTGGAACTAAGAAATCGATTAAGAGAAGAACAGCAAAAGTATATAATATTCAGTGGAAAAAACGAAAAACTCGACGAAAGTAAGGAGGAGCTTGAGAAGGTTATAAGTGAGCTGAATCAGTTCCGTAATGAAATGAATGAACTGTTTGTTTTAGCTGATGTAATCAATGAAGAAGAGTACCGTAGTGCAGGGCTTGAAATGGACAAACAAACGGAGGATAGAAATAAAATAGAAGAACTTCAAAAGCAAATCGCTTTTTCATCATTAACAAAGGAAGTAATCGGAAAATTAATAAAGATTACTGATATCAAACAAGCCATAATAGAAAAGAATACGGACATTGAACAGAATCATAAAAGACGTGAGGAAGCTCTAAAAACTCTATCTGAAACAAAACACCAAATTTCAATTCTAGAAGAAGGAGGTAAATATTCAGAACTCCTTCATAAGTATACGCAATTGAAAGCGGAGTTAGAGGATGAAGCAAAGGACTGGGCACGCGTGGCTCTAGCTAAAGAGCTTTTGAACAAAACCATGAAGGTATTTAATGAAGAAAAGCTGCCAGCGGTTTTAGGAAAAGCCGAGGAATACTTATCATTTTTAACGGAAGGCAACTATCAGCGCATCGTTCCAAAAGAGAATGAAAGTGGGTTTTATATTCATCGAAAAGATTATTCTGTATTCGAAGCTAATGAACTAAGTCAAGCGACCATGGAGCAGGTGTATGTTGCGATCAGACTTGCTCTTGTAACCACCATTTATAAAAAAAGACCCTTCCCAATTATGATTGACGATAGCTTTGTAAACTTTGATCACGTTCGAACGAGTCGTGTTCTTGAATTATTAAAGAAAATAACGAATAATCAAGTTTTGTTCTTCACTTGCCACCGTCATTTACTGAAGGATTTACAAGGTAGCCATATCATCCGTCTTGAAGAAATGCCCGTTCCTCAGTTGAAGTGAGGACGGGATTTCTTATTATGACGAAAGAATTACCATAATCAAGTCTATGAATATTGACTGTTATGATGATTAAATATGCTATACTAGAATCATAGAAAGGGGCGTATTTGATGTCAAAAGGTATCCTTGATTATGAAGTAGGAGAAGCTGTTGAACAGTTTCTACTTATAAAAAATTCGGTAAAAGGGATCGCAAGTAATGGTAAGCCCTTTTTAACGATCATTTTCCAAGATCAAAGTGGTGAGATTGAAGCGAAACTATGGGATGCATCTGATGAAGATGAAAAAATATATGCAGCACAAAAAATCGTGAGAATCGTTGGGGAAATCCAGAATTATCGTGGGCGTAACCAATTAAAGCTAAGACAGATCCGGCCAGCAGCTCCTACAGATTCTGTGAAGTTAGCTGACTTCCTTGAAACAGCTCCTGTTAGTAAGGATGAAATGTCTAGTAAAATTACACAATATATATTTGAAATGAAAAACCCTAATATCCAAAGAATTACAAGACATTTATTAAAGAAACATTTAAATGAGTTTTTAGAGTATCCAGCTGCAACAAAGAACCATCATGAGTTTGTTTCAGGACTAGCTTACCATGTGGTTAGTATGCTTGACTTAGCTAAGGCAATAGCTGAGCTATACCCTAGCTTGGATAAAGATTTACTATATGCTGGAATCATTCTTCATGATCTAGGGAAAGTAACGGAACTATCTGGACCGATTTCGACCTCATATACTGTCGAAGGAAATCTTTTAGGTCATATATCTATCATGGTGAACGAAATTGGTAAAGCGGCAGATGAGCTTCATATTTCTGGTGAAGAAGTCGTTATCCTTCAGCATCTTGTATTGAGTCACCATGGAAAGGCTGAGTGGGGAAGCCCAAAACCACCATTAATTAAAGAAGCAGAAATTCTTCATTATATTGACAATTTAGATGCAAAAATGAATATGCTAGACCGAGCATTGGAGAGAGTGAAACCAGGTGAGTTTACTGAAAGAATTTTCCCTCTAGAGCAAAGGTCATTTTATAAACCAACCTTTCATAAATAATACCTTACGAAAAATGCTCTAAATGGGCATTTTTTTGTTTTTTATCTCATATGGTTTATAAAGACTTGGACAACCATTAATGAAAAAGGAGGATGTTCTATGATACCAATTTGGGTCTATTTTGTTGTTGCTGGTATTTTTATTAGTGCCATGATGGCCCTTCGTACAGGAAGGAAAGAGAGGGAGGAAGAAATGCAAAGTATTGAAAGAGAAGGAGAAATTTATATGAAGAGGGTTGAGAGGGCCAGAGAAGGTCGTTCTGCTCAATAAAAAAGGTTCCAGATACTCTGGAACCTTTTTTACATACAGAGGCTGCTATTAGCCTTGCGTTGTTGTTTCCTCACTGTCCAATGCTTTTTCTAAATCCTCATCTTTGATTTTTACATCAGCATCTTTAAGCTCACGTTCCATGGCTTCAGTAATCGATGCTTCGTCTAGCTTGGACACTTTTACTTGGTGTTCAATTTCAGCCTTCATATCTTCATATGATTCTTTTTCTTTCTTTTCAGTTACCTGGATAATGTGGTACCCATGTTCTGTTTTTACAGGATCACTGATTTTGTTGACTTCAAGTGCATAGGCAGCTTCTTCAAACTCAGCAACCATTTGTCCAGCTCCAAACCAGCCAAGGTCTCCACCGTTTGCTGCAGATGCTGTATCTGTAGAGAATTCCTTTGCTACATCTTCAAATTTCTCTCCAGCATCAAGCTTAGTTTTTACTTCTTTTGCTTTTGCCTCATCTTCAACTAAAATGTGACGAGCTTTAATTTGTGGCTTAAAGTTTTCGTAGTATTCCTTCATTTCTTCTTCTGTAGCCTCAATATCCTTCACAGCGGCTTTTTCTTGTAGCATACCGATTCTGAACGTTTCACGAAGGTCATCTTCGCTATCGTATCCATATTGAGATAAAGCAACTTCAAAATTGTCCCCTAGTTGCTCTTTTAATTCAGCAATTTTTTCATCTAACTCTTCATCGCTTACTTCATAGTTGTCAGAAAGAACTTTTTCATAAACAAGCTCACGTAAAGTAGCTTCTCCGTATTTTTCTTTCATTGCCTCGTAAAGCTCGTCCTTCGTAATATCCCCTGCAGACGTTTCTACAACTGTTGCAGAATCATTGGCATTATTACAGGCAGTTAAAGTAATGATGCCAGCAATAACTGATAGGGATAACATCCATTTTTTCATCTTGAACACTCCTACAAAATTATTTCGTATCATTCGGTCACAAACATTACTATACCATACCTGATGGGAAGAGCAAAAAAAAATATCTGTTCCACAATGGTAAATCTTCAAAAATAAGTAAATGGCCCATCCCATTATGGAATGGGTTACATAATATAAAGGGAACTAGCAAATAGTTCACCCAAGAAATCAGGCATCCTTCAAAATGATTGGAATGCCACGATAAAAATTAGAGAGAAAGGGAGGTTTTAAAGATGGGACACAATGGCTTTGCGCTACTTGTTGTTTTATTCATCTTGTTGATTATTGTGGGGGCAGCTTATTGTTAAGCTCCATATGAAATATAATGAATCCTTTTAACGGATGTAGCTCTACTTGAATAGGATATATTAACTTTCCTTGAGAGGAGGTGTTAGAATGGGTCACTCATATGGTGGAGGCTTCGCGCTAATTGTAGTATTGTTCATCCTTTTAATCATCGTTGGTGCTGCTTGGCTATAAGCGAATAAATGAATAAGAAAAAAGAGCGGTGGATGAATGTCCACCGCTCCTTATTGTTCTATGTAAATAGGATTTCTACATAGGAAGATATCAGAAGGATTGTTATTAATATATTAATCGTCCTAAAAATTTGTGGCTGTCGTTCTTCTGGAATCTCTTTCTGTAGGCAGAGAGAGTTTGTAAGTTTGTTAATTTGGAATAAAATAAAAACGGCAAGTACTATAAAAAGAAAAATCATCGTTAAATCCCTCCTATGGGAAGGTGTTTTCTTGTATTGTATCATAATCAATTTTTAAGTTAAAAGAAAAATTGATTTTAGCAGTGATTAAAGAAAGAGGACATCAGTAAGATGTCCCTTCCTTATTGATAATTAGTATTTCATAACCATCTTCATTTTCTTCAATAAATGCATTCTTAGGAGCGCTAAGTACATCTTTACCGCAAATAAGATCAGAAACACACAATCCAATATGGTAAGCTAGTAAAATCGTAAAATAGTGTGCGTAATGCGGAAATACGAAGCAAGCTGCTAATAATACCGAATTGATAATGACAAATGGCGATAGTAGAGCGATTAAGAACTGATACTTTTTAATTGGTTCTGTAATTTGAATTTTGATTGTTGGAATAAAACCCAATTTAATATCTACAATTTTTCTGATCTTCTCATTCATATGAGCAATTGGTAAAAAATGTAGAAGTTTATGAGCCGGATACAATAAAATTAATGCTAAAATAAAATAAATAAAATGATTGTCATAAAAGGCTGTTGCAACAAATAAGTATGTTGCCGGAATATAAAGTAGAATAAAAGTAAATAACATAGTTAAGGCAGACAGTATAAAAAGACGCTGCGATCCATATTGTCTTGTAAAGTTTATTGTTTTCCAGCAATTCAAGCGAATCAGCCTCCAAATGGAGATATAAGTATTTTGTAAGCTTCATATGTTCCACTTACTTTAGATACTTTACGATGAACAGATAAAAAAATCAATAGGAAAACAGCAAACAATTTTCGATAAATTTTTTGTCATATCATTTTACATTTTATACAATAGAATGAAGGAAGAATAGAAAAGAGGTAGAAGGATGTTTGACGAGGAATTATTAGAAAGAATAAAGCGTTTAGAGTACCATCAATCCTTGCTTTTAAAGATGATTGGTAGTAATAATGCCAAATTTGATCTGTTAGTAATTGAAAGAGGTTTATCTGAACGTGATGTACAGGTATTTTGTACGAATTGTGAACGAATGAGCATAGAATTGGAAGAACAGAAAGCGGAAGGCTTTGTATATTTTCATCCGCTTTTTAAAAAGTTTAAAGAAGAATTACACCCACGCTTACAAGTAGAAGAAGTAATTCATGCGTGTATCCTTCAAAGACTGTTTCTACCACTAATGGATGAGCTTAAAAGGTACTTATGATTATACATACTCAGACGATGATTTTTTCTTTGTAAGCTTTCCTTCCTTCTCTTCAAAATCCTCTTCAATGTTTCTAAAGGATGTTTCGAAAATCTCCATAAAGTCGTCCCCATAAATATTTCGGACAATGGCCATTACCTCAATGATATCTGGAAACTTGCCGTATAGTTCCTTTAATGGCAAAGCACCTGAGAAAGCAGCATTTCCTGATGGTTCATAGTGTTCCATTAAGTCCAGAAGGATGCTTTCTCCTTTATCCGTAATTTGTACATACGTGTTTCGCTTATCATTTTCCTTTTTAGAGAATTGTAAAAGTCCTCGCTCCTCTAGTTTCTTTGAAAAGTTAAAAGCTGTTGAAACATGCATGACCCCAAATTTCGCCACATCAGAGATGGATGCACCATTTAGATGGTAAGCAATCCATAAAATATGATGTTCATTAATGTTTAGATCATGTGGCTTAATCCAATGTTGCCAATCCTTTTCAATGGCTTTCCAGAGAGCTTTGCTTAGTTGTGCAATTCTCTGACTAAATAGCATTGCTTCTTTCATTGTATAATCTTTTCCCGCCATCCCTATTAGTCACCCACTTTTTTTTGTCTATTATTTTCATTATGCCAATAAAACAAAAATTAATAAAGATGTAATTTACAAAATTTTTAGAAATTAGATAAAATTTTATTTCCAATTAAGAAGATAGTGATAGATTTATAAGATTTATGGAAATAAACGTTAAATAATGTGAGAAAATTTTCATTAAATAAAAAAAATCCTTCTTTTCATATGAAAAAAAGGACAGACAAGATCTTAAATTCTAGAGTGATTAATTTTTTCCTAAATCATTTTCAAGTTTGCGTAACGCTTCTTGTATCAAATCTAGCTCTATTTTAATCGCATGTTGGTTGTCGGCCGTAGACTCCTTCCAGGCTTGTACACTAATTTTAATATCTGTTATCAAGCTTGAAAGGACGACTTTCCCTTCTTTAGTTACTGAAGCAACCTCTTGGCTCAGATCTCGTATAGAAGTACTTAAAGCGGCCAAATTTTGTCTCCATTCCTCTTCAAAGCGAACTAGGTTTTTCCGCAGAGCAACACCAGATTGAGGAGTTGTTAGGAGCGTAGCTATACCACTAGCAATTCCACCAACTACCACTCCTAGAAGAATTTTCTTTGCATTCATAAGCTCACCCCTAATAGACGTTTATAGGACTTATATTAACATGATTCATCATGGGTAAACATGTTGTTTCACATAGATTATATAAAACAAGCATATATATAAATATTTCACGAACAAGAAGGTGGTATGGGTGGTAAGCATATTAGTTTTAATAAGCATTATTTGTTTTGTAGCCGCAGTTTTCTATATGTTATCACTATTGAAACCAGGTTTTTATCCTCCAAAAAAGCTGTTGAAAAAGAGGGCAAGTGCATTTTTAGGGACTGGAATCATCCTTTTGTTAGCGGCCATTCTTCTATCCAGCATAAAATAGAAAAGAACCCTTAAAGGGTTCTTTTCTATTAACCAGAAATAACTTGCTGGTTAAGTTTTGTTCTTTTAACAATTGCATAGGCAATTGGGTAAAGTACAATCATAGCAATTGTGTTAACCACCGTAGCAGGTAAGACCACACCAGCAAATAATGCGGCAAATGGACCAGGTAACCCAGCGATTACACTAGCTGCACTTAAGAATACAAGTCCGGACACAACTGTACCAACAGCAGTTAATACACCAACACTAACCATATTGTTTCTAAACTTCTTAAGAGCTAGAAATAGGCCAAAGAAAACAAAAGCAGTGATAGGCTTATCGATAATATTCGGGAATAGTCCTCCAGGAAAGCTTGTAGTTAAGCCAGAAATGATGCCTGTTACTAATGAAACAAGCAGCACATTTTTCTTTTCTGGAAATAGCATAATTCCTAAAAACATCATCGTTAACATCATGTCAGGCTTCATTCCAAAAAGAATTGGTGGAACTACTGCATGTAATACCGCACCCATTCCCACTAGTAATGATAGTGCAACAAGATTTTTCGTATTCATTTCTCATCTCTCCTCGTCTGTTCTTCTCTCATTTTCGTTCCTCCTATAGTGCACTCTTTGCCTATAGCGAAAAACTTGCTCTTATTATATCACACTACAAATTATATAAAAAGTTAACTAATCTGGTTATTATTTTTGCGAAAACTTCTTCATGAACTCAGCTAGCTTTTCAACATTCTCAAGAGGAACAGCATTATAAATGGATGCACGGCAACCACCGACTGAGCGGTGACCATTTAAACCAACAAAGCCTTCTTCTTTTGCCTGTTGAAGGAAAACTTTTGTTGCTTCTTCACTTTGTAAAGTGAAAGTCACATTCATCTTCGAACGGCTATTAAGTGTGGCGTGCCCATTATAAAAACCTTCACTCTCATCAATGGCATCGTATAGAAGCTTAGCTTTTTGATCGTTGATTTTTTCTATTGCTGTCACACCACCTTGATTTTCAACCCAATCAAGTACAAGCTTCAATAAATAAATAGCGATTGTTGGCGGTGTGTTATATAAGGAATTGTTGTCTGCATAAGTTTTGTAATTAAGCATGGTTGGTAACGCATCTGTGGAGCGTTCTAACAGGCTTTTCTTTATAATAACAACAGTAACTCCTGAAGGTCCTAGGTTTTTCTGTGCTCCAGCGTAAATAAGTCCAAATTGATCCACTTGAATAGGCTTGCTTAAAATATCACTCGACATATCTCCGATTAAAGGAACAGGCGAATCTGGGAAGCTTTGCCATTGTGTACCAAAAATTGTGTTGTTACTAGTAATATGAAGGTAGGCAGTATCAGATGAAAGATCTGAAAGAGTAAACTCCGGAATAGAGTTATAATTGCTTTCTTTACTTGAAGCGAGGATGCTCGTTTGTCCAACTTTTTTTGCTTCCTTTAACGCTTTTTCAGACCAAGCACCGGAAAGGATGTAGGAAGCGGTTTGACCTTCCTTCAGCAGATTCATTGGAACCATAGAAAACTGAGTGCTAGCGCCACCTTGTAAGAAAAGGACTTCATAATCATCAGGAATGTTCATTAGCGTTCTAAGCTTTGAGATGGCACCATCGTGAACTTCCTCATAGGGTTTACTTCTATGGCTTAACTCCATTACCGACATGCCGGTACCATTAAAATTAAGCAAATGCTTTTGAGCTTCAATTAGAACCTCTGCCGGAAGAGCAGCTGGTCCTGCATTAAAATTAAGTGCGCGATTCATACAATACATACCTCCAGTTAGATGTTTACGGTTTAAAGCAGCAAAGAAAAAAGATATATTTATCCTAACAGAAAATCGTACTATGTAAAGATGAGAATTTGAACATTATGAAAATTTTAAAAAGGAAAAGAAAAAAAGACTGTCCGAAAAGAACAGTCTTACAATTCGCTACTGATAGAATCCGCAATTTTACGAAGATCGTCTGGCGTGTAGTTACTTTGATTAGACTTCCAAACAGCACCGAATCCATCTCCTTCACCATAGCGTGGAATCAGATGCATGTGGAAGTGGAACACGGATTGTCCAGCTTTTTCACCATTATTATTCACAAGATTTAGACCAACTGGGCGATACGCATCTTTAATGGCATTGGCAATCTTAGGAGCCACTTTGAATAATTCGCTAGAAATTTCGGGAGTCAATTCGTATAGATTTTCCTTATGTACCTTTGGAATGATTAATGTATGTCCCTTTGTTACTTGGCTTATATCTAAAAACGCAACCACGTGGTCATTTTCAAATACTTTCGCTGCGGGAATATCTCCATTCACAATTTTGCAAAAAATACAATCGCTCATTATTTGTCCCTCCTATTCATATATATGTATATTTTACCATAGAATTTAAACAAATAAGAGGGCAGGATTCGCAAGGAATCCCGCCCGTTCTTGAAGGGGAAAGCTTTTTAATCGTTCTATAGCAATAAATTCTCTTTGATAAACACCTCATTTAAAAATGATTTGTCTATAGAGATTTCGATCCTTTGTTCAAGCGAACCATCCCCTTATCTTTATATGTTTTACAACTTATAAAGCATAGCAGATTGGTCTTTTGCGAACACCTCATTTATAAAAATGTGGTTAGATCAAAGCATATAGGAACGTTTAACGTATCGTGATTGATTATTATCGCCCACTGACACCTCATTTCGATGATTGAACATCTACTTGTTGTTCCCCTTCGAATATTATCATGCCCGCATTAAGAGGTTCTATACAAAAAGAAATGAAATTTTTTTATAAATGCCTATTTCTATTTTTTAGAATGACATTTTGTTAAAATGGTGCTAACAACTAATGGAGGAAGATAAATGACACTTTTGCAGCTTTCAAATATAACCGGTGGATATACTAGAAACCCTGTTTTAAAAGACATTTCTTTTGATGTGAAAGCGAATGAAATCGTTGGTTTAATTGGACTGAACGGGGCAGGCAAAAGCACAACCATTAAACATATTATTGGCTTGATGGAGCCACAATCGGGTGAAATTACGATTAATGGAAAAGCCATACATACAAGCAAAGAGGAATATCGAAGAGAATTTACGTTTGTACCCGAAACACCCATTCTTTATGACGAGTTAACATTGGATGAGCATTTACGTTTAACTGCTATGGCATACGGTCTAGAAGAAAAGACCTTTCAGGAGAGAATAGAAACCCTGTTGAAGGAGTTTCGAATGAGTAAGAGGCTAAAGTGGTTTCCTGCTCATTTCTCAAAAGGAATGAAACAAAAGGTAATGATTATGTGTGCTTTTTTGGTTCAGCCTTCTCTTTACATTGTGGATGAACCTTTTGTAGGTCTGGATCCACTTGGAATTCAATCTTTGTTAGATCTTATGAAGAAGATGAAGGAAAGCGGTGCAGGGATATTAATGTCTACCCACATACTTGCAACGGCGGAAAGATATTGTGATCGGTTTGTTATTCTTCACGAAGGTAAGGTTCGTGCAAAGGGCACTTTAGCAGAATTAAGGGAGCAATTTTCAATGCCAGATGCTACACTTGATGATCTTTATATCCAACTGACAAAGGAAGAAGATTATGTTTGATGCACTTAAGTTGTGGAGGGAGCGACTCGGTACAGCAAGTAAAGAAGTTGGTCGTTATTCTCGATATATTTTTAACGGTCATATTGTCATTGTCCTGGTATTTTTATTAGGAACGGCTGCTTTCTACTATCAAGAATGGGTAAAGACATTATCAAGCGATTTTCCCGTAGCCCTATTAATGGCAATCATTTTGTCCCTAGTGGTTACAATTAGTCCTATTTTTACTTTTGTAGTTGATCCTGATAAAGTGTTTCTTCTTGCCCTTGAAGAAAGACTTCAATCATATTTTAATCGCAGCATTCTTTTGAGTTTTTTCATTGGCTTGTACTTGTTAGTACTTTTCCTCGGTGTCTTAATGCCGATTTATGCTCAAGTAACAGGAAGTGGTTTTCATCATTTCCTCCCGTTTCTTGTCGTTTTAGCAGGGCTAAAACTGTTAAATCTGTATATTAGATGGAGAGTACAATATTATGTGGAGGAGTCCACTCAAAGGCTAGATACGGTCATCCGGTTTGTGGTGAATGGAGTATTTTTATATCTTTTGTTCAATCAAGCAGCTATTTGGTTAATTGGGGTTGTCGCTTTTTTATTACTTCTTCTTTTCTTTACTTACTATAACCAAACAAAGAATAAGGGGTTAAAATGGGAGCGTCTTATTCAGCTAGAAGACAGAAGAATGATGTCATTCTATCGCTTAGCCAATCTGTTTACAGATGTTCCGAAGTTAAAGGATGAGGTAAAGAGACGCAGGTGGTTAGATTGGATACCCTCAAGTTTGCCCTATCATCAGGATGCTACTTTTTTACATTTATTTCTTCAAACTTTTATCAGGGGTGGAGATTATTTAGGCTTGTGGATACGTCTGACTGTTATTGGAGGACTAGTCCTTTATTTTGTCACTTTTGGATATGGACAAATTCTTTTTGTTGTACTGTTTCTTTACTTAACAGGTTTTCAATTACTCCCATTATGGAATCACCATCAAAACAAGCTATGGATACAGTTATATCCAGTAAAAGAAATAACGAAAAAATTATCATTTCAGAAGCTTCTTTTTGTCGTATTAAGCATTCAATCCCTTTTACTATCCATTTCAATCATCTTAAAGGGTGACTTGATGATTAGTGCTGTTGCATTGTTCGCAGGGGTTGCATTTAGTTATTTGTTTGTATATCAGTATAGTCATAAAAAGCTGACGTAATTTTTGCAAAGCTGGTTACACTATGACTACCCAAAAAAGAAAGGGGAGTCATGATGGAAAATACAAGTCAATTTGTTGATAAACTGGCAGAAGATAAAAAAAAGGAACTAAAAAATAAGAAGCGTGGAAATAATCACCCAGAGAAAAGGCTTCCGAATAAGCAGCATTAAGTTGAAGAAGGCGAATGCCTTCTTCTTTTTTGAAACAAAAGTCTTGTTTGAACGTATAAAAGAGAGGAGGGGAAATTTTGATGAATGAATACGAATTAAAGATTTATCATGAAATTGTTTTATGGAAACGGAAATTATTAAAAAAATCACCAATCCTTCAGCGAGTATCCAAAAAAGCACAAGGAAAAATTAATGAGTTAATCCCTGCAAAGGCGCATCAATTCATCACTGATAGTATTAAACAAATGGTTAAAGCTCTACTAGTAGGGTCATATATCACGACAAAGAAAGAGAATAGGGCAGGTTCATCTTTAATGGAAAAAGATAAAATGGCTGCTGAAAAACTTTCCTTTTACCGAAAAACAGCCACTCTAGAGGGAGCAGGAACAGGAGCAGGAGGGATTTTTTTAGGTTTAGCTGACTTTCCGCTGCTACTGTCCATTAAAATGAAATACTTAAGTGAAACGGCTACGATATACGGTTTTAATCCTGAAAAGCTTGAAGAACGAATATTTATTTTACATGTGTTCTCACTAGCTTTCTCAAGTGATGAAAAAAGGCTGGAAACATTTGAGGTGATTGAAAATTGGGAGGTAAGAAAACAAAATTATGAAGATATGGACTGGCAATCTTTCCAACAAGAGTACCGAGATCATATTGACTTTATAAAAATGCTTCAGCTAGTCCCTGGGATTGGAGCCGTTGTAGGGGCATATGCAAACTATAATCTTCTAGACTCTTTAGGAGAAGTGGCAATGAACTGTTATCGTCTTCGTTTACTTAAAAGGGCCCCACAACCTGAGTAGTAGGGGCCGATAAGAATTATTTATAGTTAATGGCAGCTGACAAGAGCGTTTTAGCAGCTACGAGTAGGGCTTGTTCATCGATGTCGAATTTCGGGTGATGATGTGGGTAAGCAATCTCCACACCGACAGGCTTTGCCCCTGTAAAGAAGAAGGTTCCTTTCACATGCTGGAGATAATAGGCGAAATCTTCTCCACCCATTTGCAGCTCTGCTTCTTCTACTACTTTGATGTCTTCCATATCATTTGCTAGTTGAACCAGATACTCCGTTTCTTCTTTATGGTTAACAACTGCTGGATAACCTTTTATATACTCATAAGAATACGAGCAGTCGGAGGCAATGCAAGTACCCTTTACAATGCGTTCGATTTCGTCAGCGATAAAGTCACGAAGGTCTTCGTTAAATGTGCGGACGGTTCCGATTAATTTTGCTTTATCCGCAATTACGTTAAATGCATTGTCTGCGACAAAGGATCCAACGGTAACTACTGCAGACTCCACTGGACTAACACGTCTGCTTACAATCTGTTGTAAATTAGATACGAGTTGGGCGCCAACAACAATGGAATCCTTTGTTTTATGTGGCTGTGCTCCATGTCCCCCTTTGCCTTGGACGGTAATCACAAATCGATCTGCTGCGGCCATAATAGGACCAGTTCGGTATTGGATTTTTCCTGTGGGCTCGCTTGCCCATAAATGCGTACCAAAGATAACGTCTACCCCTTCAAGACAACCCGCTTCAATCATGGATGCCGCGCCTCCTGGAGCATACTCTTCTGCATGTTGATGAATCATAATATATGTACCGTGAAGTTCATCTTTTAATTCATGGAGTACTTTAGCTAGGACAAGTAGGGATGCAGTGTGACCATCGTGCCCACAAGCATGCATAACACCTGGAACAGTTGATTTGTACGGGACATCCTTTTCATCCTGAATAGGAAGTGCATCAAAGTCTGCACGTAAGGCAATTGTTTTTCCAGGATAGTTTCCTTGGATCTTTGCTACTACTCCATTGCCACCGACACCTCTTTGAACTTCCACTCCAAGTTTTTCGTAATAAGATGCGATAAAGTTAGCTGTATTCACTTCCTGAAAAGAAAGCTCTGGATGCTGATGTAAGTATCTTCGAATCTCAACCATTTCAGGATAATAATCTTCTAGCTTCGTAAACAGTGTCGTAAGCAAATTAATCCCCACTCCTTTTTACTAATTTCAGATAATTATAACATTTTTTGCTTGAAAAATGGTTTTCTTATGTAGAAAAAAAGAAAAACGAAAGACTACCTAGAGGTAGTCTTTCGTTCGTTAAATAGATAAAAACTTCACACAAACGGCATAAGGAACGGTAATGTCAGATTGAAGCAGACTTAGTTTACCAGTTTCTTTGTCTCTAGCAAAAAGGACAAGGTTGCCTGACTCTTGATTGGATGCAACAATATATGATTCTGTTGGATCTAGTGCAAAGTCACGTGGCCAATCACCTTCTGTTGATGTATGTTCTAAAAATGAAAGGGAGCCATTTTCGTCTGCAACAAAGCTTGCAATACTATTATGTCCTCGATTTCCAGCGTACACAAAACGCCCATCGGAACTAATGTGAATCGCGCTTCCTTGATTGTTTTCGGTAAAATCTGAAGGAAGTGTAGAAATGGCTTGAATTTGTTTTAAGCTACCGTTAGTTGAATCGTATTGAAGAACTAGTACCTCTCCACTAAATTCGGTCATTACATAAGCGAGTGGTTTTGTTGGATGAAACACAATATGTCTAGGGCCACTTCCAGGTTTCACAGAAAGTTCATAAACTAGAGATAATTGATCTTCTTTCAGTTCATATGTAAAGATTTTATCAATTCCAAGTTCAACTGCCACCACGTATTTTCCATCAGGCGTTAAGCCAGAGAAGTGTGTATGTGCCTTCTCCTGTCTAGGATCTGGACCGCTTCCAGTATGGGCAACACTTGAAGAAGCAGGTTGGATTTCACCCGTCTCTGCGTTTACCTTATGTACTTCAACCGTTCCTTTATGGTAGTTCGCAGTAAACAGTGCGGTATTATCTGGGTTTATCTCTAAGTGACAAGGAGGAGAACCAGCCGACCCTTGATCATTAATTTTTTGAAGCTTTCCTGTACCTTCTTCAATTGAAAAAGAAGTTACTCCACCTAGATCACCATTTTTTGAAACGGAATAAAGAAATTTGTTATCTGCGGTAATAGAAACATAGGTAGGGTTTTCTACTTTACCAGCAAGTTCAACCTCTTCTATTTTTCCAGCTTTTGTGTCTAATACAAAGCGATAAATCCCTTCGCTATCACCTTTTGTGTACGTTCCTACATATCCAATTACTTTATCAGCGCTACTCAAGGCATTCCCTCCAATAAATTAATATACAATGTTATCCTATTCTTACGGTCATTGAAAATCAAGAAGGAAGTCTTATTTTAATTATCAACTTGACAAGAAATAGAGAGAAATGTTAACTTTTCAGAAAAGTCCGTAGAACGAAATAAAGCATATTTTAGAAAGAAATAGATTTTAGGGGAGTAGGTTCGACATGATTATTTCTCGTCTCACGATGATACTCGGAGAACTAATGGGAGCGAAGGTGCCTATTACGAGCGAGTATTTAGCAAGCGTTATTAAAGTAACATCAAGAACCATTCGTAATGATATGAAAGACCTTCAGGCAATCCTTGAAAAGAACGGTGCAGATATTAAATCAGTACGAGGAACAGGATACGAACTAGTTGTAAATAATAACCAGCAGTTTATCAACTTTATAAATGAAGTGTTTCAAGATACGGCTGAAACGAGTGTTGGAAGACCGGACTCACCTGAAGAACGGATACGGTATATTATTACGAGGCTACTTCTAACAAATAAATTTGTAAAGCTTGATCACTTGGCTGATGAAATATTTGTTAGTCGCTCAACCATATTAAATGACGTAAAGGATATTAAGAAAATCCTCTCACGGTATGGATTAAGTTTAGAAAAGAAACCTAATTATGGTTTAAGGATTAAAGGTGATGAAGTCAAGGTCCGCTTTTGTATGTCGGATTATATTTTTAATAAAAAAAGGGACGAACTTGATATTGTTAATGAACAACTGAATATCCTGACCAAGGAAGAAATTCTAGTGATTCGAAACGTCATTTTAGCGCTTATTAGAGAGCATCATATCACCCTATCTGATGTCGGGTTAAATAATTTAATTATTCATGTAGCAATAGCTTGTAAGCGCATCCGTGAAGGGAATCATGTGTTATTGTATTCAGATGAGCTAAATGAAATCATTGGACAAAAGGAATTTTCTGTTGCTGAAAAAATTGTGAAAAACCTAAGTGAAAGCCTCATGGTTGATTTTCCAGAAAATGAAGTCGCTTATATAGCCATTCATCTTTTAGGTACGAAAATGATTGAAAAATCACCTGGTGAGCAAGTGGAAAAAGTGATTGATAAAAAAATTGCTCAATTAGTATCTGATATTCTTGCAAAAATCGATGAAAATCTGTCATTAGGAATTAGCAAAGATAAAGAACTCCTAGAGCAAATGTGTCTACATATTAAGCCAGCAATCAATCGGTACCGTTATGGAATGAACTTGAGAAATCCAATGATTAATGAAATCAAGGCTAATTATCCAGTAGCGTTTCAAGCTGGGCTCATTGCTGGAAAAGAGTTAAAAAAACAACTTAGTATTGATATAGACGAGAATGAAATTGGATACCTAGCCCTCCATATAGGAGTCGCCATGGAAAGAAAGCAAATCCATCACGGTCCGAAAAGATGCTTAATTGTATGTGCATCAGGAGTAGGGAGTGCGAGATTGCTTTACTATAAGCTTCAGTCAACCTTTGGGCCAAAGCTTGATATTGTTGACACAACCGAATTTTATAAGCTTCAGCAGATGGATCTACATGATATTGATTTCATTATTAGTACTGTACCTATTCAGCAAAAAATGTCTATTCCAGTCATTCATGTGAACACATTTTTAGGTGATCAAGATTTAAATAAAATTAAATCTGCGGTATCAGAGCAAACAACAACCCTTGAGTATACAAGGGAAGAGCTAGTTTTCTTACAACAAGCACTTTTATCGAAGGAAGAAGTTTTATCTTACATGTTTTCGAATTTGAAAGAAATGGGTTTGATAGATGACGTTTTCATTGAATCAGTGAAGGAGAGGGAATCTCTTTCCTCCACCTCCTTTGGAAATTTTGTTGCTATTCCACATCCATTAAATCCATTAACAGACGAGACATTTTGGTCGATTTGTACCTTACAGAAGCCAATAGAGTGGGACGATAAACTGGTACAGTTTGTTTGTTTGCTTAGTGTCGAAAGAGATAGTAGTGGAGATTTGCAGAGAATGTACGATATGTTAGGTAAAGTGATCGATGATCGTGAGTTAGTACAACAATTAATTAAGGCAAAGTCCTATCATGAATTTAAAGACACCTTCTTAAAGTTATAGAG
>Ga0182742_1002737_pt1 | contig 18877 bp, 15 predicted proteins | sample eDN5th37CBELigMG_FD_128880 | JGI IMG/M metagenome (GOLD analysis project Ga0182742, IMG submission 128880) | Enriched Miracle-Growth compost microbial communities from Emeryville, California, USA - eDNA 5th pass 37_C BE-Lig MG (version 2)... ...
AAACAAAATTGTGCTCCTTGTAAGGAAGGTTGTGCCTCATGTTTAACCCTTGATACATGTCAAGAATGCTCTCCGGGATACTTTGACCTCAAAGATGACGGAAACTGTAAAAAGTGTGATAGTGATTGTAAAAAATGCGGACCAAAAGGATGCGAGCAATGTGCCTTGAAATACTTTGCTAATAAGAAGACTGGAATGTGTGATGCCTGTGGCACTTATTGTTTAGATTGCAACTCAGCTACACAATGTACTAGATGTGAAGCCAATTATTTCTTTGATAATTCTGGCACTTGTAAACAATGTGACCTTGCCTGTGAAAAATGTGGCCTCCAAGGTTGTGAGAAATGTCCTTCGCTCTATAGATTTATCGATACGGAAACTGGACTCTGTGGAAGATGTGGGGATAATTGTAAAGAATGCACTTCAGCAACTCAATGTCAAAAGTGTGAGAAGGGATGGACTGAGCCTACTAATGGGCTTTGTGATACAAAATGCACTCCTCCTTGCGTGGATTGTCGTGATAAAAATTATTGTTATGAGTGCTCAGGAGATACTTTTAGAAATAACGCTGCAAAGTGTGTATTGCATGATGCTAAATGCGTGGATAAAGGAGGTGATGGTTGCAAGAGTTGTGTGAAAGGTCACTTTGCAATTAAAGAATCAGGACTCTGTGGAGAATGTGACTCCTCGTGTACTGAATGCTCAGGAGCTGCTGATTTTTGTCTTGGATGCTCCAGTTTTTACCTTGCTCCTAATGATAAAGGGAAATGTTCATTTAGAACTTCAATTATAGTTGTGGGACTTTTGATAGCTGTTGGAGTATTCTTCTTTGTAAGGAAATACATTCAAGCAAGGAAAAAGATTGTGGAAGACAACTTACAGGAGGAAGGTCTATTACAATCGAAAAGATTAGATTAAAGAGATCAAAGGAAGCAATAATTCAATATATTTTTTTTTTAGAGATTTGGAAGAATTTTTATGAATGTTGTTCTCTTTATTTGGTTTATTTTTAGAGAGTGTTATTCAAGTTAAAAAAATATCTACGAAATATTTATTCTTAAAAACTCTCAAATTTTTATATCTTCTGAAGGAATTTGGTTTCCTATCCTTTTATTGTAAAAGCGAACCAAAATTAATATCCCATGTTTTTTTTTTATTTGAACAGAAAAATGAATTATAATAAAAAGATTAATTGCGATTAAAACAAAAACAATGACTTTGAAATTTTTTAGTAACCCAGGAAATCCTCTTTTCACTCTTCATGTTTATTATGTTCTTCAATATTTATCAGCATATGGAACTAAAGTTCAAAGCTTTAAATGATCTCATTAAAATCGAATAGAATGTCCCTTATGCCTCAATCCAAAAAATCATAGCGACAAAGAATGTACAACAAGTTCTTCTTCTGTATTAGAAACAACTTTAGGGGAGTGTTTCATGATCATAAATGTATTTCAAAAGCAGAGTTTGAATGTGTATCTTGGATTCCAAATCACTATACTATTCCAGAAACAGGGTCATATGAAAAATGTGATCAGTCTTGTAAGAGTGTAAATTCGCACCAGATTACTCTAGAGGATTTTATGAATTATTTTATTTCCCAGATTCAACATAACAGTGTGAGAAATGACACTTTAATTATCTGGCCAGCTCTTGTGAGTTTAGGAGCTATTGAGTTTATTGAAAAAAATTTACTTCGCCTCTTGGGTAGTTTATTTATCCAAGTCAAGTGAAATTCATGAGAAGAAAAATCGTTTTTTTTTGTTTTAATTTAAGAAAGAAACTATCCTACAAAGTTAATAGCATTCTTAGGATTGGTCACAAAATCCTAAACTCAATATTCATTCGTGAATTTTTTTTTTCGGCCTCAATGGAATTTATACTTTAAAATTAAATCTGAAGAATGAAGGTCAGATTTTATTAATCCTTATCTTAGTGCCATCAAAAATTAATGAATATTCCTGCAGGAAAATGATGTCATAATTCGACATAAGAGATAAATTCCATGATTTGATTTTCTAGAAGTTGAGTTCAAGTATCAAGGAATAAAACCCTTTTATTAGGATAATCCTAAATATCAAGTTTAGAGCTATGCACAATTGCTTTGAATTACATTTGACCGAAGAGATTTATTAACTGAATAAACATATTATTGGCTCTTTTTTTCATATAGGGCGGATATACAAAAAGAACAAAGGAGAACCTTTTTCACAAAGAACATGTCCTTTTGATTTTTCATATGGTTTTTCAATTTAATTAATCAGTCCTTTTAATTCTGTGATTATTTTCAATGAAACTGAAACTTCTTAAACCAGATACTACTTGATTTAATTGTATGAGAATTTGTGATCACAAATTAAAAAAAATTCTTTTGTTTGATTTCTTTTTTCATACTTATTAGTAAGGCCTTATAAGCTGAAGAAGTGTTTTAAATTTCAATTGTCTCTTGAAATTAAGGAGTTGATTATTACATATCTGGAGATTTAGTAATCATAGAAGAGATGGATAAAAAAGTTATCTTGGTTTTATTTCTTACTTTTTGAAGTAAAAGAATTCATGTTAAGTGAATAATAAACTTATATTTGAGTATAACTAGCTGGTAATATGAATAAAACCAAGCAAACTTTGAAAAAGGTGATCTGTCGCCAATATGTGAGATTTAGAATAGAGATAAATTTAATTACTTGATAAGAATTTTTGTTGAAATTATATCTAAAGGTATCTTTTTTGAGGAAAATGATTTGATGACCAGAAAAAATTCCATACCAATTTTTCCCTTTTTCTTTACTTTTCTCTCCTTGCGAAATACAAAAAGATTATGATAAAAATGCCAATCAACTAAACTTTAAATCTGAGACAAAAGCTTACTCATTCATAAAGCTAAGACCCTTAATTAAAAAGTAACAACAATACAAAAACTGTGTATCTTTAACTTAATTTTGATTGGACTTTCCTGACAGATTACCTCAAAACAACCTGAACTAAAATAAAGATAAAAATTTTACCAATAAAAAACTCTGATGAGAAAATCTTTGATATATCTTCAGTTAGTTGCCCTTTTCTTCCTTGTTACACTAGAAAACTTCGCCCGTGCAACAATCACAAACTGTGCTAAATACTCTAATGAAGAAGAAACAGAATGCGAAGTTTGTGATAAAGGATATTTCAGCGCTGAGGAAGGCACTGCTTGTAACCCTTGTAGTGCTCATTGCGATGAATGCGAATCTGAAACAAAATGCACACTTTGTGCTGCAAAATATTTTGTGAATAAGAACGATGAATGTGACAAATGCGATCATCTTTGTAAAGAATGTGGACCTAGAGGTTGTCTCAAATGTTCAGTTGCATCTTTCTTAATCGAGGAAACAGGCAAATGCCATCAATGTAAAAGAGGTTGCGATGTCTGCACAACCCTTACTGATTGTCAAACCTGCTCGAAAGACTTTTTCGACTTAAAAGGTGATGGGAATTGTAAAGAATGTGATCGCAACTGTCTTAGCTGCGGCCCAAAAGGCTGCTTAGAATGTACAGAGGAACACTACCCTGATGAAGAAACTGGTGAATGCACTTTGTGCATACTTGCACTTGATAACTGCGCTATCTGCTCAAATAACAAAAATAAATGTGAGAAATGCTTGGATTCTTTCTTTGTTAAGAGCGGAAAATGTGAGGCCTGTGGTGTAGGATGTGCAACATGTAGCTCCAAAGATAAATGCTTGACCTGCAAAGACAGCAAATGTAAAAATTGCAAAGCAAATGGAGAATGCTTAGAATGTCTTCCAGGCTACGCCAAAGGCGAATTTGGAGTTTGCATCTTGCAATGCGAAGAAGGCTGCGCTGAATGCACAAAGCCAGGTGTCTGTGATAAATGTTCTCCAGGATACTTCGACGGAGGACAATTTAAGGCCAAAGATGCTGGAAAATGCATAAAATGTGATAACCGTTGTCAGGACTGCGGATCTAAAGGCTGTAATACCTGCGAAGCAGGTTATTTTGTTGACACTAACACAGGAGGATGCTTGAAATGCCTTGGAGAAATCCCAGGATGTGATTTATGCAAAAATAAGAACACCTGTGACAAATGTATAGATTCTTATTTCCTTACAAATGGAGCTTGTAAACCTTGCGGCCCAGGTTGTGTCACATGTAAATCAGCCAATAAATGTGAAGAATGCAAAGATCCTCAATGCTCAGACTGTGATCCCCAAGGAGGTTGCAGAAAATGCAAGGAAAGTTTCGGAACTGATGTAAATGGAGAATGTATTCCTTGTAAAGAAGGATGTACTGCATGCACAAAGTTCGATAAATGTGTTGGCTGTGTCTCTGGATACTTTGATCTCTTTAACAATGGAGACTGTAAAAAGTGTGATAGTAAATGTGAAAAATGCGGATCAAAGGGATGTGAACAATGCCCAGCAAAGTCCTTTGCGAATGGAATGACTGGAATGTGCGATGAATGCGGCCCCAATTGTCACGAATGTCACTCAGCAAGCGAATGTTTCTTCTGCTCCGATAACTATTTTGCTGATAAGTATGGAACATGTCAACAATGCGATCCCGATTGCCAAAATTGCGGAATAAATGGATGTGAAAAGTGCGCCCCTGGAAGATTTATTCTCAAGAATACAGGACTTTGCGGAAAATGCCCAGAAAATTGTGAACATTGTAGTTCAGAAACTTTATGCAACAAATGTTTTGGAGACTTTTTCATGAAGGGAACTGCTGGAAAGTGCATAGCACATGATCCTAAATGTGCTGATAAGACTGAAAATGGTTGTAAAAAGTGTGAAAAAGGCTATTTCGGTGCTGAAGAAAGCGGTCTCTGTTCAAAATGCTCTTCTTCATGTGCTGATTGTGAATCTAATGCTGAACGTTGTATCGCATGTCCTAGTTTCTATCAAGGACTCAATGACAAACATCAATGTGGAATTACAGCTATGTACCTGATTTTGTTTGTCTTAGTGATCTTGGCAGTTCTTTTAATCGTGGGAAGAAAGATTGTCCAAAAAAAGAAGCAGGAATTTGCTACATTGGAAGAGGAAAGTTTCTTGAAGTCATAATAGATGAAAAAGTATATCAAGAGTTTTGAGTTATTAATGGAGTGGGTAATATTTTTTTTCTATCTAATAAATATGAGTGAATTTATTTTGTCTATTTAATTAAGATATACATATCAGCATATTGTCTCCCTTTGAGTTTTGTTTAAGAACAAGAAAAATTTAAAATAAAGAGTCCAGAAGTAGTTTTATCTTTTTCTGCTATTAAGTTTCTTTTCTCACTTTGAAAGCAAAAACATATGAATAACATAAAAAAATGTCCATAAATCAAAGCTTTTGGACAGTTCTTCATCTAGCTCATGGGAATAAAATAGAGTTATCAATTTAATAATGATCTGGAAAAACAACGAAAAATTTCCCGGGCGAGGTTGATTTTTCAAAAAGAGACAATTTTTATTTTTATTTCTAAAAATTTCTCTATTGAATTTCATATAGGATGGAGAGCAGCTTTCGAGAAGATAAACAAGAAAATAAAGACCATCGTGTAAAATCAAGGCATTCAAGCTTAGAAGCCAGAAAACCTCAAAATCTTTACCTTCAAACAAGTTTTGTTAAATTAGTCTTTGAGGCTCCAATCCACAAAAATATTCATTCTTCCACAAGGACAACAAAAAAGACTGACGAGAACACTTCTAGTAACAATAATGTAAAGATTTTTAGCAAAAACATTGGACCAAAGGTGCAAAATATTCCTAATAACTCAAAAATTTCAAAACCATTAGATTATGAAGTTGATTTAGAAGAAGTTTTAAAAGAAAAGTCCAGTGGTTTAAAGATAAAGAGTATAACGAATCCAAAAGAGAGGAAAAAGGTTCCTCAGAAATCAGCCGTTCCTCAAAGCTACAATGAGAAGTCCGAAAATGGCGGAAATTGTCAGCCTAGTTTGAATCTTCTTAGGTTGCCAAGATCAGTTTCAGACTTGGAAGTTAATGTGGAAATTGTAGAAAGTTATAGAATTAATATCCCTCATCAACATAAGGAAATAAATGTTGCTGGAGAAGCAAGGGATAGTATTACCCATGTTCCTGATGATGATGTTCGAAGGCAAAATGTAGTAAGAGAACCCAAGGATTTAACCAAGCTAAAAACGGATATTGTAGAGAAAAGAGCCCAAATTGAAAGACAAAATCCCAAGCCAATCTTTAACTTGTCTAAGACAACAGAAGAATGCTTTGAAGAAGTCCAAATTACTTACCAAACAAGAGAAACTGCCAAACCTATTAGATCAACAACTTTACAAGAAAAAACCTCCACTCCTGAAAGTGATAGACAAGGAGATTTTCAGAATGGAAAAACTGAAAAGATAAAAACTTTCCCTTTAAAAGAAAATTTACTCAAGTATATAATCTATTTGCCAGCAGCACTTTGTGTATTATTTATTCTCTATGCTGTTGTGCCAGTGGGATTGCTATTCGGAGCTCATGATTACGACGAAAAATCCATCCTAGCTAACTTGAATTTTTGTCTTTTGGGAGCTATTCAAAGTTTTGTAGAAATTGTTTACTTATACAAACTTATCGACTTGCCAATAAAGAAAAAAGTAAGAGAAATAGAAGGTAGAAACAAAGGGTTAATTAACCTCAAAAAATATATTGTTATCAGTCCATTGAATATTGCAGCAATAATCGCTTTTTCCGCTGGACTGCAACTCTTAGCAGGGAATTTTATGAATTTATGGGGAATAGTTCCTGGGCCTAAAGAAATTTTTATTTGTTGTATTATAATAACAGCCATCAAAGGGGTTGTTTGGTTCACTGTAATTAAGATAAAAACCCCAAGTTCTATGTTCAAAGACAAAAAACTTGTGAGAAAAGAACTAAAACAAATTTCAAAGTTCCGTAAGGAGTTTGTTGAAGACATGGACAATTTAAGACAGGAACTCAGACAAATGGAATTAAATAGAATTAATGCTCAAATTGATAACCAATGTGATTCTCCCGGACCAAATAATATTCCCAATACAACTGTCTTAACAATGCCAGACGCTAACCTTGTCAGGTTTTCTCGAGGAAATCATGATTATGGGAAAGAGTTTAAAATGCTTAGGATCCAATCTTTCAGAGTTTTTACAATCCTTGTATTTGGATACATAGAAACCTTTGCCTTGTATTATTTAGTAAAGGGAATATCACAGATTTCTAGTGTTCCTTTGAGTCTTTTCACAGTTGTTTCTTTCCCAATCGTTAGCTTTATCTTTGGACTGTTTGATTTCAAATACAATATTGATAATTTCCAGTTGAGTACAATGAAGATAACAAGCATGGTGATCGCATCAGCATTGTATAGATTCCTTTACTTTAGAATTGATAATAAAAGTACAATGATGGGCTTGCTAGGACTCAAAGTTGCGTATAAAATTCTGGTCTACTTTTTCGGACTAGTTTTTGGAGGAGATTTGATTAACAATGCAAGGAAGAAGCTCAAGTTCAGCACTTATGGCACTTCCAATAGTGAGATGGAAGTTTCAAGGTTGAATTTTAGACGATATATATTTGAAAAATTTATGATTATACAAAAAGTCGATCTTTTCTTTGCTTTTGGGACAATATTGCCTCTTGCTTGCAGTGAGTCATGGGTCACTCACTTGAATTTTGGTCTAGGACTTGCATGTGGAGACATGAATTTTTATATAAGACTTGTTTTTGCTGATATTGGGTTTGATATGGCTCTGCCAATTGCTTTTTTGTTCTGGACGAAGTATTTATTGAAAAATACGAGCAAGAGTTTTAAAAGGGATTTATTTTCAGAGATTTTCAAGGCGTTTAATAATACAAAGAGTATTACAATAAGTTTGGAAATTATGATGTTGTATTTGTTGTTCTTTGTATTCATGAATAAAGAATAAAAATTAAAGATTCAGCATTTTAGAAGTATAATTAATGTATTTTCTTTCTTGTTGTTTGTTCCTTAGTTAATTCTACTTGTAGTTGATGTGAATAAGTCGTGTAATTCAAAAGTTAATTAAGATTTTTTTGTATTGATAATTTAAAGTTTTCTCAAAAACTGTTACAAGAAGATGATGGATTCCTAATAAAGAATAGTTTTAAAACAAATTTGGAGATTTTCCAATCAACAATCATTTTATTTAAACTCATGAGCTCATTGAATGATGATGACGTTCAAGAAACTTGGAATAAATTTATCAGCGTTAATTTTGCTTGGTTAATCTTGAAATCTGATAAAATATGAAGCGCTCATTATTAACCTTAAGAATTATGGATGAAATTGTTCATAGAAAGAAAGAGATGAAAGTTTTTTTTTCTTGATCAATGTTTACAATTTTCAGGAGAATAATCATTGCTACAAATATTCATATTAAATTATAATAAAACTAGGAAAAAAAAATCATTATAAAAAAATGTGAAAATAATACAAGGTATTTAGAATGACAAAAAAAGAGGGATTTATAAAAAATATGTATACAAAGCAATATTGCAATACAGTTAGGTATTATATTCTGATTATTTGGTTTAGAATGTCCATTTTAGGTTTTCTTTTGATATAATAGAATGTACGCATCATTCAATATTGTAACCTTTGATGATACTTTCTTTATTTCTTCATCATCGCATGTATACCACTTTAAGATACTTTTAGTATTATAAAGCAACAAATATTTACTTGATCTCCTCTCTTAGTGTAAGTTATATAATGTCCTTTCTCTAAGGTTCCTGTATGAGTTATAACTCCTGATAAAGAATAAAGAGTAGATTCTTTATCTATTTCCCTAAAAAATTTATAAAAAACTGTTTACTAAAAGGAAAGTACCCTTTAATTTTCCAGTTATCCGCAAGGTAGTTCACAAAATTGTTAATCTTTCCTTTTGAATCCTTAGGAAATCGGTCAAAATGAACTATCAAATTCTTTGGAAGGCGGTATAGAGCTCTCTTTTTCGAAACTTTGCTTGATTGTTGACACCATTCACAGACTTGAGCGGCTTCTAATTCGTATTCTCTTTCAAGGTTTGCTAGACAATCATCGATTGTTTTGATTTTATCTGAGTTAATTGGTAAAGAAAGGCTCATAGAATTCTTTGTTGATCTGCTCTTTCTCCCACAAGACAGACATTTAACGATATCCACTATGCCTACACCAAAGAGATCACTTAAATAGAAGGCCTGAGAGCCATTGAAATAAGAGAGGTTTGTATTCAGGTCATTTGAAACTGTATTATTACATGTATTCGAATCCAACACCTGAGACTCGAAAAGAATTTCATCTTGTAAGCTCATCAAAAAGGAATTTATAACTTCACAAGCGTCTTGATTCTTTTGAAAATCGAATTTATCCTTGAATAACTTCTTGAAAGTAGTTAAAACAAAGGTAGTTCTTCCTTTAACATGCGCATCAATGAGATCTTGAAAAGCTTTCCAATACTTGAACTTTTTAGCCTTGAGTGTATCAATATGTTGATCGCTTGTCGTGATCTCAAGAAGATCGATTGCTCCAAGAAGCATTTGAAGGCTTGCTATTAAGCTTGATTGAAATCCTTCATTGATCATTCCAATAGGCCTGAGATTAAAATCAATATATGAAGGCAATTTATTTTTTGATTTTGTTCCATCAAATGTAGCAGAGTCATCTAAGTAAAGACTTTTAACGCTTTTAGAAGCTTTCTCTGTCTTATCGAACCTTACTGACTCAGAGTATTGAGATATTTCTGGACCTCCGCCATAGAGTTTTTTTAAGAATTGCCAGATAGTTTCATTGACTGCATATAAAGGAGTTGGGTATTTTTTCATCAATACATTTTGTTTCAATTCGCGGTTGTCTATTGGAGGTGGAAGCTCTTTTCTTTCTCCTGCTAAGTATCTACTATAGATGTCCATCCAAGCATTTGCTACTAGATACTTCTTCAAAGCCTTTTTATTGAGATAAACCTTGATAAACTTTGCTTCTATTTTAATCCTAAAGACTTTGTAAGGCCATTTTTGATTATTTAAGGTACCTTTGTTGAAGTGGCCTATCTAATATATTTGCTACTATCTTCTCTAACCCATTAATTCCAAGAGATAAGTCAAATCCTTTATCGGTTGAAAAAGCCGACTAGTTTATGTTAAGACAACTTCTTTTCCCAAGCTTACCTTTGGAGATCTGTCTATACTTCCCTCTGTTTTGTCAGGAGAATTCCCAAATGGAGATTGTTCCGAGAAAATGAGCGATTTGGTTTGAGCTTTGGGGCTTTTTTCAATATAAGTCTTCCTCATAAAGAATTTATCAAAGATAGCACTGTCACCTTTTCTGGATTCTACAAAATGGTGCTCTTCATTTAAGCTTGGCTTGGATATGGCTCCTGGGCTGAAATTATCAAGAATAGTTGAAGATGGACACAAGCTTTTCATATTAAGGAATTGTGATAAAGATGGTATAAGTACTTTGCCATGTGGTATCCAAGGTCCTCTTGGGCGGAAAAGCTCTTCTTGCAATCTTTGCATATAAACTCCAGTTCTCTTTTTTTCTTTGAATAGTTAAGAAAATTTAAAAGAGAGAGTTACCGGGGCAGGATGAATGACGCTAGATTGTCTTTTAGAACAGGGTAAACAACCAGACGTCTTGAATAATTTCAGCATAGGTAATTAATCAAGAAATAAAAAGAAAACTAATCTATTGGCATTTTGCTATAATTAAACTGCTAAAGAGAATTTAACTTTAAATGGAATGACTCGGGGGTTATTAATAATATTCTGGACTTTTAATTAAGGTTAATCTCCTCATATTTTTCACAAGATAATCCCTGAATGAAAAGTAAATAATTCCTTTTTTTAGCCTCCAATAAGATACTTTTATGTTTGAGATTTTCTGGTTTTTGGAGATTTTAATAAAAGGAATTTTAATTGAGTTTTTACTTTCATCAAATTTGATTGAGTGGTTTCAAAGAGAATTAAATAAAAATCTTTTAATTATAATAAAATAGATAATGGTTAGTAAAAGGAAATGATTTATTAATTATTTTACCTCTATATAAATTTTAATCGAACCGAAGATAATTTGGAGTGAAGCCCATTTTTGACTTCTAAATCGACTCCATTGTATTTTAATTCTGACTTGATTTCTTTGTAAGAAGACTGTACTTATATCCAAAAGGCAAATATACTTGGTTTAAAAACTTAAAAGGATGGAATTCAAGACTAAAAACAGAAAAATTTTGAAGCTATTTTTACTTTTTATCTGAGCTTTATGGCTAGTATCTTTCGATCAAATGTGTTATTTAACAAAAAAGAGTCAGTTACTGATCACAATCATGTTTAAACTCGGGGCTTTTTGAGAGAATGTTTATTAAAATTAAAATTTAAAGCAATAAATACTTGCGAAATAAAACAACAATGATACTCAAACACTTTTTTCAGGCGTTTTATATTCAATTTTGATCATAAATGACGTACAAAGGAAATCTGTACAAATAAAGTGGATCTTTTTACACAAGACCGCATATTTCTTTTATTTAAATTTTGGTTATGAAAATAAGTAGTTTAATCCTTTTTTTCAACTCATAAAAACTTATTCTCCAGTAAAATTTACACTCATTTCTTAACTCCATTTCAACTTAACATATTTGATTCCAGACTGGTTTTCCTTTGAAGAAATTTCTTCATATTTTCTTTTCAAAGTCTTTTTCTCATTTTCTGCTTCAATATCCTCTGCAAAATCCATTTTACTTTTAGTTTGTTCAGAAAGATCAATATTTACTGAATCTTCATATAATCTCTTATTATCCGAAGTAATAAATTCATTACTTTCATTTCCTTTCTCTTTTTCAATATGAGCATCCAATAACGCATCAATCTCATCATAATCAAAATCATCTTCCTCGCAATCTTCTATGATATCACCCATTGTCTTACTATTCGCAGCCTGTTCTTCTATCATATTGCTCATATTCTCTTCCATGAAATCGCCTATTGTTTTACGATTGAAGTCAGTCTGTTCCTCTATTAGATTGAACATGCTATTTTCTTGATCTTTCGACAACAGCTCCTTTTCTTTGAGCTCGGAAGCCTTATCTTCTTTAATTTCCTTTATAAACTCCAATTTTGGTGTAACTTCATCTGGAATCATTCTGGGGTTAAATGAATAAAACCTGAAATCGGCCTTTGCTTTCAGAACAGCATTTTTTTTATTTGTCGTTACACTATTTGCTTTGATTCCATCCTTTAACTTTTCGCTTTTTTTAACGCTATTTTTGTATTTATAATACTCCATGCCTTCCATAAGAAGTATAATGACCTTTCCAGCTCTTTTTCTTCCTGTTCTTCCCATTCTTTGTACAAGTCTTATAGGAGAAAATCCCGAATCATAACAAATAATCAAATCAATTTCTCCAATATCCAATCCTTCCTCGCCTATACAAGTTGCTATTAATGTATTTAACTCATAATCTTTATATTTCTTTAAAATTTCAAATTGCTTTTTCTGATTAATTCCCTCATTTACTTTTTCTCCTCCTTTCTTTACTGTATTTTGTCCTATGAAAATACTTGGCTTGATCTTTTCATCTTTTTCTAAGAATCTGCATATTTCATTTGCACTTGATCTGTTATTTGTAAAAATCATTACACGAGATTGCTTTTCCACATTTTCTTTATTTCTAAAGAATTCCACCAATATTTCAAAGAGTTTTTTTAATTTGGGATGGTTTTCTCCTTTCATTCCTTCAATACATTGACACACTTTCTTGAATTCAGGAGACTCTATTAACTGCTTTTTGTACTCTAAAGGATATCCAAATTTATTCTTGAAAAAATAAAAGAATCATAATTAGATAAATTTTACCTTTAAGTTAGTTTTGAAATTTTGCATGCTTTCAATAAATGACTCCACACCTTGTTCCTGGAGAATTTTTTTACAATGACAAAGGGACGTAATAATTCCAATTATTTCATAGAATAATGTCTTATTTTCTAAAAGGGTCATGTTAAAGTAAAAAATGCATAAAGTCGTACCTGGACCAATGAGCATTGTATATTCATCAATCTTCTTATTAAATTCTTCAAGCATTAACAAGAGTTTGGTTCGATTGATTTCTGACACTTTATTAATCACGAGTTTACTTTCTTTGGGGAAGATTTCCATTTTATTTATCACTCTAATCGGTTTCATTAGAACTTCGTTCAGTATTTGATTTATTGCTGTTATCGCGGTAGTTTCCTTGATTAGAACCTCCTGAACTTGCCTGGATTGAATATAAGGTTTTACATCCTTATCGTTTTCATCCTTGGCTTCCAACCTTGCTATGTTTAAATTATCAAGGACCTCTTGGACTTTTTCTTCATTATTCCCTGGAGTAGCTGATAATGCAACGACTCTAAACCCAGAATTGACCTGATCAATTGACTTTACTATATTAGAGTAAGCATATTTTCCTAAGGCTCTATGTGCCTCATCTAAAAAAAAACTTAATAAATAGAACCAGAGGGAAAAGTACCGAAAATAATAAGCACAATTTTCTCAGGATCAAGTATTCCATTTGTAAGATCATTTTCAATGGTTTGTGGAGTCATAAAAAAGAGTCTTTTTTGTTCATAATACTCTTTTCGTTTTTTAGCACGGACGCTTCCTGTAAGCTCAAGCAAATCATCCTCATCTATTTCTTTTAAACACTCAACGGCCATTTTTTGCTGATTAACTAAAGGTCTGGTTGGTGCTAGGAAAAAAATTTTGCCATCAGGGAACCATCTATAATAGTTCAAAATGACATTTGCTGCTACAAAGGTCTTTCCCAAACCTGTAGGCAAGCAAACCAAAGTGTTATGGAAGAGGCAGGTTTCAACCATAAGGAATTGATATTCTCTAAAAGACTTACTCAGCAAATAAACCTGAAAAATAAAGCTTTATCATCAAGAAAACCTTACCCATGTCCTAATATTATCAGGGTCCATTTTAACTTTTGGTTCGTAACCAGAATTCTTTCCTATTTTTGTTTCGTAATCTTGGAAGTGTTTCAAAACCTCATCCAGACTCATCTTGTTAAAGTCAGGACCGTTATCTTTATCAAGAGAGTCTTTGATATATTCACTTATTCTCACGGATCCACAAACAGGGGTCGTTTTCTTGGCACTTTCTTTTAGTTCTTTATTTTTATCTCTAAAGTCGGTTGGGAGTGGCTTTTTAGTATTTTCTTGTGCCTGAGGCTTCATTGGGAATTTAATTGGGGCTTGAATTTGTTTTCCATTGCTTTTGTTTTGATTTTGAGGTACATTTTGGATTTTATTTTCTTCGATTTTCTTTAGAGGTTCGGTTTTTATTTGCTTTTCATCAACTTTAATTTGAGGCTCAGCTTTTATTTGTTTTTCTTTACTCTGAAGCTCTGAATTCCTTTGATTTGGAAGGCCAAAATATGATGAAATGTTGGATTGTTTAGGAGGTTTTGTATAAAGAGGCTATTCAATATTAGGGATGATATTAATTAATATATTCACTAGATCACATGCTCTCATTGAGTTGGTTTTAGCAAAGGGAGCTAAAAGGGGTGATTTATTACTATTTTGGTCATCTATGGAATGAATTATTGGAAGAGACATTGAGCGAGCCTGTCTATCTTGTTCGATAAGACTATCAATCAATAATAAATCATCCTATTGTGATACTTTAGCCAGGATAAGAAGGACTTACGTCGTCAAAATCTGGATCTCCTTGCATGTTCAATAAGTAGTTTAAAATTTATTTAAATTCTTTTGCAAATTAAAACGAAAATAAGGAGGGAAACAAGGACACTCCTCATCATTTCTTCGTTTATTTCCATAGTGAATGATAAGTGAGTGCAACCTACCCAGCTCAAACTATGGAAGAGATTTCAACGTTCCTTTTGAAACTTGATAAAGAAGTCAAACTTATTGAAGAGAGAACTTTTGTAATAATCCAATTCTTTTTCTTCCTTCCATTTCTTAGGAAATTTTTATATCCTTGAATATGAAAGGTTTCTTATATGGAATATGAGAAGCGAATTTATCCAATATATTTTGATAATATAGAAATTAATATTAATGAATCATTTAGTAGTGATCTATCAATTCTTGAGTAGTTTTATATAGTAATTAAAACACATTTAATGTTATAACTTCAAGTACTTAGTAAAAAAGTCAGAACCCTTTCAATAGAATTTCAAAAACTTCCTTCTTCCTCTTTTTAGGTCCCGAATTCAACTGTATTGATTTTTAACCGTAAGTATTAATATCAGAAAACTCGATATACAGAAACCCATCATCTGCTTTATACTGTGTATACAATTCTCCCATTGTTATGCCTGTATGTTTAGGTTAATAATACATGTAATATCTACCGGGTTTGATAATGTGTTTTTTATTAACAAAGCAGAATAAAGATTTGTGCTTATCATGAAGACTGGCTCGTTTCCTTATGTCTTCCATTACAAGAGAGAAAGGAAAACTACAAGGGACAAGTATACTAAAATGGTTGAATAGTAATTTCTAATATCCTTACTTTTTCTTTTCAAAGCAGTTCAATGTGCAAGATTTACTCTTGATGATTTCTATTGGGATGTAGTTGGGATTCTCTTTGATAAGTTTGTCTGCTATTGTTTTTCTATTGCTTTTAGGTTCGGTCTCAGGCCTTATTGAAGTCATGTTATTTGTAAAATTAAACTTTAAGTTGGAAATTTTTTCCTCTCAACAGAAAAGTTGCTCTTAAAAACCAAATTTAATGAGAGTTTAATGTGAGGGAGAATTTTTATTTAAGTGGGGTTTTCTTTTGTAATTTTCGAAGTTTTGGGTAATAATGAAGTTTATAATAGAAGAATCTCGACTTTTGGATGCTTGAAGAAAAAAAAATGAATTTAGTTTATTATAATTTTGACAAAATTTATTAATAAAAATGAGTTAATAAGAGAGGGGTTTTTTATTTCTTCTTCTTGAAACATAGAATTCACCAGAAGAAAATATTTTGAACCGAATTCCACAAAGTTTTACAAAGAAAGTTTAAATAGGGATAACTTTCAAATTATTCAAAATAATCTTCAGATACATATATTTTATTGAAATTGGCACATAGAAATAAAAGACCTTTGTTCAATGTTTTCATTAAATAAGGGTTTGAAAACACCTCAACGTGTTTTAATATGGCTACTCCTCATTTTCTAGGGGGAGAGCCTGAATATTTCCCATTCGACATCATCTAATGATTCTCTTTGAAAACAAATTCTATCATGCAGTCTTGATTTTCTCCCTTGCCTATATTCTCTTAGAAAATACCATCCTAAGCCCTTACCAAAACTCAAAGTAACGGGGCTGAACTAGCCACCCACCCCAGAAATCAGGCCTTGGAATCTTTTCTACATTTTTTAATTTGTTTTCATATTCCTTGTAATAGTAAATTCAAATCAATAAAATTGAAATACCTGAACTTTTTCTTCAAGTTCAGTTCTAGTAACTCTTCCGCTTTGAAAATGAGAAGCCCATGCACCAATCTGAGATTCTCTTGGTCGAGATTGGAAATAATGTGTGCTTTCTTCTTCAGAGATTTTATTGACTTTTCCTTCTATTCTCACAACTTTTTCTAAAAATTCCCAATGGAAAGTTAATGCCACAAAAGGATTTTCATTCATGTCATTTGATTTGCGACTTAAATAATTTGTATAGAAAATAAAACCATTGTCGTCAAAGGACTGTCTTAGTATTAGAAACCAAATTTTAAAGAGAATACCTTAAGTAATACTGGTCTGCCTGAAGGTATTCCTTGTTTGGAAGCTGTGCTTAAGGTCATTGCATTAGCTTCTCTTATCTCCTTTGTTGCTTTAGCAAGAAGATACCATTTATCAAACTCTTCAAAGGGATCTTTTGATATACTGTCTTCAGTAAGAATTCCAATTTCATAACTTATTCTTTCTGCGCTAAGGTCTTCGTGAACATGACTGAATCTTCGGATAAAATTGCTTGATAAGCGTATAGAAGATGAAAACGAAATTAACTTTATCATAAGAAAATTCCTAAAAATGAATAAATTTAAGCTCGGAATTCCAAATAATGTTTTAGAAAGGAAGTTATTGGAAACCTTTAAAGGTGACTTTATTTAATGCGAACAAAACAATTGCATTAAGGGATGTCGAAACAAATACAGCATGATTAACGAGTACATAAAGTATGTTATAAAGAAATTACAAATATCACAAAAAATAAGTATCAATAGAGTTAAAAAAAAGTTGGAATTAATGAAGCTTAAACGAAGAAACACTTCGTAGATTGAACACAGATTCACCTGTTATATCCAACTCTAACAAAGTCTGTCCATCAGTATTTGGATATACTCTTGGTGGATATCCGCCCCATATTTCATATTTTCGGGTCTCGCTTAAATAATATTTAGAACTTTTTCTATTCTATAATTTACCTATGTTCTTTCAAACAACTATAAATTGTTGTTATTGTATCAGATGTGAGGGCTTTAAGGATCAAAGTCTTTTTTCCAGTCTCTGTCCTTATTTTCAGAGTCGCGATTTTTTCAGGTAAAATTTCTTCTTTGTTTATCTCGATCTCTTTTTCAAAGTTCATAGTTGAAATCTCAATATAGTCTTCTGGTCTCTTCTTACAAAATTAGTTTGAGGGGTTTTATTCTCTTACATCAATAGAAAAGTCGCGTTTGGAAACACTTCGTGCATTTTCTTTATGACCAGACTGATTTGTGACAAAGTGATTACTTCTTCTTATTTCATGAACAACTCTTAGGCCTGATTTCCTTATAGGAGAAGCATTTTCGGCTTCTTGGCCTGTTCTATATTATTCATTAGAATTCATTAAACAGGTTAAATTTACAATTCAAGTTGGTTAATGAGTTCAAATGGAATTCCTTCAGGATATTTATCTTTAAGGATCGCAGGGAAATAACAATCCATTATATCCTCAAGAATTCCCTAGAAATGTTATTCAAAAATATATTCTCTATTAATACTTGCGACTCTTTTTCAGAGTATCTATAAAATGGATAACCTTCAATTTGAATTCCATCTTTAAATATTGTAAACCCAATCGGATCTCTCCTCTATTGATAATTTTAAATTATTGTATTCTCTTATCGGACCTGGAATTTATAAGCACCATTTTTGTCTTTCACAATATCTTGCTCTCCATCTAAAAAATAACGTTTTATGTTCAGAAAATAAGTTCCTTACCGATTAAGTCGTTTAAATCCTCTATCCGCTTCTTTATCAATTTGAAATCAATCTCTTTAGGGAGCCTGGTCCTCATACTATCAGTTTAATATTTAGTAAAATTTATATGACTAGTATTACGGAGAAATTGGCAATTCCACTTCAGCAATTTTCTCTGGCGAAGGTAATTCTACATATATGCTTTCTTGTTTCTTGAGAGGAGAGGGCTGCTTATCATCCTCTTCTAACTCGAGTCCATGTTTATCTAAACATCTCATCAGCTTCTCAATTTGTTCCTTTAATAATCGATTTTCATTCTAAAAGATGAAAAATGCTGTTATCTTTTTTCAAACTTTTAATTCAGAAATTTCATCTTGATAGTTTTTCTTATTCGTGTTCGCGTCTTTATATAACTTCTCTACTAATTGTGACTATAAATTGTCAGACTTTTCTTTAATGACTTTGATACTTTTGCTTTTATCTCTTCTCTTTGATTATTACAAAGCATTTCCAATTTTGCCAATCTTTGGCCTGTTGCAGCGAATTGCTCACTATTTCCTTTTTCTTTCAAAAATTTTTTATTTCTTTGTTATACTTGGTTTATGCGTTAACGGTTGAAGTTCTTTTTTAAATGATGGTTTGCTAAAATCTGTTTCTATATCACAATAAATAAAAAGTCATTGTAAAGAAATATACTTATTGACTCTAATTCTGGTTTTGAACG
>Ga0182742_1002738_pt1 | contig 18863 bp, 15 predicted proteins | sample eDN5th37CBELigMG_FD_128880 | JGI IMG/M metagenome (GOLD analysis project Ga0182742, IMG submission 128880) | Enriched Miracle-Growth compost microbial communities from Emeryville, California, USA - eDNA 5th pass 37_C BE-Lig MG (version 2)... ...
AAAGAACCGTGCGCGAGAGGCCGATCGGTTCTCTCTTACTGCTAGCAATCGAGCCGGTCCGCTTCTCGCGCCTCCCTCGATCCTAAACCTCGGGCGAAACACGCCGCGAGAACACTCCCGCTTGCCTGCTCTTTGACATCTCAAGCCGATTGCCGGTTCTCACACCCTCTGCCGTCATCCCCGGGCTTGTCCCGGGGATCCACGTCTTTGCACCGTTGCGGTTCCCAAGACGTGGATGGCCGGGTCGAGCCCGGCCATGACGAGGAGGCAATGACGAAGGAGTGACCTCACCGGCACCCTCCGGCCTCATCCTGAGGAGCGGACGCAGTCCGCGTCTCGAAGGAGGATTCAGAGACCACGGGAGACGCCCTCTCCTTCGAGACGGTCGCCATGCGACCCCCTCAGGATGAGGGCTGCGGGTTGCAACGGAATGAGGGCTGGGCTGCGACAGAGGGCTGGCCGCAACAGCGGCGGCCATGACGGTCGCCGTCCACGATGTCCGCTCGCGTTCCCGACGCAGACCGCGCCGGGAACGCCGGCCCTTCCCGGCGAGAGGGGGCTTTCGTCGGGCTCACTCGCCCATGGCGATGAGGTTCGCGTTGCCGCCGGCCGCGGCGGTGTTGATCGTCACGGTCTGTTCGGTGGCGAAGCGCAGCAGGTAGTGCGGCCCGCCGGCCTTGGGGCCGGTGCCGGAGAGGCCATGGCCGCCGAAGGGCTGCACGCCCACGACGGCGCCGATCATGTTGCGGTTCACGTAGACGTTGCCGACGGACAGCGCCTCGACGACGCGGTTCACGGTGGCGTCGATGCGCGAGTGAATGCCCAGCGTCAGGCCGTAACCGGTGCCCTCGACCGCCTCGATCATCTCCCCGAGACGGTTGGCCTTGTAGCGCACCACGTGCAGCACGGGGCCGAACACCTCCTGCGCGAGATCGTGCGGCCTGTTGAGCTCGAAGATATGCGGCGCCACGAAGGTGCCGGGGCTCGGCGCCGTTCCGGCATAATGGACCTTCGCCTGGCCCTTCATGGCCGCGATATGCGCGTCGAGCTTGTCCTTCGCCTCCTGGTCGATCACCGGGCCCACATGGACCGACACGTCGCGCGGGTCGCCGAGCTTCAGTTCGCGCGCATTGCCGGCGATCATCTCGATCATGCGGTCGGCCACGTCCTCCTGCACGCAGAGCAGGCGAAGCGCCGAGCAGCGCTGTCCCGCCGAGCGGAAGGCGGACATGACCACGTCGTCGGCCACCTGTTCGGGAAGCGCCGTCGCGTCGACGATCATGGCGTTGATGCCGCCGGTCTCCGCGATCAGCGGGACGATGGCCGCATCCTTGTTCGCCAGCGTGCGGTTGATGATCCGCGCCACCTCCGTGGAGCCTGTGAAGACGACGCCGGCCACATCCCGGTGTTCCACGAGGCGCGCGCCCACGCGCCCGTCGCCGGGCACGAGGTGCAGCGCCGTCTTGGGAATGCCTGCCTCGTGCAGGATCCGCACCGCCATGTCGGCGATCAGCGGGGTCTGCTCGGCGGGCTTGGCCACGACCGCGTTGCCCGCCATGAGCGCGGCGCTCACCTGGCCGAGGAAGATCGCGAGCGGAAAGTTCCAGGGCGAGATCGCCACGAACACGCCGCGCCCGCGAAGGCGCAGCACGTTGCTCTCGCCTGTGGGGCCGGGCATGAGCTCGCCGGAGCCGAAGAGATCGCGGCCCTGCACCGCGTAGTAGCGGCAGAAATCGGTCGCCTCGCGCACCTCCGAGAGCGCGTCGTCGAGGGTCTTGCCGGCTTCAACCTGAAGCAGATGCAGCAGCGCGCCGCGCCGCTCCTCCAGGAGGTCGGCCGCGCGCTCGAGAGCCTTCGCGCGGGTCGCCGCGTCCGTGCGGCTCCAGGCGCCGAAGCCGGCGCGGGCCGCCGCCATGGCGCGGTCGGCGATGTCGGGTGTCGCCTCCGTCACCTGGCCGACGATGGTCGTGCCGTCGATGGGGCTGACGACCGGGCGCGTCACGCCGGAGGCGGCCTTGCCGTCGATGAGCGGATCGGCCCGGAAGCTCTGACCGGCCACACGGCCGATCTCGCCGAGCAGTGCTTCGAGCGACGTGCGGTGGCCGAACTCGACGCCCTTCGAATTGGCGCGCTCGGAACCATAGAGGTCGCGCGGCAGCGGCAGCTTCGGATGGCGCGCCTGATCGGCCGACACGATGATGTCGGCGGGCCGCTTGAGCAGGGCCTGGACCGGAACGTTGGGATCGGCCGCGACCGACACGAAAGAGGAGTTCGCGCCGTTCTCGAGCAGGCGGCGGACCAGATAGGCGAGCAGGTCGCGATGCCCGCCGACCGGCGCGTAGGCGCGACAGGCGAGGCCCGGATTGTCCTCGAGCAGGCGCGCATAGAGCGCCTCGCCCATGCCGTGCAGGCGCTGGAACTCGAAGCCCTCCGTGCCCCCCGCCCGCTCGAGGATGGAGGCGACCGTGAGGGCGTTGTGGGTTGCGAATTGCGGATAGATGCGCGGGCGAAGGGCCAGCATCTTCTCGGCGCAGGCGAGGTAGTGGAGGTCCGTCATCGCCTTGCGGGTGAAGACCGGATAATCGTCGAGCCCGCGCTCCTGGGCGCGCTTCACCTCCGTGTCCCAATAGGCGCCCTTGACGAGGCGCACCATCATCGGGCGGTCGTAGCGCTCGGCCATGGCGGCGATCGCGTCGATCACGGAGCCCGCGCGCTTCTGATAGGCCTGGATGGCGAGGCCGAAGCCCTTCCAATCGGCCAGCGACGGATCCGCGATTACGGCCTCGATCACCTCGAGGGAGAGTTCGAGACGGTCCGCCTCCTCCGCGTCCACGGTGAAGTTCAGGTCGTAGGACTTCGCTTTGCGGGCCAGCTCGATCACCAGCGGCACGAGCTCGCGCATCACGCGCTCGCGGCTCGTCGCCTCGTAGCGCGGGTGCAGCGCCGAGAGTTTTACGGAAATGCCGGGGCGGTTCGGGAGCGGCTCGTTGCCCGCCGAACGGCCGATGGCCTCGATGGCGGCGGCGTAGGATTCGTAGTAGCGGCGCGCGTCCTCGGCCGTGCGGGCTCCCTCGCCCAGCATGTCGAAGGAATAGCGATAGAGGCGGCCCTTGGAGGAAGTGGCGCGCTTGAGCGCCTCCTCGATGGTCTGGCCGAGCACGAAATGGTTGCCCATCACGCGCATGGCCTGGCGGGTGGCGGTGCGCACGGCCGGAAGGCCGATGCGCTTCGTGAGCTGGCCCAGGATGCCCTCCGGGGTCTCGCCGGGCTGGATCACCCGCGCCGTGATGCCGAGGGCCCAGGCGGAGGCGGAGACCAGGAACGCATCGGATTTCGCCTCATGGCCGGCGAAATCCGCCTGCCCGAGCTTGTCTTCGATCAGCTTGTCGGCGGTGGCGGAATCCGGCACGCGCAGCAGGGCTTCCGCCAGCACCATGAGGGCAAGGCCCTCCTTGGTGGAGAGCGCGTATTCCCGCAGCATCTCCTCCACCCCGCCGAGACCGCCGCCTTTGGCGCGGATCGCCTCGATCAGGCGGGTGGCGCGCTCGTCGACGCGGCGCTCCCGCTCGGGAGACAGGCGGGAGCTCGCCAGGAGGCGGGCGGCGATGGCCTTGTCGTCCTCGGCGAAGGGCGGGTTGAAGGTCGGGGCAATGCTGGGGGTGAAGGTCATGGCGGGCCTCTGAAGGTTTCCCGGGAATATACGAGGGATGATGCCGCGCTTCGATGGCAATATTGCGCATTTGACCTTAAGATTGGCGGCGCTGAAACAGTTTGGGCGATGAAATGACGGCCATTGACCGGATCGATCGGAAGATCCTGAAGCTCCTGCAGCAGGACGGGCGGATTTCCACGGTGGACCTGGCCGAAAAGGTCGGCCTCTCGCCGACCTCCACGGGCGACCGCGTGAAGCGCCTGCAGCGCGAGGGCTATATCGCGGGCTTCGGGGCACGGCTCGATCCCCACCGGCTCGGCCTCGAACTCCTGGTCTTCGTGGAGGTCTCCCTCGACAAGACGACGCCCGACGTCTTCGAAAAGTTCGCCGAAGCCGTGAAGCGGGCGCCGGAGGTGCTGGAGTGCCACATGGTGGCGGGCGGCTTCGACTATCTGGTCAAGACACGGGTCGCCGACATGGCGGCCTATCGCCACTTCCTCGGCGAGATCCTTCTGGCCCTGCCGGGTGTCAAGGAAACCCGTACCTATGCGGTGATGGAAGAGGTCAAGAGCGATGGCATGCTGCCGGTGTGAGGCCCTTCATCCGTCATCCCCGCACGTGGTGCGGGGATGACGAGCGGCGCATTATCCCGTCACCTGCTCGACCTCGGGCTTTTCGCCGCGCGTCTTCCAGAGGCTCCAGCCCACGCCCGCCGCGAGAATGGCGAAGGTCGCGCCGAGTGAGACCGGGGCCGGGATCTTGGCGAGATCCAGCATGTCGGCCACGAAGATCTTGGAGCCGATGAAGATCAGCACGAAGGCCAGCGCGTATTTGAGATAATGGAAGCGGTGAACCATGGCGGCGAGCGCGAAATAGAGCGCGCGCAAGCCCAGGATCGCGAAGATGTTCGACGTGTAGACGATGAACGGATCCGTGGTGATGGCGAAGATGGCCGGAACGGAATCCACCGCGAAGATCACGTCCGCGATCTCGATCAGCACGAGCGCCATGAAGAGCGGCGTCATGAACCACGCTGGCTCGCCGGTCGTCGGATGGGGCTTCTTCACGAAGAAGTGCTGGTCATGGTGCTCGTCGGTGACGTTGAAGCGGCGGCGCATCATGCCGATCACCGGGTTCCTCGCGATATCGTATTCCGCGTCGGCGAACACGAGCATCTTCACGCCCGTCGCGACCAGGAATGCGGCGAACAGGTAGAGCACCCAGGAAAACTGTGAGATGACGGCCGTGCCGAAACCGATCATGAGTGCGCGCAGGATGATGACGCCCAGAATGCCCCAGAACAGCACGCGGTGCTGATAAAGGCGCGGCACGGCGAAAAACGAGAAGATCATGGCGATGACGAACACGTTGTCCATCGCCAGCGCCTTTTCGACCGCAAAGCCGGTCAGATAGTTCATGCCCGCTACGGGGCCGATATGCCACCAGACGAAGCCGCCGAAGGCGACACCGATGGTGATATAGAAGGCGCTCATGAGAAGGCTCTCGCGCACGCCGATCTCATGGTGCTTGCGGTGAAGCACGCCAAGGTCGAGAACCAGGAGAGCGATGACGATTCCAAGGAAGGCAAGCCACATCCATAGGGGCGTGCCGAGCCAGCTGAAGGCTAAGACGTCGAACATTTGACCGAACCCATTGTTGAACCACATCGGTTCCGACATCGCAGGGCGTCATGCGCCTGCCAGAGGGGCCCGGTCACCGATGACGCTCACATGGGAGCCGGAGCGAAAAGTTTCAAGAGCCTTGCAGAATGACCGGGCTGCTCAATTTCTCGTCAGACGGCAGCTTCAGGGCCGCCTTGCCCAACTGACAGGCTTGACCCTGGTCACCGATCTGCTTGCATGATCAACAACAACACAAGGCAGGCTCACAGCGAGCTTGGCCATAACAACAGAGGTGATGGTGATGGTGTCAGGACGCTCGGCGCGGGTGCGGTGGGGCAGTTGGCTCTTGGCCGGCGCAATGGCGCTTCTCGGTGCCGTGGCTGCGCAGGCGCAGACCCCCGTGCGGTTTTCCCTCGACTGGCGATGGGAAGGCCCGGCGGCTCCCTTCGCCGTGGCCCTCGACAAGGGCTATTTCAAGGACGAGGGCCTGGACGTCACGATCGACCCGGCGGCGGGTTCCCGCGAGCCGATCTCGCGGGTGGCCTCCGGCACGTACGACGCGGGTTTCGGCGACGTGAACTCCCTGGTCCGCTTTCGCGACGAGAATCCCGGCACGGACATCAGGGCCGTCATGGTGATGTATGACCGGCCGCCCTTCGCGATTATCGGGCGCAAGAGCCGCGGCATCACCAAGGAGGTATCGAGCCTGCAGGGTAAGAAGTTCGGCGCACCGGCGGGGGATGGGGCGTTTGCGCAATGGCCGATCTTCAAGGCGGTCAACGGCATCGACGATTCCAGCATGCAATTCGAGAACGTGGGATTTCCGGTCCGCGAACCGATGCTCGCGCAGGGCGAGGTCGATGCCGTGTTCGGCTTTGCCATGTCCTCCTACATCAACCTGAAATCCCGGGGCGTCCCGACCGACGACATCGTCGTCCTGCCCATGAGCGATTATGGCGTGGACCTCTATGGCAACGCCATCATCGTGTCGGAGAAATTCGCCAAGGAGAAGCCCGAAGCCGTGAAGGGGCTGCTGCGCGCGATCATGAAGGGCGTGCACGATACGATAAAGGATCCGGAGAGCGCCGTAGATTCGGTGATCAAGCGCAACGATATCGCCAAGAAGGACGTGGAGCTCGAACGGCTCAAGATGGTGCTGGAACAGAATATGCTCACGCCATGGGTGAAGGAGAACGGTTTCGGCGGCATCGACAGTGCACGTTTCGCGAAGGCCCTCGACCAGATCGGATTGGCCTTCACCTACAGGGAAAAGCCGAGCGTCGAGAGCGTGTTCACGGAGGAGTTTCTGCCGGCCGCCGATCAGCGGAAGGTCCACTGAGGATTCTCCGGGCCCTGTCATCCCATCGACCGGGCCTTTTCACAGCCTGGAGCATGATCCTGAAAGTCGGTTCCGGCTCTAGCGTCTGAGCGAAAGCGGATTGTCGGAAAGCGCCTGGGCATCTGGCTCATCGACGGCAGGCTTGCCGAGGAAGGCGTTCCAGAGCTTTTCCACCGTCTCTCGCTCCAGATCGTCCACGATGAAGACGAGACGGCTGCGTCGGTCCTCGCTCGGCCAGCGCGGCAGGATGGCGGGCACATGGATCACGTGCTGGACGCCGTGGATGACGACCGGGTGCTCCGGATCCTCCGCGAGCGCCACGAGGCCCTTCACCCGCAAAAGCTTTGCGCCCTGCGATGAGCGGAGCAGATCCAGGAACATGTCCAGGGTGCCCTGGCGGATCGGCTGATCGCTGGCAAGGCAGAAAGCGCGGATGCGCTCGTCGTGCCGGTTCACGTCGTGATGGTGATGATGATGGTCGTGCCCGCTATCGCCATGGTGGTGATGCGCATGCTGGTGAGCGTGGCTCTCGCGCTCGGCGTCCTCGACCGCCTCCGTCTTCAGCCACTCGGCCACGTCGGCGATCTTGCCGTCGAGATCGAAGAGGCCGCCTGACACGATCTCCTCCACGGGGGCATCGGCCTCGAGGATCGCTGCGCCCGGATTGAGCTGGTGCAGTCTCTCCCGCAGGCCCGCAAGGCTCGCCTGATCCTCGGCCAGATCGGTCTTGGTGAGGACGATCCGCTCCGCGACGGCGGCCTGTTTCACCGCTTCGCGATGCGCGTCGAGGGTTTGCGCGCCGTTGATCGCATCGATCACCGTCACCACGCCTTCCACCGCGTAGCGCATGGACAGATACGGATGATAGAGCACCGCGTGGAGGATGGGGGCCGGGTCCGCCAGGCCGGTGGTTTCGATGATCACGCGCCTGAAGGGCATGATGCGGTCGTTGTCGCGCTTGCGCAGGAGATCTTCCAGGGTCGCGATGAGATCGCCGCGCACGGTGCAGCACAGGCAGCCCGCGGAGAGGAGCACCATGCCCTCGTCGACGGTCTCCACCAGCAGGTGGTCGAGACCGATCTCCCCGAATTCGTTGATGATCACGACGGTGTCCTGCAACGCGGGACTCTTCAGCATCCGGTTGAGCAGGGTGGTCTTTCCGGCCCCGAGGAAGCCCGTGAGGATCGTCAGCGGAATCGGCGGAGGCGGGCTCATGGGAGCGTTCGTCATGACTTAATCCCCAATGGGAACCAGCGTTGCATCCCGGGTGTGGCGCTGTCCCATAAGAACGTTGGTGATGATGGCGGCCAGCACAAGGGCCCCGCCTGCAAGCTGTAGAGGAGTAAGGCTCTCGTTCAGGATCAGCGCCGAGAACAGGGAGGCCACCACGGGCTCCGCGCAGTAGACGATGCCGGCCGCCACTGCCGGAATGCGCCCGAGGGCCAGGAGCTGGAACACGAAGCCGACGAGATAGCCGCCGATCGTGACGGCAACCGCGAAAGGAGCCAAGGCCAGGACCGATGGCGGCGCGAGCTGTCCCGCCACGAGGCTGATGAGGATGGCCGTGGGCAGCACGATCAGCTGGACCCAGAGGACCTTCGCCACCACGCCGGTCTTCGAGCAGCGCGCCGCCGCGAAGAACTGGACGGCCGTCCAGATGCTGCCGCCGAAGGCGAGCGCCAGGCCGCGCCAGTCGAGGCCGGTGAAGGCGGGCCCCACCACCAGGCAGACCCCGAAGGACGCGATGACGACCACGACGACAAGCGCCAGGGTCAGCGGCGTCTTTTCCACGAAGGGGCTCGCGAGGACGATGAGGATCGGATAGGTGTAGAACACGACCGCCGCGACCGTCACCGGAATGAAGGCGACGGACGACAGGTAGCAGATGCCCTGGAGAGCGCTGGCAATGCCAAGGAGAAGAATCGTTCTCCGCTCTTCCCGCGCCACGGCAAGCGAGCACCTGGCGACGAGCGCTATGGCGGCCACGAGCGCAAGCATCAGAAAGACACGGTAGACGACGATCGCCGAGCCGCTGGCGCCTGCGAAGGACGCCACGCGGGCATAGACGATGTTGATGCCGTAGAAGCCGGCGGAGCCGAAGGCCAGGAGGAGGCCGGGTGCGTGGGAGAAGCGCGTCATGTCGAGGGCGTGGTTCGGGGGACGCACACCGTTCGCGCGGATCGGAGGTGAATGCAAGGGGTGTCACGCAAAACGCCCGGCGCTTGGCCGGGCGTCGCGATCCATGGGAGACGGATCAGTTCGTCGTCGATTTGGCCTTCGAGGCGGCCGCCTTCTGGTCCTTCTTGGCGGCGGGCTTCTTGTCCTGCCCGGTCACCGGCTTCACGGTGACGCTCACGCGGCCCTTGGACTTTGCCTTGTCGTCTGCGCTGGCAGAGGTCGCATCCGGCTTCTTGGCCGTCTGTTTGGAGCTCTTCTTGCCAGAGGCCGCCTTCTTCTGACGGGCCTGTTCAGCCGCCTCCTCGGCGGCGGCCTGAGCGGCGAGCTCGGCGTCGGAGGGCGGGTTCAGGCCGATCCAGACGCGTTCGGGCTGCACGGCAGCGCGGGGGCCGAGCACCGTGCGCATGGGTTTTTGCGTGTCGCCCGCAAACGCCATGACGTCGGAAGAGAAGAGATTGGGAATGTTCGAGTTGTTGTCCTCGGCCACCACCGGGGTGTCCTCTTCCTGAGGCATGGGTCCACGCCGGTCGCAGATCACCGAGCGCATGTCGGGCGGAGTGGTATTGGCCGAAACGGGCAGGGCGGAGAGTTCCGGGTTGGTGAAGTTCACCTTGCTGTTGAAGCCGCGGTCGAACAGCTCGGCAGCCTTCATCGTGCGCTCATTGGCGGATGGGGCGCCGAGCACCACCGTGATCAGATGGCGGCCCCCGCGCTGGGCGCTGGCCACCACGTTGAAGCCCGACGAGCAGATGAAGCCCGTCTTCATGCCGTCGGCGCCCGGATAGCGCCCGATGAGGCCGTTGGTGTTGCGCATGATCCGGCGGCCGAACTGCACGGCGCCGATATGGAAAAGGTCCTGATGCTCGGGGAATTCCGTCAGCAGGGCGCGGGCGAGGATCGCCATGTCGCGGGCCGTGGTCTGGTTGCGCTCGTCAGGCAGGCCGTGCGGGTTGGCGAAATGGCTGCTCGTCATGCCCAGCCTTTGCGCCTGGGCGTTCATCAGCGCCGCGAAGCCGTCGATGGAGCCGCCGATGTTCTCCGCGATGGTTGCGGCAATGTCGTTGGCCGACTTCACGAGCATGATCTTCATGGCGTTGTCGAGACGGATCTGGGTGCCCGGCTTGAAACCCATCTTCGACGGCGGCAGCGCTGCGGCGCCCTCCGTCACCGTGAGCAGGGTGTCCATGCTCAGCTGGCCGGAGCGCACTTTGTCCAGGACGACATAGGTTGTCATCAGCTTGGTGATGGAGGCCGGGTACCATGGATCGGTCGCCCGCTCCGCGTGCAGAACGCGGCCCGACTCAACCTCGACCACGAGGGCTGGGGTGCCGGCAGCCAAAGCCTGGCCGCTCAGAAAGGCGGCAATGGCAAAGGCGGTCGCGCGAAGGGCTCGGCTAACGTTCATACGGAACGACTCCTTGGACTAAAGCAACGTTCGGAGAGGGGATTCTAAAGCCCCGCTTGCCAGCTGAGCTACATTGTTATTCCCAAACCGTGGCTTTGGCTAGGTTTGGGCAGTGCATCGCAATCCCGGTCTGCTCTTTGTACCGAACTCCGTGGCAAGAGAGTGGCAAGAGCCGCTCGCTTTAAAGAACAAGGAAGCGGGCCATTGTTTCCCTGTGGACCACCTGTTGTCGTGCACAGGCATAGTCGATATAACATAATGAAACTCCTGCGCCTTAGGCCATCCCGATGATCGACCCTAACGAACCCGCTCCCGGAAAGCTCGCTTATCGCGCGCTCCAGGTGGGAGATCCCGCTCCCTGGTTCACGCAGGCCTGCACGGCCAATCCGCAATACCATTTCGAGGCCGCCGCGGGACGCTACCTCGTCCTGTGCTTTTACGGCACGGGATCCGACGAAATCGGGTACGAGACCCTGCGGGTGTTTCAGGAGACGCATCGGGATCTCTTCGACGACGACAAGATCGCGCTGTTCGGCGTAAGCTGCGATCCGTCGGACGCGTCTGAGGCGCGCGCGCGGCAGATCCTGCCCGGCATACGCCATTTCTGGGATATCGATGGAAGGATCGGACGGCTCTACGGCGCGATTCCGCACGATGCTGCCCCGGGTCACACGCAGGTCGCCCTCCGCCGGTTCTGGATGGTCCTCAACCCGACGCTGCGCATTCGCGCCATCTTCCCCTTCAGAGGCGATGGCAGCGACCGCGAAGAAGTCATGACCTGCCTCCGGGCGCTGCCGCCGGTTGACCGCTTCGCAGGGTTCGAGGTGCCGGCTCCTATCCTGATCATTCCGGACGTGTTCGAGCCTGACTTCTGCCGGCACCTGATCGGCCTTTACCAAAAGCATGGGGGCGAGGAATCCGGCTTCATGCGCGAGGTCGACGGAAAGACCGTTGCCGCGCATGACCCAGGTTACAAGCGCCGCAAGGACTTCACCATCACCGATCCCGACCTGATCGGGCAATTGCAGCGCCGCATCATGCGTCGCGTGAATCCCGAGATCGAGAAGGTGCATTTCTTCAGGCCAACCCGCATGGAGCGCTATATCGTGTCCTGTTACGCTGCGGAGGATGGCGGACACTTCCGCGCGCACCGGGACAACACCACCAAAGGCACCGCCCATCGCCGGTTCGCCGTTTCCATCAATCTCAACGACGATTTCGAGGGCGGTGAAGTGAGCTTCCCCGAATACGGATCGCGCAGCTACAAGGCGCCGCTCGGGGGAGCGGTCGTGTTCTCGGCTCCGCTGCTTCACGCCGTGTCCAAAGTCACGACAGGGCGACGCTTCGCCTTCCTGCCCTTCCTCTATGACGAGGCCGCCGCCAGGATCCGCGAAGCGAACAATGCGGCCCTTGGAGAGGGAGTGGGGGCCTACAAGGCCTGAAGCTCCAGCGAGACGGCAAGCGGCAGGATCGTGTCCCGCACGAGCGGGGCGAGCTTTCTCGACCCGGGCTCGCGCGGGTCCACCCAGGCATATTCGGCGATCTCGGCCCGGCAGGTGATGGGGCCTCCGATCCGGGCCGCGTAGGCTCTGGCCCGAACCCATCGTCCGGGCTCGTTGGCGGCAGGGGCCTCGAAGACGCCGAGCGGTTGCATCGATTCTGGAACGATGATGCAGCCGAGTTCCTCTTGCACCTCCCGCGACAGCGCCGCTTCGTCGCTCTCGCCGGGTTCGCGCTTGCCGCCCGGCTGCATGAAGCGCTCCGTGCCGCGCTTGCGGACGAGCAGCACATGTCCCTGCTCGTTGCGGATGAGGGCCGTGACGATATCGATCAACGCTCGCCCGCCTTGATCCATTTCGTGACCTGCGGCGGCTCGTAGTGGCGGATGGCGTCGATCAGGGCAGCGGGCTCGTCCTCCACGATCAGCATGGCGCGGTGAACGGGCTTCACGAAGCCGCGCTCCACCACGTCGTCGAGGAAATCGGTGAGCTTGTCGTAGAAGCCCGCGGCATTGAGCAGGGCGCAGGGCTTCCTGTGGTAGCCGAGCTGCGCCCAGGTCCAGACCTCGAACAATTCCTCGAAGGTTCCCAACCCGCCCGGCAGGGCGATGAAGCCATCGGACAATTCGGCCATCAGCGCCTTGCGTTCGTGCATGGAGCCGACCACCCGCAGGTCGCTCAGGCCCGCATGGGCGATCTCCTTGTCGACAAGGGATTGGGGCATCACGCCGATCACGCGGCCTCCCTCCGCCAGCACCGCATCCGCCACGGCCCCCATCAGGCCGACCGAAGCGCCGCCATAGACGAGTTCGATGCCGTTTCGCGCCAGGGTCGTGCCCAGCAGGCGGGCGGTTTCGACATAGATGGGGTCCTGACCCGCGCTGGATCCGCAGAAGACGCAAAGACGCATGGGAGATGTCCCTTGATTCGTTTCAAGTCATCCATGGAGGCCGAGCCCGCAGCAAATTCAAGGGCTGTTCGCACATGGGCGAAGGCCGGCCTGGACGAGGCCCGGCTTGCCGAACCGGCGGAAGCAATCCACCTTAATCCCCAGCAACCAGATCCTGTGAGGAGACCCCCATGACCGCCTGCATCGTCGGTTGGGCCCATACCCCCTTCGGCAAGCTCGACGCGGAAACCGTCGAGAGCCTCATCGTCCGCGTCACCAACGAGGCGCTGGACCATGCCGGGATCGGCCCCGAGGACGTGGACGAGGTGGTGCTCGGCCATTTCAATGGCGGGTTCTCCGCTCAGGACTTCACGGCTTCCCTGGTGTTCCAGGCGAGCGACAGGTTCCGCTTCAAGCCTGCCACCCGCGTCGAGAATGCCTGCGCGACGGGTTCCGCGGCCGTGCAGCAGGCCATCAAGACCATCGAGGCCAGGCGCGCGAAAACCGTTCTCGTGGTCGGCGTCGAGCAGATGACCCGCACGCCGGGACCCGAGATCGGCAATATCCTCCTCAAGGCCTCCTACCTGCCGGAGGATGGCGAGACGCCGGCGGGCTTTGCGGGTGTGTTCGGCAAGATCGCGGGCCAGTATTTCCAGCGCCACGGCGACCAGTCGGATGCCCTGGCGCTCATCGCGGCCAAGAACCACAGGAACGGGGTCGACAACCCCTATGCGCAGATGCGCAAGGATCTCGGCTTCGAATTCTGCCGCGCCGAGAGCGACAAGAACCCGTTCGTCGCAGGTCCCCTGAAACGCACCGATTGCTCCCTCGTCTCCGACGGGGCGGCCGCGCTCGTGATCGCCGACACGGAAACGGCGCTTCGCATGCGCCGCGCCGTGGCTTTCCGGGCAACCGCCCATGCGCAGGATTTCCTGCCCATGTCCAAGCGCGACATCGTCGCGTTCGAGGGCTGCGCGGAAGCGTGGCGGCGGGCGTTGGATCAGGCCGGAATCCAGCTCTCCGATCTCTCCTTCGTCGAGACCCACGACTGCTTCACCATCGCCGAGCTCATCGAATACGAGGCGATGGGACTCACTCCCCGCGGGCAGGGGGCGACCGCCGTCAAGGAAGGCTGGACGAACCGGGACGGCCGGCTGCCGGTGAACCCCTCCGGCGGCCTCAAGGCCAAGGGGCACCCGATCGGAGCGACCGGCGTGTCCATGCATGTCCTGTCCGCCATGCAGCTCTGCGAGGAGGCTGGGGGAATCCAGGTCCGGAACCCGGTCCTCGGCGGCATCTTCAACATGGGCGGCGCGGCTGTCGCCAATTACGTGAGCGTGCTTGAACGGATCAAATAGCCTCGCCTTTGATCCGCTCCTGCGCTCCGCAAGTCCGCAAAGGGCATCACCAACCCTCGTCGGCCTTGTTCCGGCGAGGGTGGCCCGCGGGGCCCTGCCTCACTCCCCCGGCGCCTTGGCCTGAACGGCCAAGGCGTGCAGGCCCCTGTCGAAGGCCTCCTTCAGCACCTCGTTGACGAGGCGGTGGCGCTCGACCCGGCTCTTGCCAGCGAAGGCTTCAGATACGATATGTACCCTGAAGTGAGTTTCTCCCCCCTCCCGCCAGCCGCCATGACCGCGATGCTGTTCCGACTCGTCCGTGACGGTCAGTTGGGACGGGTGCAGGCGCTCCTGCAGAGTTTGCGTGATCCAGTCTGTGAGGGTCATGCGCGTGGTAAACCTTTTTGAACGGGTCTGCGGCGAAAAGCTCTTCGGCCTTGGCTCGGGGCGTCGCTCCCCTCATAATGCTTGGATCATGGATCTCAACTCGCCTCTTTTCGACCGTATCCGGATTAAGCCTTCCGCCGACGAGCCCCGGGAGACGAAAGGGCCTGCCTGCGAGCATCCCGGCTGCAAGGCCGCGGGAGAGTACCGCGCGCCGAAGGGCCGGGACAGGGAAGGGCAGTATTGGCGCTTCTGCCTCGAGCACGTGCGCGAGTACAACGCCTCCTACAACTATTTCTCGGGCATGTCCGATTCGGCAGTCGCGGCCTATCAGAAGGACGCCATCATCGGCCACCGCCCCACCTGGGCCATGGGCGTGAATACGTCCGGCAAGGCCGAGGACGAGGGTCCGAAGCAGGAAACCCGCGACTGGGCCTATTTCGATCCCTTGGGGATCCTGAAGGGCGAGGACTTCACCCAGGCCCGCAGCCGCAGGGCTGCGCCCGAGCCCAGGCGTCCCCGCTATACGGGCGCGGTGCGGCGCGCGCTGGATATCCTGGGCCTGGACGAGACCGCCGATGGACCCGCCATCAAGGCCCAGTACAAATCCCTAGTGAAGCGCTTCCACCCGGACGCCAATGGCGGGGATCGTTCCTTCGAGGAGCGGCTGCGCGACATCATCAAGGCGCATGATACGCTCAAAGGCGCCGGCCTTTGCTGACGCGACCGCGTTTCATGCAGACCCCTTAGGCATTTAGGAAATTGCACCGCACCGCCATGGAGTTTAAGAAGCCATGGCAACAACTGAAACATCCACCCGTTCGAGAGGCCCTCATGACGGCACAAACCGATACAGCGACCCTACTGCCGGATATGAAGGTGTCAGTACGTCAGGTCTTCGGGATCGACACGGATCTGGAGGTCCCGGCCTTTTCCCAGGCGGAAGAGCACGTCCCCGATCTCGATCCGGATTATCTCTTCGACCGGGAGACGACGCTGGCCATCCTGGCGGGCTTCGCGCGCAATCGCCGCGTGATGATCACGGGCTATCATGGCACCGGCAAGTCGACCCATATCGAACAGGTGGCAGCCCGCCTGAACTGGCCCTGCGTACGCGTGAACCTTGACAGCCACGTGTCCCGTATCGACCTCGTGGGCAAGGACGCCATCGTGCTTCAGGAAGGCAAGCAGGTCACGGCATTCCAGGACGGTATCCTGCCCTGGGCGCTCCAGAACAACGTGGCCCTTGTCTTCGACGAGTATGATGCAGGCCGTCCGGATGTGATGTTCGTGATCCAGCGCGTACTGGAGCAGTCGGGCAAGCTCACGCTTCTCGATCAGAAGCGGGTGATCCGTCCCCATCCCGCCTTCCGCCTCTTCGCCACCGCCAACACGGTCGGCCTGGGCGATACGTCGGGCCTCTATCACGGCACGCAGCAGATCAACCAGGGCCAGATGGACCGCTGGTCCATCGTGACCACGCTCAACTACCTGCCGCACGACAAGGAGGTGGACATCGTCCTCTCCAAGGCAAAGCATTATCAGAACAGCTCGGAAGGGCGCGACATCGTCAACCGGATGGTGCGCGTGGCCGATCTCACCCGCAGCGCCTTCATGAACGGGGATCTCTCCACCGTCATGAGCCCGCGCACGGTGATCACCTGGGCCGAGAACGCCGACATCTTCGGCGATACGGGCTTCGCGTTCCGGGTCACCTTCCTCAATAAGTGCGACGAATTGGAACGCCCCCTCGTGGCCGAGTTCTACCAGCGCTCCTTCGGCAAGGACCTGCCGGAAAGCGCCGTGAACATGGTGCTGTCGTAACGCATTCTCCTGTCATTCCGGGACCGCCGAGCGGAGCCCGGAAACCATAAGCGACGGAGCTGGGCCGGAACGAAGCCCGTGATGATGGATCCCTGCCGTCGCGGGGGTGACGCAAGCGGGACTGTCAGGAGAGGTGAGATGTCCATCTCGAACCGTAAGCCGGGTGAGAAGAAGGAAGCGCCGGCGGAGCCGCTGAAGCGCTCCATCGCCGGCGCCATGAAGGCCATCGCCCGCAAGCCCGATCTCGAAGTCGCCTTCGCGTCGGACCGCCCGATGCTCATGGGCCAGGAGAAGGCCCGCCTGCCGGAGCCGCCCCGGCGGCTGACGCCACAGGATGTGGCCATCCTGCGCGGCAACGCGGATTCCATGGCTCTGCGTCTGGCGTGCCACGACGCGGTTCTTCACCGCAGGCTCGCCCCCGAGGGCCAGGCCGCCCGCGCCGTGTTCGATGCGGTGGAGCAGGCGCGCGTGGAATCCATCGGCTCGCGGCGCATGGCCGGCATTTCCTCCAACATCTCGGCGATGCTCGAGGACCGCTACCATCGCGGCGGCAAATACGAGGAAATCACCGACCGCGCCGATGCGCCCATCGAGGATGCGCTGGCGCTCATGGTGCGCGAGCGCCTGACTGGCCAGAAGCCGCCGGAGGCCGCCGCCAAGATCGTCGACCTCTGGCGCGATTTCATCGAGGAACGCGCCGGCCGGAACCTCGACGGGCTGTTGAAGAACATCGACAGCCAGCGCGACTTCGGGCGCGGCATCCGCGAGATGCTCTCCTCCCTCGACATGGCCGACGACGCGGCCTTCGATCAGGAGGACGAGGAGAACGAGGACGACACCGAATCCGAGCAGCAGGAACAGCAGGGCGAGGGCGAATCCGAGCAGGAATCGCAGGGCGACCGCGCCGAGGTCGAGGTCAGCGAGGATTCGAGCGACGAGATCGAGGACGGCGCGACGGAAGAAGCCGATGGCCCTTCCGGCGAGATGCCCGAGGAAGCCGACGAGGCGGATTCGGACGAAGCCGGCGAATCCTGGCGCCCGCCCTCTCGCTCCAATGAGGCGCGCGGGCCCGACTACAAGGCCTATACCACGAAGTTCGATGAGATCATCCATGCGGAGGATCTCTGCGATGCGGACGAGCTGACGCGCCTTCGGGCCTATCTCGACAAGCAGCTCGCGCATCTACAGGGCGTGGTGGGCCGTCTCGCCAACCGCCTGCAGCGGCGCCTGATGGCGCAGCAGAACCGCTCCTGGGAATTCGACCTGGAAGAGGGAACGCTCGATCCGGCGCGCCTGCCGCGCGTGGTCATGGACCCCTTCCAGCCGCTGAGCTTCAAGCAGGAGCAGGACACGAACTTCCGCGACACGGTGGTGACGCTGCTCATCGACAATTCCGGCTCCATGCGCGGACGTCCGATCACGGTGGCCGCCACCTGCGCCGACATTCTCGCGCGCACGCTGGAGCGCTGCGGCGTGAAGGTGGAGATCCTCGGCTTCACCACCCGCGCCTGGAAGGGCGGGCAGGCCCGCGAGATGTGGCTGCAGGGCGGCAAGCCCGCCAATCCGGGCCGCCTCAACGATCTGCGCCACATCATCTACAAGTCGGCGGATGCGCCGTGGCGGCGCGCGCGCAAGAACCTGGGCCTGATGATGCGCGAGGGTCTGCTGAAGGAAAACATCGATGGCGAGGCGCTCGATTGGGCGCACAAGCGCCTGCTCGGGCGGCCCGAGCAGAGGCGCATCCTGATGGTGATCTCGGATGGTGCGCCGGTGGACGATTCGACGCTCTCGGTCAATCCAGGCAACTATCTCGAACGGCATCTGCGCTACATCATCGAAGAGATCGAAACCCGTTCGCCCGTGGAACTCATCGCCATCGGAATCGGCCACGACGTGACGCGCTACTATCGCCGCGCCGTGACCATCGTCGATGCGGAGGAGCTCGGCGGCGTGATGACGGAGAAGCTCGCGGAGCTGTTCGAGGAGAACGCACAGCCCTCGCGCGGAGCGCCCCGTCGCCGGGCTTACGCGTGAGGCTTCTCACCCGCAGAAACCTGCTCCTGGGCGGCGGCGCTCTCACCGCCGTCACCGTCGCTGGCGCGGCCCTCGCCGAGCGCCCGCAGGCGTTTCGCGGCGTGACCCCAATTCAAGTCGGGGCCCAGCCGATCAGCCATCTGTCCAATACGGATCCGGACCGCACACGCTTCGGATCGCTCTCCTTTCGCTCCGGCCTCAGCCTTAGATCGGATGTTTCCGCCTTCGGGGGCTTTTCCGGCCTGTGGCGTTCACCGAAAGGGCAGGAGATCGTCGCACTGGCCGACAATGCACAGATCCTGAGGGCGCGCGTCGAGACGGCGGACGGGCGATTGTCGGGGCTCTCTCAGGCGATGATGTCGCCCTTGCTCTTGAGCGGCGGAATCCCCGCGCGCCGCTCCCGCTACTACGACACGGAGAGCCTTGCCATCGCTGGAGAGGTGGCTTTCGTGGGCGTCGAGCGCAGTCACAGCGTCATCCGGTTCCGCCGCAGCCGGGAAGGGGCGCTCGTCGAGGGCGTTCCGATCCCGGTGCCGGGCAGCCTCCGGGAACTCCCCCGCAACGGGGGGCTCGAGGCGCTCGCCGTCGCGCCGCAGCGTTCGGAACTCGCCGGCGCCCTGGTCGGGATCGCGGAAGGCGGGCAGGGCTTCATCCTCACGGGCGCACGACAAGGCATGTTCGAGATTCTGCGCAGCAACGG
>Ga0182742_1002739_pt1 | contig 18860 bp, 14 predicted proteins | sample eDN5th37CBELigMG_FD_128880 | JGI IMG/M metagenome (GOLD analysis project Ga0182742, IMG submission 128880) | Enriched Miracle-Growth compost microbial communities from Emeryville, California, USA - eDNA 5th pass 37_C BE-Lig MG (version 2)... ...
GATGAGTTTCATGAAGAGGAAGAAGCGCCAATTTTGGCCTCGTTAACAGACCGAATTATTGTGCTTGCAGAAGTAGAAGAAGAAATTAAAATGGCCATAGATGAGCAAGGCTCTGTATTGGATAGTGCAAGTGAAACCTTGCGTGCATTGCGTCATCAACTGCGACGCAATGAGTCGAGAGTCCGAGAAAAATTAGAAAGCATGATCCGATCATCCAATGCAGCAAAAATGCTTTCTGACACGATTATTACCATTCGAAATGATCGTTTTGTTATCCCTGTTAAACAGGAATATAGAGGGAATTATGGCGGAATTATTCATGATCAAAGTGCATCCGGCCAAACATTATTTATTGAGCCGCAATCTGTCGTTACCTTAAATAATGAACTGCAGGCAATCCGAGTAAAAGAGCAGCAAGAAATTGATCGGATTTTGACGCAATTGACAGCCCTTGTTTCTGGATATGCCGAAGAATTATTAGACATTGTGGGAGTCCTTGCAGAAATTGATTTTATGTTTACAAAAGCCAAATATGGACATCGCATTAAAGGAACAAAACCAGCTATTAATAATGCCGGGAAAATTGCCCTTTTTAAAGCGAGACATCCATTGATTGAAGCAGATCAAGTAGTGGCAAATGATATTGCGCTAGGAGATACCTATTCCACTATTGTTATTACAGGGCCAAATACTGGAGGGAAAACAGTCACATTAAAAACAGTAGGGTTATGTACATTAATGGTCCAAGCAGGATTGCCGATACCAGCGCTTGATGGTTCTGAAATGAGTGTATTCCATGCCGTTTTCGCTGATATTGGCGATGAACAATCGATTGAGCAGTCATTAAGTACTTTTTCTTCACATATGGTTAATATTGTGAAAATTTTAGAAGAAGTCGATAGCAATAGCCTTGTTTTATTTGATGAACTTGGGGCAGGGACGGATCCGCAGGAAGGAGCGGCACTGGCGATTTCCATATTGGATGAAGTAAACCGCCGCGGCGCACGTGTGATTGCAACGACTCATTATCCAGAATTAAAAGCATATGGCTATAACCGGGAAGGCGTGATGAATGCGAGCGTAGAGTTTGATATTGAAACACTAAGCCCAACCTATAAGCTGTTAATTGGCGTTCCTGGAAGAAGTAATGCTTTTGAAATAAGCAAACGATTAGGGCTGAGCGAGCGTGTCATTGAAACCGCAAAATCCCATGTAAGTGATGAAAGCAATAAAATTGAAAATATGATTGCATCACTAGAAAGCAGCAGAAAAAGTGCGGAAGCAGAATACAAAGAAGCACAGGATTTACTAAAGCAAGCTGAGATGCTTCATCGCGATCTGCAAAAGCAAGTGATGGAGTATTATGAGAAAAAAGAAGCCCTTGAGGAAAAGGCGAAAAAAGAAGCGGCTGAAATTTTAGAGAATGCCAAAAAAGAAGCAGAAACAGTTATTTCCGATTTGCGAAAAATGCAGTTAGAAAAACATGCGGAAATTAAAGAGCATGAATTAATTGATGCACGTAAACGATTGAATGATGCTACACCAGATATTCCGGTAAAGCGAAAAGAGACAGCTGCAAAAACGAACCATGTTTTCCGTTCTGGTGATGAAGTAAAGGTGTTGACGTTCGGACAAAAAGGTCAGCTGTTAGAAAAGATTTCTGATAAAGAATGGCAAGTGCAGATTGGAATTATGAAAATGAAAGTAAAAGAGGCAGATTTAGAGTTTGTGAAAGCGGCAAAAGTAGTGGAAACAAAGCCTCTTGCTACAATTAAAGGAAAAGATTATCATGTGAGTCTAGAGCTTGACTTGCGTGGAGAACGATTTGATAATGCCATTGCTCGAGTGGAAAAATATGTGGATGATAGTCTGCTTGCAGGATATCCTCGGGTATCCATTATCCATGGAAAAGGAACAGGTGCATTAAGAACAGGCGTGCAAGAATATTTGAAAAATCATCGTGCGGTGAAAAGCATTCGTTTTGGCGAGGCAGGAGAAGGCGGAAGCGGTGTGACCGTTGTTGAATTTAAATAAATAGTTTTTAGTTGATTTCATATGGGGAATGTTTGGGGAGGAGCTGATCTATTTTTGTGTTTGCATATGCCGCAGGAATGAATCAATCAGCTCTTTTTCCATAAAGCAATAAAAGATGATTTCGAACAAAAGTTAAGGAGATTTAAAATGGATCAGTTTTGGAATAATGAATATATAAAAACTGCCGGTGATTATAGTGTTGTTATTTTAAGCATGGTCGTTTTTTTGGCTATTTTTGAATTGGTGACAAAATATAATAATTGGGAAGAAATAAAAAGAGGCAATGTTGCTGTTGCGATGGCAACAGGCGGGAAAATATTTGGGATTGCAAATATTTTCAGGCATTCGATTATGCAGAATGATTCTCTTTTAACGATGATTAGCTGGGGCATGTACGGCTTCTTTTTATTGCTGGTCGGTTATTTTATTTTTGAATTTTTAACTCCAAGGTTTAAAATAGATGAAGAAATAAAAAATGACAACAGAGCTGTTGGATTAATCTCCATGATTATCTCAATTGGCTTGTCTTATGTAATAGGTTCGGGAATCTTAAGATAACTGAGAAAAAAGCCATTCAATTGTCGGAAACGGCAATTGAATGGTTTTTTTGCTAGAATGGGCTAAAGTTTTTTCTTTTTCAGCTGCACCCTACAGCCCTTTTTTTAGAAATCAAAAATTTGGGCTTATTTTAAAGAGCTGTTATGTGCAAATCTCCATATAATAATATGCTAGTACAACAGACAAGCTGATTATTATTAAGGAGGAAACAGGCGTGAGTGAGGAAAAGATATGGCTAAAGCTTTATCCAAAACCAATTGCCAAAAATGTATATTACAAGGCGGAGACGCTGCAACAATTATTAAAAAATGCTGCGAACGAATATCCAAAACATAAAGCCATCTATTTTATGGGCAAAGAGATGACATTTAAAGAATTATATAAAAAGGCATACAAACTCGCTTCTTTTTTGCAAAAGCAAGGATTAAAAAAAGGCGATAGAGTGGCAGTTATGCTGCCAAACAGTCCCCAAACAGTCATTAGCTTTTACGCCATATTATTGGCAGGAGGAATTGTAGTTCCAACAAATCCGTTGTACAAAGAAAGAGAATTGCATTTTATTCTGCAAGATTCCGGTGCAAAAATGATTATTGCATTTGATCAGCTATCCAAAAATGTTCAATCGGCAAAAATCGGCACACGAGTAGAAACAGTTATTTTCACCGGCATACAAGACTTTTTGCCATTCCCCAAAAATCTTCTTTATCCCATTATGCAAAAAAGGCAGCAAGGCAAACTTCCTGCCATTATAAAAAATTCATCTACCTATCTTTTACCCCATATTTTAAAAGCGCGAGCTGCTGACTTATTAGAGTATCCTGTTGATTTTGAAGAGGATATTGCCATTATCCAATATACCGGTGGAACAACAGGTTTTCCAAAAGGAGTTATGCTTACACATCAAAATTTAATTGCCAATACTTCCATGTGTCGCCAATGGCTGTATCAAATGAAAAAAGGGGAAGAAAAAATGCTTGGTTTGATGCCACTGTTTCATGTATACGGCATGATGACCGTAATGGTTCTTTCTGTAATGGAAATTTATCAAATGATTTTATTGCCAAAATTTGATGCAGAGACAACCTTAAAGACAATTCATAAACAAAAACCAACAGTATTTCCTGGTGCACCGACTATTTATATTGGCTTATTGAATCATCCTGCTATTTCTAAATATGATCTTTCCTCCATTAAAGGGGCCATCAGCGGCTCGGCTCCACTTCCGGTTGAAATTATCGAAAGATTTCAAGAAAAAACTGGCGGCAAGCTAGTAGAAGGGTATGGTCTAACTGAAACTTCGCCCGTTACTCATGTGAATTTTTTATGGGATCATGAAATTGTCAAAGGAAGCATTGGAGTGCCTTGGCCGGGGACGGATGCTGCTGTTTTTTCAGAAGAAACTGGCGAAAAACTGCCTCCAGGAGAGATTGGAGAATTGGGCATCAAAGGACCGCAGGTAATGAAAGGATATTGGAATAACGAACAAGAAACAGCAAATGTATTAAAGGATGGCTGGCTGTTAACAGGAGATTTATGCTATATGGATGAAAAAGGATATTTTTATATTGTGGATCGGAAAAAGGATACCATTATTGCAGGTGGATTTAATATTTATCCTCGTGAAGTAGAAGAGGTGCTGTATGAACACCCGGCAATAGAAGAAGCGGCTGTTGTAGGCATTAAAGATGAATACCGGGGAGAAACCGTTAAAGCGGTGATTGTTTTAAAAAAAGGAGCAACCGCAACAGCAGAAGAATTAAATCAATTTATGCGGCAAAAAATTGCTTCTTTTAAGGTGCCAAGAGTATACGAGTTCCGTGCAGAATTGCCTAAAACAGCTATAGGAAAAGTGCTGCGTCGGGAATTAAAAGACCAAGAAAAGAGAGAAAAAGAGTAAACAAAGGGAGGGGATTTTTTATGAATATTATTGTTTTGCTTTCACGAGCAATTGATTCGGAGCAGCAAATGAAATTAAAAGCTGGAGAAATTGATTATGCGGATGCTTCTTTTATCATCAATCCATTGGATGAAATTGCTTTAGAAGCAGCGATTTGCTTAAAAGAAAAACATGGCGGCAACATTATTGTTGTATGTGCAGGTCCAGAGCAGGCGGAAAAGCAGATTCGTTTTGCTTTGGCGATGGGAGCTGATAAAGGCATCCATCTGTTGATGGATGACCTTAAAGAGAATGCCTCACAAATAGCTCAGGCAATTGCTTCTTCCATTCAAACAATTCCTTTTGATCTAATCATTGCAGGAGCGTTTGCGATAGATGGAGGAAGTGGACAAACAGGACCAAGAGTTGCTGCTAGATTAAACATTCCGTATTTAACTACTATTGCATCAATAGATGTGGAAAAGGATGAAGCAATCATTAGAAAAAAAGCAGGAAATGCAATAGAGATTTACAGAGGAGTACTGCCGCTTTTAATAACAGTTCCTCAAGGATTCAATGCCCCAAGACTTCCAAGTGTGGCTGGCATTATGAAAGCGAAAAAAAAACCGGTAGAGAAAAAACAGCCAACATCTGTGAAAGAACAATTCTCCCTTGCTGTTCAATATGAACTCCCAGCCAGCAATAGAAAAAATCAAATGCTTATGGGAGATGGCAGCATGCAAGCCATTCAGCTTGCAGAGGTTTTAAAAAAATTATTATAGGCACTTTTTAGAAAGGAGGAAAAACATGGTGGCAGATAAAATTGCAGTGATTGGAGAAATTCAAGAGGGACGTCTTCGTCCGGTAACATTGGAATGTATAGCAGCTGCAGAAGCTTTAGCAGAAAATAAGGAGATTATCGTCATTTTTTGTGGAGAAAAGCCCACGGAAGTGGTATGCGAAGAAATATATTATTATTCAGCGGCAAAAATAATCTGGACATTCCTTGCTGAACAACAGAAAACACTAGAAATGTATAATTTATGCTTTCAAACGATTCTGGAAAAAGAAAAACCTCAAAAAATCATTTTTGGCAATACAGAATTAGGAAAAGCTGTGGCCCCGTATATAAGCGAAAAGCTTTCTTATCCGTTATTCTCCAGCGTTAGCAGCCTAGAGAGAACAGATGATGCAATAAAAGCAACCATGCCTATTTTTTCAGGGAAGCTTCAGCAAATAATAGATATGGATTTGCAGGAATTTATGATAACGATCAAGCCTAACTCTTTTTCCATGCCAACAAAAAAAGACCTCCAAAAAATCCCGATGGAAGAAGTGAAAATAGAGAAAAAAACAGCGATTTTTCCATTGGTGAAAATCGAAAAAAATGCAGAGTGCACAAAAGAATTGATTGATGCGAAAGTGATTGTCGCAGGAGGAAGAGGTCTGCAAAATGAGGAAGGATATCATTTATTAGAAAAGTTAGCGAGTTTAGTCGGCGGAACGGTAGGAGTATCCAGAGGCGCGGTGGATTTAGGAGTCGCAGATATGTCATTGCTTATTGGCCAAACTGGCAAAACAGTTTCTCCAGATATTTATATCGCTTGCGGCATTTCAGGAGCCATTCAGCATATCGTGGGAATGAATTCAGCGAAAACAGTAGTTGCCATCAATAATGATCCGAAAGCGCCGATTTTTGCTGAAGCGGATTATGGAGTGGTTGGTGATATCTTTGAAGTGCTGCCAGAAGTAATAAAGGCACTAGAATCTACAAATAAGGATAATTAACTATGCTCATGCAAACTTAAAGAGTATTGATATGCTGAATAATCCCTCGAATATATAAAGCATTATAGGAGAAATTAAGGATGAAACAAATTATTAGCATCAAAACCAATTCGATGGTATACTTTCGATATTATAAGTTAACATTTTGAGGAGGCAGTTTTAAATGGCTATAACACATGCAACAGATCAAAACTTTGAAACAGAAACAGGTTCAGGTGTTGTACTTGTAGATTTTTGGGCTCCATGGTGCGGACCTTGTAAAATGATTGCTCCAGTTTTAGAAGAACTAGATGCTGAATTGAAAGGCAAAGCAAAAATTGTAAAAGTAGACGTAGACGAAAATCAAGGATCAGCATCAAAATTTGGTGTAATGAGCATTCCAACTTTATTAGTATTTAAAGATGGAGAAGTAGTAGATAAAGTAGTTGGGTTCCAGCCTAAAGAAGCGCTTGCTGAATTATTGGAAAAACATGTGTAAAAAAAATGTGAAGAACAAATCGTTCTTCACTATTTTTTTTGCAGAAGGATGTCTTCTGATAAATAACTGGTTATCCTCCACCTTTCTCTTTCTATCTTTTTTCTTGCTGAAGCCGCTTGAAACCAATTATCATAATAAATAACCAAGAAAAAATCTTATTTTATTAAGGCGAAGGAAAGAATATAAACATGCTTCAATCACTATTTTATGCAGAAGACTAGCATTCAGGGAGGAAGACGATGAATCAAACCATTAAAAATAAACTGATGCTCTTGCCTGATCAGCCTGGATGTTATTTAATGAAAGATCGGCAGGGCACCATTATTTATGTAGGCAAAGCAAAAGTATTAAAAAATAGAGTGCGTTCTTATTTTACAGGGTCTCATGATGGAAAAACCTTAAGGCTTGTAAATGAAATCGAAGACTTTGAATACATTATCACCTCTTCTAATATAGAAGCATTAATATTGGAACTTAATTTAATCAAAAAGCATGATCCAAAATATAATATCATGCTGAAGGATGATAAAAGCTATCCATTTATTAAATTAACAGCAGAAAAGCATCCAAGACTTATTACAACAAGAAAAGTGAAAAAAGATAAGGGCAAATATTTTGGTCCATACCCTAATGCGCAAGCTGCGAATGAAACGAAAAAATTGCTTGACCGCATTTATCCATTGCGCAAATGCAGCACGCTGCCGGATAGAGTTTGCTTGTATTACCATTTAGGCCAGTGCTTGGCTCCATGTGTAAAGGATATCGATCAAGAAGAATATAAAAAAATCGTTGATGAAATTACAAGTTTTCTTAACGGCGGCTATCAAGAAATAAAAAAAGAGCTGACCGAAAAAATGACGGCTGCTGCAGAAGAATTGGATTTTGAACGGGCAAAAGAGTATCGCGACCAGATTGCCCATATTGAAGCAACAATGGAAAAACAGAAAATGACGATGACAGATCTAGTGGATCGAGATGTTTTCGGCTATTCTTTTGATAAAGGCTGGATGTGCGTTCAGGTATTTTTTATTAGACAAGGAAAGTTAATTGAAAGAGATGTCAGCATGTTTCCGATATATCAAGACCCTGAAGATGAAATGCTGACTTTTTTGGGGCAATTTTATCAAAAAGAAAATCATTTTAAACCGAAAGAAATATTATTGCCAGATTCGATTCAAGGAGAAATGGTGGAAGAACTGCTGGGAGTAAAAGTACTAATCCCTCAAAGAGGGCAGAAAAAAGATCTTGTTCTGCTTGCAAAGAAAAATGCCAAAAATGCTTTAGCAGAGAAATTTGCTTTAATTGACCGGGATGAAGACCGAACCATTAAAGCAGTAGAAAACCTGGGTGCACAAATGGGCATTTATACACCGCACCGTATCGAGGCATTCGATAACAGCAATATTCAGGGAACAAATCCAGTATCCGCAATGATTGTATTTATTGATGGAAAACCAGCAAAAAAAGAATACCGAAAGTATAAAATAAAAACAGTGGAAGGGCCCGATGATTACAATTCAATGCGAGAAGTGGTGCGAAGAAGATATCAGCGGGTGCTGAAAGAAGGTCTGCCGCTGCCTGATTTAATTATTATTGATGGAGGAAAAGGCCATTTGGAAGCGGCAAGAGAAATACTGGTCGATGAACTTGGATTGGATATACCAGTTGCAGGATTGGCAAAAGATGACAAGCATCGGACATCGCAGCTTCTATTTGGAAATCCATTGGAAATAATCCCATTGGCACGCAATAGCCAGGAGTTTTATTTACTGCAAAGAATTCAAGATGAGGTGCATCGGTTTGCCATTACTTTTCATCGAAGCCTTCGCGGAAAAAATGCATTTCAATCTCTTTTAGATGAAATTCCTGGCATTGGCGAGAAACGGCGCAAACTTTTATTAAAAACATTTGGATCTGTCAAAAAAATGAAAGAAGCAAATATAGAAGAATTTCAGGCAGCAGGCATACCCGCATCAATTGCCGAAGAACTGAAAGCGAAATTGAATGAACAAAATTCTGCCAATAAATTGGTGCAAGATAAAAAACAATGATTGTATCATAAAAAATCATATGCTATAATGATGGCAACTTATACTTAATAAGTGATGGTAGAGGTGCGAACTTCAATAGTAATAATCCGGAGAAGAATGAGCTTCAGAGAAGGATTATGAAAGGGGAGTTCGCCGAAGCAAAGAAAATCTCATCATTTTCTTTGCTGGTTTTGCATTAAATAAATGCAAGACTGTCAAAACAAGGAACTGTTTTGGAGGGCTATCTCACTGTTTGTGCACACGATGATATTTTTCTGCACGGCAATGAGACCTTCTCATTGCTTTTTTTATTGTTCAAAAAGCAATACATAATAAAAAAAGCTTATGAAAAACTGTATAAAGGTTTCTAAATCAGACAAGACAAAGGGAAAGTAGGGAATGCTGTGGGATTAGTAGTACAAAAGTTTGGCGGTACATCTGTAGGCAGTGCGGAAAGAATAAAAAATGTAGCTGAACGCGTGATGGAAGAAAAACAAAGAGGAAATGATGTAGTAGTTGTAGTATCAGCAATGGGGAAAACAACTGATGATTTAGTAAAGCTTGCTGGTGAACTAGCAGAACGCCCCTCTAAAAGAGAAATGGACGTATTGCTTTCTACAGGAGAACAAATAACTATCAGCCTTTTAGCAATGGCGTTAAATGCAAAAGGGACAGAAGCGGTATCCTTTACTGGATGGCAGGCTGGAATTCAAACAGAAGCAGTGCATGGAAATGCCCGCATCTTGAATATAGAAACAGAAAAAATTCAAGCGCAATTAAAGTTAGGAAAAGTAGTCATTGTTGCAGGATTCCAAGGGGTAACAGAAGATGGCGCCATTACAACACTTGGCCGCGGCGGATCAGATACAACAGCAGTTGCGCTGGCAGCAGCCCTTAAAGCAGACAAATGTGATATTTATACAGATGTTACTGGTGTGTTTACAACAGATCCCCGCTATATTCAAAACGCGAGAAAGCTGCTTGCAGTATCTTACGATGAAATGCTGGAACTTGCCAATTTAGGTGCAGGTGTACTTCATCCACGTGCAGTTGAGTATGCAAAAAATTATCAAGTGCCACTGGTAGTACGATCAAGTATGGAACGTGAAGAAGGAACGATTATTGAGGAGGAAGTTTCAATGGAGCAAAATTTAGTTGTAAGAGGAGTAGCTTTTGAAGATAATATTACTAGTGTGACGGTATTTGGATTAAAGGATCCTTTAACAAGTCTGTCTACTATTTTCACAACACTTGCTGCACAGCATATTAATGTAGATATTATTATTCAAAGCCTAACAGATCAAAAAACAATGAATGTATCTTTTTCTATTAAAGATAGTGATTTAGAGGAAACATTAAAAGTATTGGATGAAAATAAAGCAGCATTATCTTTTGAAAAGGTAACTTCTGAACAAGGGCTTGCTAAAGTTTCTATTGTTGGCTCTGGCATGATTTCCAATCCGGGAGTTGCAGCAGATATGTTTAAAGTATTGGCAGGAGAAGATATTGTTATTAAAATGGTAAGCACTTCGGAAATTAAAGTATCAACGGTTATCGTAAAAGAGAAAATGGTGCAGGCAGTAGAAGCATTGCATGATGCCTTTGAATTGAGTTCTATACCAGTTATTGCATAATCAATATAGTGAAATTGTTAGGTTACTAAATTTTATAAAAAAAAGGCTATGTTCTAAAAGCTTATTGTTTTTCAATAAGCTTTGTAAATGTAAGAAGTGAATAAACAAGACTAGTTGATTGGAGTGAAAGGTGCGAGACTCCTGCTTAGATTAGCGGGACAGTTGAGACCCCACAGGCGGCAGCCTGAGGAGGTTCAACGCCTGCCCCGCGGAAAGCGAGCATCCTGAAACGGAAATCACTGCTCCATACTTGGCAAAGAGCGACAAAGTTTGCGAAAACAGCCTAAAAAAATAACAGATTTTGCTCATCTATTTTGATAGGTGAGCTTTTTATATGCTGTAAAGAAATATTGCATAATTATAATTAAAGATGTGCAGCTATTTTTATCCATCAGTTGCGTCTATTTGGAGAATAAACTATTGTGAAAACATTAACAAAAAAGAAGTTTTATAAAAAAATAATTGAAAGCGCTTTAAATTGTGGTAATATTAAGGATAAATGGACTAGTAAACAGGAGGTTAATGGATGAAAATGTGGGCTAAAGGGCGGGGGTTAAGCATAAAAAAGAAACTGATTTTTTCTTTTGCTGTTATTTTAATTATCCCAAGTGCAATATTAGGATCTTTTTCCTATTTGAAGGCAAAAGAAGAAGTAAGCAGCCAGTTTATGCAGACGGCAAATGAAAATGTAAAAATATTAAATTCTATCATTAAAGATACACTGGAGCCTAAAGTTTATGATACAGCTATATTTTCTAAAGTTATTAAATATGATAGCGGCAATATCGAAAGCCTTCCAGCTATAAGGGAAAAATTTGCAGAATACATGGAATTTCATCCTGATATGGAGAGTGTATTTTTTGGAGGAAAGGACGGGACGATTGTTCAATATCCTCAAAATGTGTTAGAGAAGAATTTTAATGTAAAGGAAGAAATGTGGTATAAAGAAGCGCTGAAGAAAGATGGCAGCATAGCAGTTACAAAACCTTATATATCTCTTATCACAAATAATTTAGTAGTTGCGATTGCAGCACAAACAGATGATAAGTCAGGGGTGGTTGGCTTAGAGGTTAGTCTGAAAAGTTTGGAAAATCTCACATCAAGCGTAAAAATTGGGAAGGAAGGATATGTGACTATATTAAATGAAGATATGTACTATGTTGTCGATCCGGATGGAAAAGTAGGAAAAAAAGCCAGTGACTCTATTGTATCAAGCATTTATAAAAAAGAATCGGGAAAAGTGGCATATCAAACAAGCGGAACAGAAAAACAGATGATATATAGTACGAATAAGCTAACTGGATGGAAGATTGCAGGTATTATTAATAATTCTGAAATAGAAGCAATGACAAAGCCTATTTTACAGCAAACTGTTTTTATTATTGCTTGTTCCTTGCTTGTGGGAGGAATCATTGTTTTTATGATGATTAAATCTGTTACGCAGCCATTGCAGTTGCTGAAAAAGGTTGCTTTAAAAGTCAGCAGTGGTGATTTAACAGAAAAAATAGTGGTTGCCCGTAAAGATGAAATAGGAGAAGTGCTGAAGGCATTTAAGCATATGTCGGAAAGCTTGCATACAATTATTAAGGAAGTCAACGAGAAATCGCAGCATATTGCTGCTGCATCAGAGCAATTTATGGCGAGTTCTGGACAAACAGCAACAACATCTGAGTATGTATCCTCTACTTTGCAAGAGGTTGTAAGCCGCACAGAAATACAAAATGAAAATTTATCGGAAAATGCTGAAGCCTTGGATAAGGTGGCAGCAGATATCAAACAAGTGGCAGAAAATGCACAGATGGCTGTAAAATTGACAACATTAACAGCAGAACAAGCGAAAGTTGGAGAAAAATCAGTTAAAGAAACAGTAGATCAAATGAATGAAATGCATCAATCTGTGGTTTCCTCCAATAAACAAATACAATTATTGCAAAAGCAATCAAAAGAGATTCATAATATTGTGGATGTAATGAGCGGAATTGCTAAGCAGACAAAGTTATTGGCTCTAAATGCGGGCATTGAGGCTGCAAGAGCAGGAGAAACAGGAAAAGGATTTGCGGTGGTGGCTGCGGAAGTCGGAAAGCTTGCGAAACAATCAGAAGAATCTGCGACAGAAATCACAAAAATTATTACTAGAATTATCCAGGATACAGAATCGGCAGCAAAAGGAATGGAGCTCGCAACAGAAAACGTAGAAACAGGCATTAAAACTTCTACTAAAACAACAAAGACATTTACTGCCATTATTCAAAATGTACAAACAGTGTGTCCGCAAATTGCAGAAGTAGCAGTATTATCGGATCAAATATCAAGCGGGGTACAAGGTGTTTCGATAACTGCCAATAAGCTATTGGTTATGGCGAATGAAAACGCTGCCTATTCAGAAGAAATAGCAAGCACAACGGAACAACAACTTGCCGCCGTTCAGGAGATAAGCGCAGGAGCAGTGTCCTTATCGCAGCTTGCAGAAGAATTGCATGCTAGTGTGGAGCAATTTAAAATATAAAATAAAATTAACAATCAGGCTTTTGCTCAGCAAGTTTCTAGCCATCTAGATTTTTTGTTTCTCTTGTGGGAGAAAGGATCTGCTGCTGCATGATAAAAAAATAGAATGAAAAGACTGCAGCTATGCAGCTTTTTCATTCTATCCATTTTCCGTTGGATATTTTAAACAGGATCCTTGCTATCCCAGCGGACTGTAATGGTTATTTTTTTATTTCTTCTTTTTGGATCTTCAAATGCTTCCGCAATAACCTTTTTGGTATGTTCATGCTGCTGCGCCAAATATCCAGCTTCTAGCTGAAAACAGCATTTTCCTTTTTCCTTTAACCTTTTTTCGATTAGTGGACTTGTAATTGTATAGTCTATTTCATTTTTTGTCTGTTTGACGATTTCGAGAGTTCCCCAACCAGCTTTTTCAAAAAAAGCATGGGCATCCTCTATCTTCTCTAATGGGAACATTCTTGCAATTCTTTTGCCGGCCCAATAAAGCAAATCAGGGGTATCTCTTCCTAATAAATCTGGTATTAGTATTTCTCGTAATAGCTCATAGCCATATGCAGGGACAGTAAGCGGCTCTTCTTCTAGTTTTGCTTCCTCTTTTATAGATGTTAGTTCGCTCAATAATCTCTCCTCTTTCTACAATTCTATTTATATATATTTTCCAAAAAAGCTTGTTATATGTTGTTGGTTAGTATTGCATAAAAATATATATTGCTTTAATAGTATACTTTAAAACCTTAAAAAAAGCATAAGAAAAAAGGAAGATTATATAGGAAATCATAAGATTTTGTAATGAAGAATAAAAAAATACAGTACATAAAAAATAAAAATGCAGCTAATAAAAATAAGTGCTCATCTACTATCATTTCACATCAAAAAAGAAGTATTCAAGGAAATATAGGGTAAATATTTTGAGGGTTTTATCATATATATTAGATGGGCGAAGCAAAGAGAAGCAAGTCGAAAATAGTTTTTTAAAAGAACTTGCAAATTATGTATCCGTTTTCTTGACCTTGGATTTTATAGGGAGTACAATTGAATTGTCACTAAATTGTAAGAAAATTTAGTGTTGCAATCGTTTGAAATCAAAAAATGTTTTTTCATCAATTGGGGGGGAAGTTAATGGCAACAAATCGAGAGTTTCTGTATAGAAGGATTCACTCACTGCTTGGTGTTATTCCAGTAGGGGTCTTTCTTATTCAACATCTTGTCGTGAATCACTTTGCTACAAAAGGTCCTGAAGCCTTTAATAAGGCGGCTTCATTTATGGAACATTTACCATTTCGTTACATACTAGAAACTTTTGTGATATTTTTACCAATTATTTATCACGCTTTTTATGGAATTTATATTGCAATTACAGCAAAAAATAATACAAAAAATTATGGATATTTTCGGAACTGGATGTTTTATCTGCAGCGATTAACAGGGGTTATCACCCTCATTTTTATCATTTGGCATATTTGGGAAACAAGAGTGGCAGCGGCCATGGGACAAGAAGTAAATTATGAAATGATGCAGGAAAACTTGGCGAATCCATTTATGTTTGCATTTTATTTAGTTGGCGTAATTTCTACCATCTTCCATTTTTCGAATGGCTTATGGTCATTCTGTGTAAGCTGGGGAATTACCGTTTCAGCGAAATCTCAAAAAATTTCTACCTATATAACAATTGGCATTTTTATTGCGTTATCTATTGTTGGTGTAAGAGCGCTATTCGCATTCATTTAAATAAGAGTTTACTAGGGTGATAGTTAAGGGGAGTGAAACATAATGAGTAAAGGAAAAGTAATTATTGTCGGTGGTGGCTTAGCCGGACTGATGGCAACAATAAAAGTAGCAGAAACAGGTACTCCCGTAGAATTGTTTTCCCTTGTGCCAGTGAAAAGATCACATTCCGTATGTGCTCAAGGTGGAATAAATGGAGCTGTTAATACAAAAGGAGAAGGAGATTCTCCTTGGGAACATTTTGATGATACCGTTTATGGAGGAGATTTCTTAGCAAATCAGCCGCCAGTTAAAGCAATGGCAGAGGCTGCACCTGGAATTATTCATTTAATGGATCGCATGGGGGTTATGTTTAATAGAACGCCTGAAGGCTTGCTGGATTTCAGACGTTTTGGAGGAACTCAATACCATAGGACGGCATTCGCAGGAGCTACAACAGGACAGCAATTATTATATGCATTAGATGAACAAGTGCGCAAGTTTGAAGTGGATGGACTTGTGGTGAAATATGAAGGATGGGAATTTTTAGGTGCTATTATTGACAATGAGGGAGTTTGTCGAGGAATTAAAGCACAAAATTTAAAAACAATGGAAATAAAAGCATTCCCAGGTGATGCAGTTGTAATGGCAACAGGTGGACCAGGCATTATTTTTGGCAAATCTACCAATTCGGTTATTAATACAGGCTCAGCTGCATCAATTGTTTATCAGCAGGGAGCCTATTATGCAAATGGGGAATTTATTCAAATCCATCCAACTGCAATTCCAGGAGATGATAAGCTTCGCTTAATGAGTGAATCTGCTCGCGGAGAAGGCGGGCGCATTTGGACATATAAAGATGGTAAACCATGGTACTTCCTAGAAGAGAAGTATCCGGCTTATGGAAATTTAGTGCCAAGGGATATTGCAACACGTGAAATTTTTCATGTTTGTGTCGATCAAAAGCTAGGCATCAACGGCGAGAATATGGTATATCTTGATCTTTCCCACAAAAATCCAAAAGAACTGGATATTAAATTAGGGGGAATCATTGAAATATATGAAAAATTTATGGGAGAAGACCCACGAAAAGTTCCAATGAAAATCTTCCCAGCCGTTCACTATTCTATGGGCGGATTATGGGTTGATTATGATCAAATGACCAATATTCCAGGACTATTTGCTGCTGGTGAATGTGATTACTCACAACATGGAGCCAATCGTTTAGGAGCTAACAGTCTTCTTTCTGCTATTTATGGTGGAATGGTTGTAGGTCCTAATGCAGTTAAATATATTAGCGGATTAAAGAAAAGTGCAGAAGATTTATCTTCTAATCTATTTGATCAAGCAGTTTTAGAAGAACAAGCAAAATGGGATAATATTATGAAGCTTGATGGAAATGAAAATGCATATATTCTTCATAAAGAATTAGGAGAATGGATGACTGATAATGTAACAGTTGTGCGCTATAATGACAAGCTGAAAGCGACAGATGATAAAATTCAAGAGCTTCTAGAAAGATATAAAAAAATTAATATTAACGATACAGCAAAATGGAGCAATCAAGGTGCCGCATTTACAAGACAACTTGCCAATATGCTGCAGCTGGCAAGAGTAATAACAATCGGCGCTTATAATCGCAATGAAAGCAGGGGAGCACATTATAAACCGGATTTCCCGGAGAGAAATGATGAAGACTTCTTAAAAACTACAATGGCCAAATTTGCATCTGAATCAGAAGCTCCGCAGTTTCATTATGAAGATGTAGATACATCGTTGATTAAACCAAGAAAACGCGATTACTCGAAACAAAAAGAAGGAGTGAATTAAAATGGGGGAAACAAGAACAGTAACGTTTCAGATTACTAGACAAGATGATCCCGATTCTTCTTCCTATGTAGAGGAATTTATCCTGCCGTACCGTCCTAATATGAATGTCATTTCTGCGTTAATGGAAATTAGAAGAAACCCTGTAAACAGCAAAGGAGAAAAAACAACTCCAATTACATGGGAAATGAATTGCCTTGAAGAGGTATGTGGTGCATGTTCTATGGTCATTAACGGGAAACCAAGGCAGTCATGTACAGCTCTTGTTGATCAGCTTGAACAGCCGATTCGCTTAGAGCCGATGAGAACATTTCCTGTTGTTCGCGACCTGCAAGTAGACCGAAGCAGAATGTTCGATTCATTAAAAAAAGTAAAAGCATGGATTCCAATCGATGGTACATATGATTTAGGGCCTGGTCCAAGAATGCCAGAGAAAAAAAGGCAATGGGCATATGAATTATCTAAGTGCATGACATGCGGGGTTTGCTTGGAATCATGTCCGAATGTAAACAGCAAATCCGATTTTATGGGGCCTGCGCCATTATCGCAAGTGCGTCTCTTTAATGCACATCCGACAGGCAGCATGAATAAAGCAGAAAGACTAGAGCAAATTATGGGAGACGGTGGGCTCGCCAATTGCGGCAACTCGCAAAACTGTGTACAATCTTGTCCAAAAGGCATTCCATTGACTACATCGATTGCTTCATTAAATAGAGAAACAACTTTGCAGGCATTTAAAAACTTTTTTGGCAGTGATAATGTATAAAAGAATACTTAAAAAACTCGTCGATGGGCGAGTTTTTTTTATGGGGTCAAAGATAAATTTAATTGTTTCGTAAAAGTTAAATATAAAAGTGACATAAATGCTTTTACAATAATTGTATAATAGCCCGTTAATATCGCAATATATAAGTAAGTTTTATTTGGAGAAGGGAATTGATGAAATGGAAAAAAGAGGAATTTAACATCAACAGAATTAGGCGCCTTATGGATGACTTATCAAAAAAAAACCATGATTTTAAGAATGCTTGAATACTTTATTCAAGTAGCTGAAGATAAAAAGGCCAAGAAGTTAATGGAAGGATTAAGGAAAGGACTTGATCCAAAAGTAGAAGAAATCAAACAATTGTTTCAAGAAGAAGGAGTTGCAGTTCCCTTTGGATTCACCAGCAGCGATGTTAATCTTCAAGCACCGAAGCTATACGATAACGGGTTTGATATTATGTTATGCAGAATATTAAAGGAAATAAGCATGGGCCTATATACATTGCATTTAACGATGGCATACCGTGAAGATATAATTAAATTATACAGGGAGCTATCTGCTTTAACCCAAAACTATTATGCACAATTTACAAACTATTTAATGGAAGAAGACATATTGCCAGCCCCTAATTTTATTAATATGCCTAAAACAGTGGACTATATCACAGACAAAGCTTATTTAAAAGGGACAAATGTATTAGGACAAAAAAGAAAACTAAATACTATAGAATATGGGTATATTTATCATGGGATTGAAACAAATATAGTCGGCATGCAAATGATAACAGGTTTTGCCCAATGTGCAAAAAATGAAGAAGCTAAAAAATATTTTTTAAAAGGAAAAAGCATCTCTAAAAATATACTTGCAGAGATGGGAAATATACTGATTAATGATGATATATATGCGCCGGCAACCCCCGGTGGAAATATAACCACTTCTACAGAAGCTCCTTTTTCAGATAAATTAATGATGTTTTGCACGTATTTAATGTGCAATTTTAGTCTGGGAGGCCAAAGTTTTGGCGCAGGCTTTAGTTTGCGTAATGATGTAAATCTAAAATTAGCTCTTCTGGCAAAAGACGTATATGAATACACTAGAGAGGGAGTAATTGTAATGATAGATCACGGATGGCTGGAGGAGCCGCCAGGCATGAATCGAGATCAAATAAGCAAATAATTAATTTAGCTTCCAAACTTGAAAGAAGTATCAACAAAATAGTATCTGACTTGTTAGTTCAACCAATTAGGCTTTTACGGGCAAGTTTCTACTCACCTAGATTTCTCATTTTCTCTCATAATTCCTTAGGTGGAGGTCAAAAGCCCGTTAAATAGTGATGAAATGAAATGGAAAATCATTCATTTTATCAATGGGGTGGCATATGAAAATCAGAAAATTGCATGGAGAAGATGCAGCCATATATCAGGATATACGTTTGGAAGCATTGCAGAAACATCCTGAGGCTTTTGGCTCCAGTTATGAAGAAGAGGCTCGATTTTCAATAGAATTTGTTGCGAACAGATTAACAAATAAGGGTAATTTTACATTGGGAGCATTTGAAAAGAACCAATTAATAGGTGTAGCAACCCTGACTTTAGAGCAAAAAAATAAACTGAAGCATCGAGGCAATATAGTGGCAGTATATGTGAAAGCACATTATCGC
>Ga0182742_1002740_pt1 | contig 18859 bp, 18 predicted proteins | sample eDN5th37CBELigMG_FD_128880 | JGI IMG/M metagenome (GOLD analysis project Ga0182742, IMG submission 128880) | Enriched Miracle-Growth compost microbial communities from Emeryville, California, USA - eDNA 5th pass 37_C BE-Lig MG (version 2)... ...
CAGCGTGGGCGGATTCGCCGGCGCGGTGGACTATTTGTCCGTCAAGACCCGCAAGTCGGCCGATGGCCGGCAATACCTTGCCAGCCACAGCCTGGCATGGAGCGCCGGCAACAACCTGGCGCATGGTACGTTCACGCTGGCCAACGCCGGCGACCGTTTCGTCGTCGCGACCGCGCTGGCCGACCTGGCTCCCAACGCCGCCACCGGCTGGAACGGCAAGACGCTGACCAAGGCCGGCGCGGGCACGCTGGTGCTGAGCGGCGAGAACCGCTATACCGGCGGCACGAATATCGCCGGAGGCACCCTGCAGATCGACCGCGACGCGAACCTGGGCGCGGCGGCCGGCGCGCTGGGATTCAGCGGCGGCACGCTGGCGACGATGGGCTCGTTCGACATCGCGCGTTCGGTCACGCTGGCCCAGTCCGGCCGCTTCGAGGTGGCCGGCGGCACCGAACTGGGCCTGACCGGCGCGGTGGCGGGCGCCGGCGATCTGGTCAAGTCCGGCGCGGGCATCCTGCGGCTGGACAACGCCGGCAACGCCTATCGCAATACGCACATCCTGGCGGGCACGCTGGTCGGCAATGCGGCCACCATCCGCGGCGACATCGACAACGCCGGGACGCTGGTGTTCGAGCAGGCGGCCGACGCGTCCTATGGCGGCGCGATGTCGGGGACCGGCTCGTTCGTCAAGTCCGGCGCGGGCACGCTGGGCCTGACCGGCGACAGTTCTGGCTACCGCGGAACCACCACGGTCAACGGCGGCCGGCTGGCCATGCAGGGCCGGCTGGGCGGTTCGATCAGCATCGGCGCGGGCGGTGTGCTGGGCGGCAACGGCACCGTCGGTTCCGGCGCGGGGTCGACCATTACGGTGGCCGCCGGCGGCGTGCTGTCGCCGGGCAACTCCATCGGCGCCCTGACCATAGACGGCGATCTGGCGGTGCAGCGCGGCGCGCGCTTCGCCGTCGAAACCAACCCCGCGGGGCCCGAGGCCGACCTCGTGCACGTCACCGGCAACGCCGCGCTGGACGGCGGATCGGTGGCCCATATCGGCGCCAACGGCAATTACGGGCTGCGCTCGCGCTATACCATCCTGTCGGCGGACGGCACGCTTTCCGGCCAGTTCGACGCGGTCACCTCCGATTTCGCTTTCCTCACGCCCAGTCTGGCCTATGACTACGACGCGCGCCGCGTGTCGCTGGAACTGGCGCGCAACGATACGCCCATGATCTCGGCCGCGGCCACGCGCAACCAGCGCGCCGCTGCCGGCGCCATCGACAGCATCGGCATGGCCGGCGGCCATCGCGTCTACGACGCGGTGGCCCAGTTGCCCGACGACGCGCCGCTGCTGCGCGGCGCCTTCGACCAGTTGTCCGGCGAGATCCATGCCTCGGCCAGGACGGTGCTGCTGCAGGACAGCCGCTACGTGCGCGACGCGGTGGCCGAGCGCCTGCGCGCGGCGGCCGGCGGCGTGGGCGCCGTGTCCGCGCCGGTGCTGGCCTCGGCCGGAGACGGCGCGCGCCTGGCGCCGGCCGATGCGCGCGGGCCGGCGACCTGGTTGCAGGCCACGGGGTCGTGGAGCCATATCGACGGCGACGGCAACGCGGCCCGCGCCAAGAGTTCCAGCGGCGGCTTCGTGATGGGCGTGGATACGCCGGTGTCGGAGGCCTGGCGCCTGGGCCTGATGGCCGGCTACAGCCGCACCGACTTCGACGTGCAGCAGCGTTCGTCCTCGGGCGACAGCGACAACTACCACCTGGGCGCCTATGGCGGCGGACAGTGGGGCAAGCTGGGCCTGCGCGGCGGACTTGCCTACAGCTGGCACGACATCACGACCCGTCGGTCGGTTTCCATGTCCGGCATGTCCGAGCGCCTCAAGGCCGATTACGACGGCCGCACGGCCCAGGTCTACGCCGACCTGAGCTACCGCATCGATACGCCGGCCGCGGCGATCGAGCCTTTCGCCAACGCGGCCTACGTCAACCTCAAGACGGACGGCTATCGCGAAAGCGGCGGCGCGGCCGCGCTGCGCGGCAAGAGCCAGATCAACGAAACCACCTACACCACGCTGGGCGCGCGCGCCTCCACCGATTTCGAGCTGGGCGGCGCGCAGGCCGCGGCGCGCGGCTCGCTGGGCTGGCGCCACGCCTTCGGCGACGTGAAGCCGGTGGCCGTCCAGGCGTTCTCGGCCGGCGAGTCGTTCACCGTGGCGGGCGTGCCCATCGCGAAGAACAGCGCGGTGGTCGAGGCCGGGCTGGAAGTGCGGATCAACCGCAGGGCGTCGTTCGGCCTGTCATACCAGGGGCAGCTTGCCGGTTCGGCGCAGGACCACGGGGTGAGGGCGGGGTTGAATATCCGGTTCTGATGGGGAGATGGGGCGTAATGCATCGGTCGGCGGGAGCCGGTTGTTTTGGTTCTTGCCACGAAAAACGGCGGCTGGCGCCGCCTGATGGGTTTCGCGCGTTTGAGATATGAGTTCTTGCTCAAGGACTCTCGCGCTGCACCCATCCTACGTCCCATGCGGGCCGCAAGATCGCCCTCCAAAAAAAACCGCCCGTTGCCGGGCGGCGCAAAGGAACACGGTACGGCGCAGGCGCGGTCAGAGTATGCGTTTGCGGGCCTGGGTGATGATGATCTCGGCCAGCACCACGACGCCGAAGATGGCGGCCAGGACCAGCGATACGCGGTCCCACTGGAAGAGGTTCAGCGCGGTGTCCAGGGCCATGCCGATGCCGCCGGCGCCGACCAGGCCGAGCACGGCGGATTCGCGCACGTTGATGTCCCAGCGCAGCAGCACGATGGACCAGAACGCGGGGCGGATCTGCGGCCAGTAGGCGTACCAGATCACCGAGGCCTTGCTGGCGCCGGTGGCGGCGACGGCTTCGATGGGGCCGCGCTGCGCCTCTTCGATGGCCTCGCCCACCAGCTTGCCGACGAAGCCGATGGAGCGGAACGCGATGGCCAGCGTGCCGGCCAGGGCGCCCGGCCCGAAGATGGCGATGAACAGCAGCGCCCACACCAGCGAGTTGACCGAGCGGCTGGACACCAGGATCAGCCGGGCCAGCATGTTGACGGTCTTGCTGGGCGTGAGGTTGCTGGCCGCCAGCAGGCCTACCGGCACCGCCATCACGACCGACAGGATGGTGCCCAGGGTGGCGATGTGCAGCGTTTCGATCAGCGCGGCGTGCACGCCTTCCGGGTAGTAGGCCCAGTCGATCGGCCACATGCGGCGGAACAGGTCGGCCATCTGCTCGGGCGCGTCATACAGGAACTCCGGAATGATCTCCACGCCGCGGATGGCCTGCACGATGGCGGCGACCACCAGCAGGTACAGCGCGAAGCGCAGCAGGCGCTGGCCCATGCTGTAGCGCTGCCAGACGCGCGGGGCGCCGGCCGGGTTCAGGGTGGAAGCGGTGGCGTTCATTCTTCCACCTCCGCCTTGCGCGCGACCGGGGCGCGGGTCGAGCCCACGCCGCGGGCGCCGGCCATGCGGCCCTGCAGGATGCGCTCGAAGCCCAGGTTGTCCAGGAACACGGCGCGCACGAAGCCGGCCAGGATTTCGCCCAGCATGATGATGGCGATCAGGGTCAGCAGAATGGCGCTGACGAAGTCGTAGTCGAAGCGCTGGAACGCCGAGAACAGCGTGCCGCCCACGCCGCCCGCGCCCACGATCCCCACCATGGTGGAGTTGCGCAGGTTGGAGTCGAACTGGTAGGTGGCGAAGCCGATGAAGCGCGCGAACACCTGCGGCAGCACGCCGAAGATGATGACGTTGGCGAACGAGGCGCCCGAGGCCCTGACGGCTTCCACCTGCTTGAGCGAGATCTCCTCGATGGCCTCGGTGAAGAGCTTGCCGATGAAGCCGATGGACGCCACCGTCAGCGCCAGGATGCCGGCCAGCGCGCCGAAGCCCACCGCCTTGACGAACAGAATGGCGACGATGACCGGGTGCAGGGCGCGGCACAGCGCCACGACGGCGCGCGCCGGCCACGAGACCCAGGCCGGCATCATGTTGCGCGCGCCCAGCAGGCCGATGGGCAGCGCGATCAGCACGCCCAGCATGGAGGCCAGCACCGCGATCTCCAGGCTTTCCGCGATGCCTTTCCACAAGGTGTCCGGCTTTTCGAAGTTGGGCGGAAACATGCGCGAAAGAAAAGTGGACGCGTGTCCCATGCCGCTTTCGAAGCGCGCCCAGCTGAAATCCAGCTGCGCGCCGGCGTAGATTGTGTAGGCCAGCAGCAACAGCACGCCGGCCTTGGCGCGCCCGGACATGGCGAACGGCCGGGTGCGGCCGCCGGGGGGAATCATTCCAGCCAAGACTCGCCTCCGTAAATCGTCTTGAGCATGGCGGCGTCCAGGCCCTGCCCGTCGCCGTCGTAGACCACGTGCCCGCCGGACATGCCGACGATGCGGCTGGCGTAGCGGCGCGCCAGGTCCACGTCATGGATGTTCACGATCACCGGTATGCCGGTGGCGCTGCCCTGCGCCGACAGCAGTTCCATGATCTCGACCGAGGTCTTGGGGTCCAGCGACGAAGTGGGCTCGTCGGCCAGCAGCAGCTGCGGGCGCTGCATCAGCGCGCGGGCGATGCCCACGCGCTGGCGCTGGCCGCCCGACAGCGCGTCGGCGCGCTGGTCGGCATATCCCGCCAGGCCGACGGTGTCGAGCAGCTTGTAGGCATGCTCGATGTCCTCGGCCTCGAAGCGCCGCATCCAGGCCTTGACGGCCGAGGTATAGCCCAGCCGTCCGGTCAGCAGGTTTTCCATCACGGTCAGGCGTTCGACCAGGTTGTATTCCTGGAACACCATGCCGATGCGGCGGCGCGCGCGGCGCAGCGACGCGCCGCGCACCCGCGCCAGGTCCACCGAACCGTCTTGCGACTGCAGCACGATCTCGCCGCGGGTGGGTTCTATCAGCCGGTTGATGCAGCGCAGCAGCGTGCTCTTGCCGGTGCCCGAGGGGCCGATGATGGCGGTCAGCCCCTGTCCCGCGATCTGCAGGTCGATGCCATTGAGTACAGGCTGGCCGGCCCGGTATTCCTTCACCAGGCCGGAAATGCGTAGCGACGTCGTCATACTGGACTTACTTCTTGCTCTTGGCGGTTTCGCGGTCGTAGGCGGCGCGGTTGAAGCTTTCGCCGCCGGATTCGGCGACCTGGCGGACGATGGCCCAGTCCTTCTGGTAGGTCACCGGATAGAAGCGGTCGGCGCCGTCGAAGGCCTTGGACATTTCCGCCGGGAAGCGGTAGTCGTAGAAGCACTTCAGCATCTGGTCGCGGAACTTCGGCTCCAGGTCGTGGGCGTAGGCGAACGACGAGGTCGGGAACTTCTCGCTGCGGTAGATCACGCGGAAGTCGGATTCCTTGACCTGGCCGCGTTCGGCCATGCGCTTGAAGACGTCCGAGGCCACGGCGGCGGCGTCGTAGTCGCCGGAGTTCACGCCCATCACGGACTGGTCGTGCTTGCCCGAGAAGATGACCTTGTAGTCCTTGTCCGGCGTCAGGCCTTCCTTGGGGAACAGCGCCACCGGCGCCATGTGGCCGGAGTTCGACGAGGGCGCGGTGTGCGCCAGCTTCTTGCCCTTCAGGTCGGTCAGCTTCTGGTAGGGGCTGTCCTTTTTGACGATGACGATCAGGTTGTAGCCCTGGAAGCCGTCGGCGTAGCCCTTGACCGCGAACGGCACGGCGCCGGCGATGTTCACCGCGAAGGCGGTGGGACCGGTGGAGAAGCCGCCCACGTGCAGGCGGCCCGAGCGCATCGCCTCGATTTCGGCGGCGTTGCTCTGCACCTGGTAGAACACCACGCGCTTGCCGGTGCACTCGGACAGGTGCTTGGTGAAGGGCTTGAAGATGTCTTCGTAGACCGCCGGATCTTCCACCGGGGTATAGGTGAACACCAGCGTGGACGGGGTCTTGAGCTTGGACGCGTCGGCGGGCGTGTCCGCCACCAGGTCCTTGTTGGCGTCGCAGTACATCTGGTCCAGGTCGCCCCGGTTCGAACAGCTGTCTGCGGCCTGGGCGGAAGCCCCCCCGAATGCGAATGCGGCAACGGCGGCCGCTTGCAGTAGACGCAAGGCGCGCATCGTATGTCTCCTCTTGTAGGTCTGAATATGACTAGTAACTGAATTCAAACATACAAGCGCGGGAGGCACACCTCGGGAAAGTCCCTGTCTTTTTTTTCGCCTTTTGTTCGAAATGTTCGCTTTGTGTTCGTTTTTGCGCGATCGCCTAGGCGCGGTATCCCAGCTTGCGGGAGATTTCTTGCGCGCATGCCAGCAGCGGACGCGCGATCGCGCCGTCCCAGGACACGTCGAACAGGCCCGTGGGGCCCAGGCTGGTCAGGGCCAGCACGATGTTGCCGGTGTTGTCGAACACCGGCACCGACAGCGCGTCCACGCCGGGCAGCGGGTTGCCCAGCGCCCGCGCCATGCCATGCACGCGGATGTCGGCCAGCTGGGCCTCGATGTGCGCGCGCGTGGCCTTGCGCGCCGGCGGCTTGCCGGGCACCACGGCCGTGTCGCCTTCTTCGCGCTCGATGTAGTGCTCGCTGACCTTGGGCGGCAGCCAGGCGGCGAACACCAGGCCGGTGGCCGTGTGCAGCATGGACATCACCGTGCCCTTGCGCATGTTGACGTGCACCGGGTAGCTCGCCTCGGTCATGTGGATCATGGTGGGGCCGTGCGAACCGAGCACGGCGATGCCCAGGGTATGGCCGATTTCCGACTGCAGCCGGGCGATCTCCGGCATGGCGATGCGCACCGGGTCCAGCCGCTGCAGGCTGACCAGCCCCATCTGCAGGGCGAAGGGGCCGAGTTCGTACTGGCCGGTGATGGCGTCCTGCTGCACCAGGCCGACGCGGATGAAGCTGACCAGGTAGGGGTGGGCCTTGGCCGAGGTCATGCCGGCGCCGGCGGCCAGGTCGCGCAGGGTCAGGGGCTTGGCGGCGTCGACCAGGGCGGCCAGGAGCGGCACGCCCACTTCGATGGACTGGATGCTGCGGCGGCCGTCGTTGGCGGCGGCGGAGGCGGGGGTCTTGGACGTGGCCACGGCGGGGCTCCTCAGGGCTGGCGCGCGGCCAGCAGCCGCTCGGCCATTTCCACGAAGCCCGCGCCGCCGTGGAAGGCGGCCACATAGGCCGGACGGTGCGTCAGGCGGTGCAGCTGGGCCTGGATGTTGGCCACGCCGACCGAGACCGGGAAGTACGCGAACATGGGCTCGTCGTTGGGCGAGTCGCCGATGAACAGCGTGCTGTCCAGCGCGCCGGCCACGTCCGCGCCGAACTCGCGTTCGAACATGGTGCGGGTCATGGTGAGCTTGTCGTAGTCGCCGAACCAGCCGTTGACGTGGATGGAGCTGACCTTGGCCTGGGCGCCGGCCGCTTCGAAGATCGAGACGATGCGGCTGACGGCCGAGTCGGGCAGGGCGGGCACGTCCTCGCAGAAATCGATGGCCAGGTCGGCCACGCGGTAGTCCTGGTCGCTGGCCACCGCCGCGCCCGGCACTTCGGCCAGCACGCGGTCGCGGATCGCGTCGAGCTTGCGGCGGCTGGCCTGGCGCGAGGCGGCGTCGGTCCAGTAATGCGTCCGCATGCGGCGGGCCTGGCGGTCGTAGGCGTAATAGAACGCGCCGTTCTCGCCGACCACGGCGCGCACCGGCCACATGCGGGCGATGTGGTCGCACCAGCCGGCCGGGCGGCCGGTGATGGGCACCACCTGGATGCCGGCCTGTTCCAGGCGTTCCAGCGCCGCGTAGGCGTCGGCCGGCAGGCGGCCCTCGGTGGTCAGCGTGTCGTCGATATCGGTCAGCACGACGCGGACGGCAGCCGCGACGCTCAGGGGCATGGCCGCAAGGGCTTGCATGGGGGCTTTTCCTCGTTTCCAGGGGGAGTTTTTGGCGGGAAGTTTAACCGGACGGCCCCCTTTTGGCGGGGCCGGGCGGCCCGGATAGGGATTCGGACGCCAGGGGCGGTAAAATCCGGGCTTTCCTGCCTGGTTTGCGTGTCCGCCATGTCCGTCCAGTTGTCCTCCCTGCCCGGCTCCGAGCCGGAATCCTTCGGTATCGCTTCGGTCTCCGAGATCATCGCCGAGCTGCGCGCCGGCCGTATCGTCATCCTGGTCGACGAAGAAGACCGGGAAAACGAAGGCGACCTGGTCATGGCGGCCGAATTCGTCACGCCCGAGGCCATCAACTTCATGGTCACGCACGGCCGCGGCCTGGTGTGCCTGACGCTGACCGAGGACCGCTGCCGCCAGCTCGACCTGCCCCTGATGGCGGCGCGCAACGGCACGCGCTACGGCACCAACTTCACCCAGTCCATCGAGGCCGCCGAAGGCGTCGAAACCGGCATCTCGGCCGCCGACCGCGCCCGCACCATCCAGGTGGCGGTGGCGCGCGACGCCAAGCCCTCCGACCTGGTCCAGCCCGGCCACATCTTCCCGGTGCGCGCGGTGCCCGGCGGCGTGCTGGTGCGCGCCGGCCACACCGAGGCCGGCTGCGACCTGACCGCCATGGCCGGGCTGACGCCGGCCGCGGTGATCTGCGAGATCCTCAAGCCCGACGGGACCATGGCGCGCCTGCCCGACCTGGTGGAATTCGCCCGCCAGCACGGCCTGAAGATCGGCACCATCGCCGACCTCATCCAGTACCGCAGCGAACACGAATCCATCGTCAAGCGCGTCGGCAAGCGCACCATGCAGACCGCCTGGGGCGAGTTCGAGGCCGTGGCCTACGAAGACGCCGCCACCGGCTCGGCCCACCTGGCGCTGGTGCATGGCGACGTGCGGCCCGACGCCGAAACGCTGGTGCGCGTGCACGAGCCGGCCTCGGTGCTGGACGTGCTCGATACCGGCGCCAGCCCGCACAGCTGGGGCGTGGCGCAGGCGCTCGCGGCCATCGCGGCCGCCCCGGCCGGCGTGCTGGTGCTGATGAACTGCCAGTCCTCCACCGAGCATCTGTTCGGCCAGATCGCCGCCTGGTCCGATCCGAAAACCCCCGCCAATCCCGCCAACGCCGACCGCTTCGGGCTGCGTACCTACGGGATCGGCGCCCAGATCCTGCGCGACCTGAACGTGGGCCAGATGAAGCTGCTGGCCCGTCCGCGCAAGATGCCCAGCATGGCGGGCTTCTCGCTCACCATTACGGGTTACGATTGCGACCCTCCGAACACTCCCGCAACACACTGAAGGCCGACAAATGAACCCTTATATCCTTACCCCCGACCTGAACGGCGAAGGGCTGCACATCGGCATCGTACGCGCCCGCTTCAATGAAGAAATCGGCCAGGCCGAGCTCGAAGCGTGCCTGAAGGAACTGGCCGAACTGGGCGTGGACGAGCGCGACGTGATGGTCGCCACCGTGCCCGGCGCCCTGGAACTGGGCGTGGCCCTGTCCCACATGGCCGAAACGTTCGAATTCGACGCACTGATCGCGCTGGGCGCCGTCATCCGCGGCGAAACCTATCACTTTGAAGTGGTCAGCAATGAAATGGCCACGGCAATCACCCGTATTTCCCTGGAAACCGGCATCCCCGTCGCCAACGGCGTGCTGACCGTGGACACCGACGAGCAGGCCCAGGCCCGCGCCGCCGGCAAGGGCCGCGACTGCGCCCAGGTGGCCGTTGAAATGGCCAACCTGGTGGCGGCGCTGGAACCCGAGGAAGACGACGAAGACGACGAGGACGAAGATTTTGACGACGAAGAAGACGACGACCAGCGCTGATAGCGCGGCGCAGGCCCGCGCCAACGCGCGCAGCGCGCGGCGCCGTGCACGCGAATTCGCGTTGCAGGGCGTGTACGCGTGGCTGCTGCGCGGCGGCGAAGGCACGCAGGACGCCGGCGAGATCGACGCCCATCTGCGCGACACCGAGGATTTCTCCGAGGCCGACGCGCAATGGTTCAAGACCTTGCTGCATGGCGTGCTGCGCGAAGCGCCCGCGTTGCGTGAGCGTTTCACGCCCTACATCGACCGCCCGCTGGCCGAGCTGTCGCCCGTCGAGCATGGCATCCTGCTGATCGGCAGCTTCGAACTGATCCATCACGTCGAAGTGCCGTACAAGGTCGCCATCAACGAGGCCGTCGAACTCGCCAAGTCGTTTGGCGGCACGGACGGCTTCAAGTTCGTCAACGGCGTGCTCGACAAGCTGGCCGCGGACGTGCGTCCGCACGAAATGCGGAAGTAGTTTCTCCCCCCCCCGAAGCGCCTTTGGCGCTTCCCCCCCAGGGGGGCGCCGCTACGGACCGGCGGAGCCGGATCCGTGCGGCCCGGATTGGGGGGCACCCGTTGTTTGCGGGTATCTGTTTCTTACGGCTGTTCTTGCCGGATTGCGGAGTTGCGTTGGCGTCCGAATTTGATTTGATCGCGCGCTATTTCAATCGCGCTGCGCCGGCAGGGCTGCTGGGCGTGGGCGACGATTGCGCGTTGTTTCCGGTGCCGCCCGGCGAGCAGGTGGCCACCAGCACGGATCTGCTGCTGGAAGGGCGCCATTTCTTTCCCGATGTGGACCCCAGGGCGCTGGGGCACAAGGCCCTGGCGGTGAATCTGTCGGACCTGGCCGCGATGGGCGCGCGCCCGATCGGCTGCGTGCTGGGCCTGGCCTTGCCGCGGCTGGACGAGGCGTGGCTGGCCGCTTTCGCCGAGGGCTTCCACGACCTGGCGGCCGTCCACGGCTGCCCGTTGATCGGCGGAGACACCACCCGCAGCGCGCACGACCTGGCCATCAGCGTCACGGTGTTCGGCGCGGTCGCGCCGGGGCATGCCCTGCGCCGCGACAGCGCCCGGCCGGGCGACGACGTCTGGGTATCGGGCGAGCTGGGCGCGGCCGACGTGGCCTACCGGCTGCTCGACGGCCAGTATCCGGCCGACCCCGCGCTGCTGTCCGCGACCCGCGAGGCCCTCGAATGGCCGCGGCCCCAGGTGGCGCTGGGCCTGGCGCTGCGCGGCGTGGCCCATGCCGCCATCGACATCTCCGACGGCCTGTTGCAGGACCTGGGCCATATCCTGGCCGCCAGCGGCGTGGGCGCCGATCTGCACTACCCGCAAATGCCGGTGGCCGCCGCGCTGGCCGGCCTGGACCCGGCGCGGCGCCGCCGCGCCGTGCTGGGCGGGGGCGACGTCTACCAGCTGTGTTTCACCGCCCCGGCGTCCCGCCGCGAAGCCGTGCTGGCCGCCGCCGGCGAGGCCGGCGCGCGCGCCACCCGCATCGGTCGGATCCGCGAGCGTGCCGGCCTGGACGTGCTGGACGCGCAGGGCCGGCCGCTGGACGCGCTGCCCGCCGGCTTCGACCACTTTCCCGCGGCCTGAGCGCCGCGTTTTTGCCTCATCCTCCTGGACGCCATGCCTCCCGCCGACACCCGCTCCCCTTCCATGCGCGACCGCAGCCGGGCTGCCTATCCCGCCCTGTCCTGGGTGTGCCGCGATCCCGGCCGGCTGATCGCCTTCGGATTCGGTAGCGGGCTGATCCGGCCGGCCTCCGGCACCTGGGGCACGCTGCTGGCCTGGGCGATCTGGGTCGCCGCCGCGCCGGCCGCCACGGATCTGGCCATCGGCGTGTTCCTGGCGCTGGCGTTTCTGTACGGCTGCTGGGCCTGTCATCGCGTCGGGCGCGAACTCCAGCAACCCGATCATGTCGGAATGGTCTGGGACGAGATGGTGGCGTTCTGGCTGGTGCTGTGGCTCACGCCGTCGGGCTGGCTGGCGCAAGCGCTGGCGTTCGTGCTGTTTCGCACCTTCGACATCGTCAAGCCGCCTCCCATCAAGTTCTTCGACGCCCACATCAAGGGCGGTTTTGGCGTAATGTGGGACGATATCGTGGCGGCCGGATACGCCTTGCTGGTCATGGCGCTGGTCGTGCGCACAGGAGTCTTGGGATGAGCGAAGCACAACGCAATATCGGGTCCGGCACGGAAGCGCTGGCCGCAACGCTGGGCGAGGCCCTGCGCCGCAAGGGCTGGATGCTGGGCACGGCCGAATCGTGCACCGGCGGCCTGCTGGCCGGCGCGATCACGGCGGTGGCGGGGTCCAGCGAGTGGTTCGAGCGCGGCTTCGTCACCTACAGCAACGACGCCAAGGTGGCCGAGCTGGATGTCTCGCCCGACGCCTTGCACCACTTCGGCGCGGTAAGCGAGCCGGTCGCGCTGGAAATGGCCAACGGCGTGCTGCTGGCCTCCGGCGCCGCGCGGGTGGCGGCGTCCACCACCGGCATCGCCGGCCCGGGCGGGGCCACGCCCGGCAAGCCCGTGGGAATGGTGTGCTTCGGTTTCGCCATGCGCACCGGCGACGGCATCACCAGCCGCGCGATGACGCACGTGTTCCCCGGCGACCGGACGCAGGTGCGTCAGGCCGCGGTGGAATTCGCGCTGCGGGGATTGCTGGAATTCGTGGGCGCGCCCGCCGGCCGGGGCTGAACCCCGGCGCGGCGTTCAGCGCACCGCGTTGATCGCGTCGCGCAGGCCCTGGGCCGCGGCGCCGGCGGCCTCGCGCCAGTCGTCGCCGCCGCTGGCGTAGATGATGGCGCGCGAGGAATTGATCATCATGCCGCTGCGCGCCGCGTTGGCGCCGGCGTTGACGGTGGCGGTGATGTCGCCGCCCTGGGCGCCGATGCCCGGCACCAGCAGGGGCAGGGCGTCGCCGATGCGCTGGCGCACGGCGGCCAGCTCGTTGGGGAAGGTGGCGCCCACCACCAGGCCGCACTGGCCGTCGGCGTTCCACTTGTCGGCCACCAGGCCCGCGACATGCAGGTACAGCGGCTCGCCGTTATCCATCTTCAGGAATTGCAGGTCCGAACCGCCCGGGTTCGAGGTGCGGCACAGCACGATGACGCCGCGGTCGCGCCAGGCCAGGTAGGGCTCGACCGAGTCCAGGCCCATGTAGGGGCTGACGGTCAGCGCATGCGCCTGGTAGCGCTCGTAGGCTTCGCGCGCGTAGTTCTCGGCGGTCGAGCCGATGTCGCCGCGCTTGGCGTCCAGCACGATGGGCAGGTCGGGATGCTTGTCGCGGATGTGCTGGCACAGCGCTTCGAGCTGGTCCTCGGCGCGGTGGGCGGCGAAGTAGGCGATCTGCGGCTTGAAGCTGCATGCGTACGGTGCGGTCGCGTCGACGATGTCGCGGCAGAACTGGAAGATGGCGTCCGGCTTGCCCTGCAATTCGCGCGGAAAGCGCTGCGGGTCGGGGTCCAGCCCGACTTGCAGGAGCGAGTTGCTGGCGGTCCAGGCGTGTTCGAGTTTTTGGATGAAGTTCATGGGATTCAGTGCAGTTTGACCCGTGGACGCGTGCGCCGCATGAGCAGGCGGGCGAGGGCCAGGGAGGCGGTGCGCGAGATGCCCAGCACGGCTTTGTGGTGCATCAGGTGCAGGCTCATGTACATCAGGCGCGCCAGTGTACCGCTTACGAACAGGCCGCGTCCGGCCAGCTTGCCCATCAGGCTGCCCACGCCGGCGTCCTGGCCCAGCGAGACCAGCGAGCCGTGGTCCTGGTAGACATAGGGTTCGGCGGGCTCGGCCGCGTGGCGCAGGCGGGCGGTGAGCTTCCTGGCCAGGTAGTCGGCCTGCTGGTGGGCGGCCTGGGCGCGGGCGGGCACGGTGCGGCCCTCGCGCCACGGCGCGGCGCAGCAGTCGCCCAGCGCCAGGATGTGCGGGTCCGCGGTTTCCAGCCTGTCGTTGACCTCCAGCTGCCCCAGCTTGTTCAGCGGCAGCCCCAGGTCGGCCAGAAGGGCGGGACCCTGGATGCCGGCGGCCCACATGCAGAGCTGGGCGGGGATTTCGCGGCCGTCCGCGGTGCGCACGGTGCTGTCGGTGACTTCGGACACCCGGCACGAGGTTTCCACGCGGATGCCCAGTTCGGTGAGCCGCCGGGTGGCCGCCACCGAAATCTTCTCGGGCAGCGCCGACAGGATGCGCGGCGCGCCTTCGACCAGCGTGATCGCCAGGTCGCGTTCGGCGCGGAAGTTCGGCAGGCCGTAGGCGCTGACCACGTGGCTGGCCTCGACCAGCTCCACCGCCAGCTCGACGCCGGTGGCGCCGCCCCCCACGATCACCAGATCCAGCCGCGCCGAAGGATTGCGCACCTTGGCCAGGTCCACCTGCGCCATGGCCTTGAGCATGGTCAGGCGGAACTGTTCCGCGTTTTCGGTGGTGTCCAGCGTGACGGCGTGTTCGGCCGCGCCGGGGGTGTTGAAGAAGTTGGACGTGCTGCCCAGGGCCAGCACCAGCGTGTCGTAGGCCAGTTCGCGGCGTGGCAGCACTTCCATGCCCTGCGCGTCGCTGACCGCGTCCAGCGTGATGCTGCGGTGCTCGCGGTCGACCTGTTCGAGGCGGCCCTGCGCGAACGAAAACCCGTTCAGGTGCGCCAGCATCAGGTATGAAAGGCCTTCCTGGTGGATGTCCAGCGTGCCGGCCGCGGCCTCGTGCAGCGAGGGCTTCCAGATGTGGAAAGGGCGGCTGTCGACCAGCGTGATGTGCTGGCGTCCGTGGATCCGGCCCAGCTTGGAAGCCAGTTCCAGGCCGCCGGCGCCGCCGCCGACGATGACGATGCGCTGCGAGGGGTCCGACGTCGATCTAGGCATCATGGCTCCCAGTATAAATAGCCGCGCCGGGGCGGCGGCATGACCAGCCGTGTCAATGCATGACGAAACGGCTGATGGCCACGCCCACCCACACCGTGCCGGCGAAGATCAGCAACAGCATCACCGCCGCGCTGCCGAGGTCCTTGGCCCGTCCCAGCAGCGGATGCGATTCGACCGACAGCGCGTCGGCCAGCGCCTCGATGGCGGAATTCAGCAGCTCCGCGGCCAGCACCATGATCACCGTGCCCACCAGGAAGAACACCTCCACCGTGGTGCGGCCCAGGAAGAATGCGGCCGGAATCATCAGCACGGCCAGCGCCAGTTCCTGGCGGAAGGCCGCCTCGTACTTGATCGCGGCCTGCAGGCCCTGCAGCGAGTAGCGCAGCGCGTTCAGGATGCGACGCAGGCCGCCGGTGCTCTTGTAGGGCGAGTGGTGCGGATTCGGGGACATGGGCGTGAATAGTGGACCGGGTGGCGGCTTTTTAACAGATATGGGCTACCCGCGGCGGGCAAACCCTAATTGTGACTCATCCGGGGCGGGCGCAAGATTCCGGTCAATTGGTAAGGCCACTTTACCTTCTGGCCCGAATTTCCCCGGCACTTCCTCCAGCTACGCAGTCCATGCCCATCCAGACCATCGAACCCCGCCGCCTGTACCGCCAGATCGCCGACCAGCTCCGGCTGCTGATCGAGGCGGGCGAGTTCCCGGTCGGCGCGCGCCTGCCGCCCGAGCGCGACCTGGCGCTCAAGCTGGGCGTGTCGCGCCCCTCGGTGCGCGAGGCGCTGATCGCGCTGGAGGTCGAAGGCTGGGTCGAGGTCCGCATGGGCTCCGGCGTCTACGTGCAAAGCCTGACCGGCGCGCCGCGCGCCAGCCTCACGGCGGAAAGCCCGCTGGAAACCATACGCGCGCGCCAGGTGATCGAAGGCGAACTGGCCGCGCAGGCCGCGCTGCGCAACGCGCCCGCGCTGGTCGACGGCCTGGTCGAAGCGGTGGCAACCATGGAAGACGAGGCGCTCGCCGGCCACGTGCCCATCCGCGGCGACCGCCTGTTCCACACGCGCATCGCCGAAATGGCGAACAACGCGGTGCTGGTGCGCGTGGTCAGCGAACTCTTCGACGAGCGCCACAACCCCCTGTCCGTGAAGCTGGGCGACTACTTCGAAAATCCCGCCAGCTGGGCCTCGGCCATCGCCGAGCACCGCAAGGTGATCGACGCCATCCGCGCCGGCGACGACCGCGGCGCGCGCGCCGCCATGCACCATCACCTGGCCTGCTCGCACGACCGCCTCACCGCAAGCTGGCCCGGCGCCGACGCGCCCGGCCAGCATGCCGAGGCCGCGCCGGCCGCCCACCGGGAGCAGACCGAACCATGACGCTGGCCTGCCGCATCCACGGCGCGCGCGACCTGCGCCTCGAACCCGACGAAACCGCGCCGCTGGCGCCGCACGAAGTCGAACTCAGGCTGGGCGCCGCCGGAATCTGCGGTTCCGACCTGCATTATTTCCAGCATGGCCGCGTCGGCGCCTTCGTCATCCGCGAACCCCTCATCCCCGGCCACGAGGCCTCCGGCGTGGTGCTGCGCACCGGTGCGGCCGTGGCCTCGGTGGCGCCCGGCATGAAGGTCGCCATCAATCCCTCGCATCCCTGCGGCAGGTGCGACTACTGCCGCGCCGGCCGCGCCAATCTGTGCCGCAACATGCGCTTTCTGGGCAGCGCCAGCGTGTATCCGCACGTGCAGGGCATGTTCCGCGAACGCTTCGTCATGGCCGAGCGCCAGCTCACGCCGGTGCCCGAAGAAGACGTCTCGCTGGGCGAGATCGCCTGCGCCGAGCCGCTGTCCATCGGCCTGCACGGCGTGAACCGCGCCGGCCCCCTCATGGGCCGTACCGTGCTCGTGACGGGCGGCGGCACCATCGGCTGCATGACGGTGCTGGCCGCCAGGCTGGCCGGCGCGGCGCGCGTGATCGTCGCCGACGTCGCCGACCGCCCGCTGCAAATGGCGCTGGCCGTCGGCGCCGACGAAACCGTGCGCGGCGACCGGGCCGCGCCCGCCGACCTGGCCGACATCGCCGACGTCAGCATCGAGGCGGCCGGCAGCCCGGCCGCGCTGGCCACCTGCCTGGCGGCCACGCGCCGCGGCGGGCGCATCGTGCAAGTGGGAACGCTGCCGGCCGAAGGCATCGCGTTCCCGGCCAACAACATCATGGCGCGGGAGCTCGACTACGTCGGCGCGTTCCGCGCGGACGTGGAGTTCGATTGGGCCGTTTCCTACCTGCGCACGCGCAAGGTGGACGTGCGGCCCCTGATGAGCGCGCAACTGCCGTTGTCGCGCGCATTCGAGGCCTTCGAACTGGCAGCGGATCGCAGTCGCAGTACCAAGGTGCAACTTGTAGTCGAAGCATGACCTCCGGGCGGCACAGCAGGGCCGCCAGGCGGATCATTCAAAACAACGAGGAGACGACATGAACCCAGGCAACGCCCTCAAGGCGCTGATCGCCGCCCTGGCGCTGGCCGCCAGCAGCAGCGCGCTGGCGCAGACCAAGCTCAAGTGGGCCCACGTATACGAGACGTCCGAACCCTTCCATACCGCATCCGTCTGGGCGGCGCAGGAAATCGGCAAGCGCACCAACGGCCGCTACCAGATCGACGTGTATCCGGCCTCGCAGCTGGGCAAGGAAAACGACATCAACCAGGGCCTGACGCTGGGCACGGTGGACATCATCATCTCCGGCTCCAGCTTCGCCGCGAAAACCTTCCCGCGCATCGGCGTCACCTATTACCCCTACATTTTCCGCAACCCCGAGCACCTGATCGCCTACACCAAGAGCGACATCTACAAAGAGCTCACCCGCGGCTACGACGAGAAAAGCGGCAACCACATCGTCGCCACCACTTACTACGGCACGCGCCAGACCACCTCCAACCGCCCCTTCACCAAGTGCGCCGAAATGAAGGGCCTGAAGATCCGCGTGCCGGACGTGGCGGCCTACCTGGCCATGCCGCGCGCCTGCGGCGCCAATACCGCGCCGATCGCCTTCGCCGAGGTCTACCTGGCCTTGCAGAACGGCACCGTCGAGGCGCAGGAGAACCCGCTCACCACCATCGAGGCCAAGAAGTTCTATGAAGTCCAGAAGAACATCATCCTCACCGGCCACATCGTCGACCACCTGAACACGGTGATCTCGGGCAAGCTCTGGAAGAGCCTGTCCGACGAGGACAAGAAGATCTTCACCGAGGTCGCGCAGCAGGCGGCCGAGAAGGCCTCGGGCGAAGTCGCCGAGAGCGAAAAGAAAATGGTCGAGGTGTTCCGCAAGCGCGGCCTGAACGTGGCGGAGGTCAACGTCCAGGACTTCCGCGACACCGTGCTGGAGAAAGTGCCGTTCAAGCAGTACGGCTACGAAAAATCGGATTGGGAACGGATCCAGGCCGTGAAGTGAACGCGCCCGCGGGGCCGCCGCCGGCGGTCCCGACCCTCCCGACTCCGCACTAGGGGAACGCCATGCATTCCGATGCCAAGGCCGCCGTCATGGCGGCGGCCAGCCACGACCCTGTCCGGCCCGGCACGCAGCCGCCGCCGCTGGCCACCGCCGAAGAAATCGTCCACAGCTTCGAAGAGGCCGACCGCCATGAAGTCAGCCTGGCGGGCTACCAGCCCGAAGACTGGATCTGCCTGGCCATATTCTGGATCATGGCGCTGCTGGTTTTCCTGCAGTTCTTTTCGCGCTACGTGCTCAACGATTCCTATGCCTGGACCGAGGAGCTCGCCGTCTATTGCCTGATCGGCGTGGTGTTCCTGGGCTCGGCCATGTGCGTGCGGGCCTGCCGCCACATCCAGGTGGATTTTCTATACCGCTACCTGCCGCGCCCCGCGGGCCGCGTGCTGGCCACCGTCATCGACCTGCTGCGCACCGTGTTCTTCGGCTACGCCGTATGGCTCACCTACCGCTACATCACGCTGGTGGGCGACGAGCCCATGACCACGCTGTTCTGGAACAAGGCCTATGTCTACTGGGTGGCGCTGGCCGGCTTCGCCCTGATGTTCCTGCGCTCGGCGCAGGTGGCCGTCGCCAACTGGCGCCAGGGCTATTCCATCCTCGAAAACCCCGAGGCCTACGCGTCGCTGGACTGATCCGACAACCACAACCGGAAACGAGACATGGGCATACTGATCGGAACCTTTCTGCTGTTGATGATCTTCGGCCTGCCGGTGGCGGTGGCCATGGCGGGCGCGTCGCTGCTGTTCGTGCTGATCTCGGGCAGCGTGCCCGACGTGGTGGTGGCGCAGCGCATGATCGCGGGCGTGGAA
>Ga0182742_1002746_pt1 | contig 18837 bp, 16 predicted proteins | sample eDN5th37CBELigMG_FD_128880 | JGI IMG/M metagenome (GOLD analysis project Ga0182742, IMG submission 128880) | Enriched Miracle-Growth compost microbial communities from Emeryville, California, USA - eDNA 5th pass 37_C BE-Lig MG (version 2)... ...
GCGAAGGTGCATGAAAACAAAATATCCATAATTGAAGTCTCACAAACTGTTTTTATTTTACAAAATAAAAACTAAGGAGGAGTCATTCATGGCTCGTTATACCGGCCCAAGCTGGAAATTATCACGCCGTCTTGGAATCTCTCTAAGCGGTACAGGTAAAGAATTAGAAAAACGCCCTTACGCACCTGGACAACATGGTCCTAACCAGCGTAAAAAGCTTTCCGAATACGGATTGCAATTACAAGAGAAGCAAAAGCTTCGTCATATGTATGGAGTAAACGAGCGTCAGTTCCGCACTCTATTCAACAGAGCTGGTAAAATGCAAGGTGTACACGGTGAAAACTTCATGGCTCTTTTAGAGTCTCGTTTGGACAACGTTGTTTACCGTCTTGGTTTAGCTCGTACTCGTCGTCAAGCTCGCCAATTGGTAAACCATGGTCACATTCTTGTTGACGGATCTCGCGTTGATATCCCATCATACCGCGTAGCTCCTGGTCAAACAATCGGCCTACGTGAAAAATCACGTAACCTAGACATCGTTAAAGAAGCAGTTGAAGTAAACAACTTCGTACCTGACTTCTTAACTTTCGATGCTGAAAAGCTAGAAGGAACTTTCACTCGTTTACCTGAGCGTTCTGAACTTCCGGCTGAAATCAACGAAGCTCTTATCGTCGAGTTCTACTCTCGTTAATAGTTTCAAAACAAGAACCCTCACCTTTTGGTGGGGTTTTTTGTTTATCATCATTGTCTTCGTTCTATCTGGGATTTTCCTATAATATTTTTTATGATTTTCACTTTCTATTTTCATTTTTCTTCATTCTATTTTCAGATTTGCTTTTTCTATTTTCAAATAAACACCACGTATTTTCACTTTTCCCCGTTCTATTTTCATATCGATTTTCTATTTTCACTTCTCTTCATTCTATTTTCAGATCTGCTATTTCTATTTTCAAAAAATCACCACCTATTTTCACTTTTCCCTGTTCTATTTTCATATCGATTTTCTATTTTCACTTTTCTTCATTCTATTTTCAGATCTGCTATTTCTATTTTCAAAAAGTCACCACCTATTTTCACTTTTCCCTGTTCTATTTTCATATCGATTTTCTATTTTCACTTTTCCCTGTTCTATTTTCATATCGATTTTTTATTTTCACTTTCCTTCATTCTATATTCAGATCTGCTATTTCTATTTTCAAAAAGTCACACCTATTTTCACTTTTCCCTGTTCTATTTTCATACACACCAGACCACATAACTGTTCCTCACTCACTACTGAAATGAAAAACCTCCCGAAAGAATTCGAGAGGTAAAATATCTTAGTATTTAATTAAGAAATATTTTTTCTTTCCACGACGAACGATGGTAAACTGATCTTCAATTCGATCAGCAGTTGTTAAAACATAATTCGTATCGGTTACTTTTTCACCGTTAATCGAAACTGCTCCATTTGTGATGTCTTCACGCGCTTGACGTTTAGATGGGGATATCTTGGCAGCAACAATTAATTCCACCAACGATAACTCTTCTTCAGCAGGAGCTTCGTATGAAGGAACATCTTTGAAGCCTTGCTTAATTTCCGCAGCAGTTAAATTCTTAACGTCTCCACTAAATAGAGCAGCAGAAATTTTAATTGCTTGCTGTAACGCATCTTCTCCATGAATCATCCGGGTCATTTCTTCAGCTAGTGCTTTTTGGGCTTTACGTAGATGCGCCTCTTCTTGGATCGAAGCTTCTAACGCTTCGATTTCTTCTTTTCCGAGGAAAGTAAAGTATTTCAAGTATTTGATGACATCTGCATCTGCTGTGTTGATCCAGAACTGGTAGAACTCATACGGTGATGTTTTCTCAGGGTCAAGCCAGATTGCACCGCCTTCGGTTTTACCAAACTTTGTTCCATCAGCTTTAGTGACTAATGGAATCGTTAAACCAAATGCTTTCGAACCTTCTGAGGCCATTTTACGGATCAATTCAAGACCAGTTGTGATATTTCCCCACTGATCACTTCCACCGATTTGCAATTTACATTGATGGTTCTGGTATAAGTGTAGGAAATCCATCGCTTGTAAAATTGTGTAAGTAAATTCAGTAAAAGAAATTCCTGTTTCTAGTCGTGATGCGATTGTGTCTTTCGCTAACATATAGTTCACACCTACATGTTTTCCGAAGTCACGTAAGAAACTTACAACATCTAACTTACTTGTCCAATCATAGTTATTCACCATGATTGCACCGTTTTCTCCTTCAAAATCAAAGATGCGTTTCAATTGCCCTTGAATTCCTTGTACATTGCGTTCTACATCTTCTGTTGTCTGAAGTTTTCTCTCTTCGCTTTTTCCACTCGGGTCACCAATTAGCCCAGTTGCACCACCAACAAGAACAATCGGACGATGGCCTTGATTTTGGAAACGTCTTAACGTTAGGAATGGCAATAAATGACCAATATGCATACTATCTGCAGTTGGGTCAACACCGCAGTATAGTGAAATTTTTTCCTGGTTTAATAGATCAGTCAGACCTTCTTCATCTGTCTGTTGATAAACGACTCCACGCCATTTCAAATCTTCTAAAAGATTCATCTTTCTTCCTCCAAATCGTAAAAATAGCATATAAAAAAGCACCCCTGCACAATGCAGGGGCGCTATATGCGCGGTACCACCCAGCTTGAAAACATACGTTTTCCACTCAATTCGATAACGGTTCAACCGACCGTTGCTACTATATTTGTTCACAACGGTAGCTCAAGGAGGTAATTCATTTTTCTATTTGTACCGACTCCCATCAACCGCCGGCTTTCTGAAAACAGGGATAGAAAAACTACTGATTCCCATCATTGCTTAATATAAAGTTATTAAAGCATTTTTACCACAATAAAGCTATTATTGTCAAATATCTCATGAAATAAAAGGAAAATGCGGCAACCTAGCATTTCAAGACGGTTGTTTATGCTATAATGTATGTGATTTTAGGGGGAATGATAATGAACCATGAACAAAAAGGGTGGAAACACTTTCTTTCTTCGTTGCAGTCATTTTTTACAAATAAAAAGACCGTAAAAAGTGCTAGAATCACCTACAATGTTGTTTGGAACTTACTATTACTTTTTATCATTATTATGGTGATTGGTGCTGGCTTTGCTGGTGGAGCTGCAGCAGGGTACTTCGCTTCACTCGTTAAGGATGAGCCACTTCGATCCTACGAGCAAATGGAGAAGGATATCTATAATTATGAGGAAACATCTAATCTTTATTTTGATAATGATGTGTACCTTGGAAAACTCCGAACGGACCTTTATCGGGAAGAGGTTGAGCTTGAGGATATATCCCAATACCTTATTGACGCTGTCGTCGCAACTGAAGATGAATATTTCTATGAGCATGATGGAGTTGTCCCAAAAGCGATTTTTCGCGCTCTCTTCCAAGAGGTAACCAACTCAGCAACCCAATCAGGGGGAAGTACATTAACTCAACAGCTCATCAAAAACCAAATCTTGACGAATGAGGTTAGCTTCGAACGAAAGGCAAAAGAAATCTTGCTAGCACTTCGGTTAGAGAGATTCTTTGAAAAAGAGGAAATTCTTGAAGCTTACTTGAATGTAGCAACCTTAGGACGAGATGCATCAGGAAATAATATTGCTGGTGTAAAAGCAGCTGCACAAGGAATTTTTGGAGTTGAAGTAGATAAATTAACGTTGCCACAAGCTGCCTTTATCGCAGGACTTCCACAAAGTCCATTCGGGTATACGCCTTTTAGTAGCGATCAAGGAAAGCTTAAAGAAAACCTTGAACCAGGATTAACTAGAATGAAAACCGTCCTCTCAAGAATGCATACCGGCGGTTATATCACGTCAGAAGAATACAATAAAGCAATTGAGTATGATATTACGAAAGACTTTATCAAAAACGCGGATGATGGCCATACGATTGACGAATATCCTTGGCTAACATTTGAAATCGAAAAACGCGCCAAAAATGTTCTGGCTTATATTTTAGCTGAAAAGGACGGCTACGAAAAAGCCGATTTAGATGCAGATGAGGACCTAAAAGGAGAATACCTTACTCTAGCAGATCGAGACTTACGCCAAAATGGCTATAATGTCCATACAACAATCAACAAAGACATCTACGATAAGATGCAAAAGGTTGCCCAGAACTTTGAACTTTATGGCAACGATAAGCCTGAAGAAATAACCGATCCAGAAACTGGTGAAAAGGTAACAATCAAGGAGCCGGTTGAGCTTGGAGCCATTCTCATTGAAAACAAATCTGGGAAGATTATCAGTTTTGTAGGTGGCCGTGACTTTAAGCGAGAACAATTAAATCACGCAACAGATGCAAAAAGACAAAATGGTTCAACCATGAAGCCACTACTTGTATTTGCGCCAGCGATGGAACTTGGAACTCTCCAACCTGGATCTGTTTTGCCAAATGTTCAAGTGTATTTAAATGGCCCTGGTAAGCCATGGCCACATAACTACGACCGTAGCTATAGTGGGCTCACATCAGCAAGATATGCACTAACGAGATCCTATAATGTTCCAACTGTTATCGCCTATAAAAACATTGTTAATCAACGACCAACTACTTTCCTTGAAAAAATGGGCTTTACTTCATTATCCGAGGATGACCATGTGAATCTTTCAGCTTCAATTGGATCGATTTCGGGAGTTACCGTTGAAGAAAATGTCAATGCATATGCAACATTTGCGAATGGCGGTAAATTCGTCGATGCTTATTTGATTGATAAAATTGTTGATAAAGATGGAAATACCATCTTTGAACATAAGGCAGAAGAAGTCGATGTCTTCAGCCCTCAAACAGCGTATTTAACGATTGATATGATGAGAGACGTTATTAACCAAGGAACAGCGACATCAATGCATAATCGTCTGAAGTTCAGTTCAGATTGGGCTGGGAAAACTGGAACAGGACATAATTATTATGATTCTTGGTTTGTCGCGACGAACCCAAATGTGACGTTTGGTGTTTGGAACGGTTATGATACCCAGAAACCATTGGATCTGACTTATAAAGGTGTTAGTTATGGAGCAAGAAATATCTATTTATGGGCGGACTTAATGAACGCTGCTTACGATGTTGATTCAAAGCTTGTTGATCCAGAAGAGCGATTTGAAATGCCTGGTGGAATTGTTCGAAGATCTTATTGTGGTGCATCTGGTTTACTGCCTTCAAAAGCTTGTTCCGATGCAGGCCTTGTGCAGACAGATTACTATAATGCAAAATATGTTCCGACTAAGGTCGATGACACTGTTGCGTCTAGCAGATATGTTCGTGTTGGGGATAAGCGTTACTTTGCTTTAGATTCAACTCCGAATGAATTTGTTGAATCTGGCGGTGCAACAATTGACCCAAGTTATATGGAGAGCATTATTGGGCATAAGATCAGCAACCCGTCTCAGCTAATTCCTAATCGTGGAGCATGGTCAAACGTCCTTGTTGCAAATGCGAGACTGTCCGACAATGGCAACACCCCAGCGGCTCCATCAGTTGGTGGGTCTGGTAGTACAATCACTTGGAAAAAGCATCCTGAAAATGACGTGATTGGTTATCGCATCTACAATAATGGGAAAAAGGTAAAAACCGTGAAAGCCGGTGAAAATCTGTCATACAAAGGCGGTAACGGTTCATTCCATGTAACGGCTGTAGATATTGCAGGTAAAGAATCTGCACCTTCCAATGTTGTCAAAATTGGTGAGGAAAAGAAGAAGGAAAAAGAAGTCGAACAGAAAAAGCAAGAGAAACCTAAAGAGCCTGAGAAACCATCCGAGGATCCACAGGCCTCAGCAGAAACGAACTCAGAGTCTAACGAATAAACAGGAAAAAGGACCCGTACAAATGTGTATGGGTCCTTTATTGAAGGCTCTTTTCTTAAACTTTGTGCTTTTAGACATAAAGAGGAAAGAATTAGCTGTGTTATCACTGGACAGCAACTGAAAATCAGGAGAAAAGAGCAAGTAAACTTAATAAGAACGCACATAATGGATTATCCTGCGTTAAAATCGGCGTTAGGATTTTAACAACAATCTTTACAAAAATAGCCTTTTCGATAGATTACTTGAATTAGTCTTCCATTGTCGATAAATCGCCTGTTGGCAAGTCTAACTCCCAAGCCTTTAAGACGCGACGCATAATTTTTCCACTACGTGTTTTTGGAAGCTTTTCACGGAATTCAATCTCCCTTGGTGCTGCATGGGCAGCTAATCCTTGCTTAACAAATTGACGTATCTCTTCTTTTAGCCCATCTGTTGGTTCGTGACCATCAATAAGGGCAATAAACGCCTTGATGATTTCTCCTCTAACTGGGTCTGGCTTTCCGATTACGCCAGCCTCAGCAACGGCTGGATGCTCAAGTAGTTTACTCTCGACTTCAAAAGGACCGACTCGTTCTCCTGAAGTCATAATCACATCATCGATTCTTCCTTGGAACCAGAAGTAACCTTCATCATCCATGTATGCTGAATCACCTGAAACATACCAATCTCCTGGCATAAAATAGGATTCATATTTTTGTTCATTATTCCAGATGGTCGCCATCATCGAAGGCCATCCTTTTTTAATCGCCAAATTGCCCATTCGGAATGGTGGTAATTCTTCCCCACGATCATCTACAATCGCCGCTTTCACTCCAGGGATTGGTTTCCCCATTGAACCAGGTTTAATTTCCAGACAAGGATAGTTACAAATTAACTGAGCACCTGTTTCTGTCATCCACCAAGTATCATGAATACGAAGGCTAAACACCTTCATTCCCCAACGAACTACTTCTGGATTCAACGGCTCACCGACACTTAAAATGTGGCGAAGACTGCTAAGGTTAAAACGCTTAATCACTTCATCGCCTGCGCCCATTAACATCCTAAATGCTGTCGGCGCACTGTACCAAACCGTTACCCCATATTCTTCAATCATCCCATACCATGCTTCCGGACTAAAACGTCCCCCAACAATAACATTAGATGTTCCAGTCAGCCAAGGTCCAAAAATCCCGTAAGATGTCCCAGTTACCCATCCTGGGTCCGCTGTGCACCAGTAGATATCCTCTTCTTTTAAGTCCAAAACCCACTTAGCTGTTTGGTATTGTTGAATCATCGCATTATGAACATGTAAAACTCCTTTTGGTTTTCCAGTGGAACCGGATGTATAATGAAGAATCAAACCATCTGTTCGATCTACCCATTCTACTTGTAGGGATTTACTGGCTTGGGACATTTTTTTCTTGAAGTCTTGGTATTTGCCAGTTTCCTCTACCTGATCTCCTACTAAGAAGATATGTTGTAGTGCCGGCAACTCATCAACCGGGACCCTTTTTAAGAGCTCTGGAGTCGTAACAAGTACTTTTGCTTCACTATCTTGAAGGCGGTCGCGGACTGCTCCTTCCATAAATGCTTCAAATAACGGACCTACAATTGCCCCCAATTTAATTGCTCCTAATACAGCAAAGTATAGCTCTGGGGATCGAGGCATAAAAATAAATACGCGATCTCCCTTTTCCACATCTCCATAATTCTTAAAAACATTCCCTGCCTGATTGGAGTACTCTTTCATTTCTTTGAATGTATATTTTTCTTTTCGCGTTCCATCTTGGTAATAGAGAGCAATCTTATTTTTCCGGGGCCCATCCGCATGCCGGTCAATTGCTTCATGTGCCATATTGACTTTCCCTGTATCATGCCAAGAAAAGTTCTTCTCTACATCCTGCCAGTTAAAATTGTTATAAGTATCCTGATAGTTTTGTAGATTGAATTGTCCTTGAAGGGCTGGTAGCGCTTCCACTTTCATCGAATCCTCTCCTTTTTCTCTTTATGGTTAAGGTCTATTATAGTATAAATACACCATTTTCACAATTTTAAAATTTTTTTAAATTGTTTTTTTGTTATTATTCTATAACTTTTCTATCGTGATAAGACTGAAAATTTTGTGAAAACGCTTTTACCTAAAAGATTTAAATGTATAATGAAGAAGACAATTTTAATCATTATGGTGGTGACTTAATGGAACATAAAAAAACATATAACGCAAAGGAATTAAAGACAATTCATGGAAGTTTAATTATAGAAGGACCTATTTCCCCTGAAAAACTTAAAAGCCTAGAGTTCCATCATGATTTAGTTGCTTTTCGACCTCCGGAACAACAACATAAAGCATTGGTTGAAATTGCCGGCCTACCAGAGGGGCGAATTATTATTGCACGGCACGGAGAAATGGTTGTTGGTTATGTCACCTACCTTTACCCAGATCCGCTTGAGCGTTGGTCTGAGGGAAAAATGGAAGATTTAGTTGAACTTGGGGCCATTGAAGTCATCCCGAAATTCCGTGGCTGTGCAGTAGGAAAAAACCTGCTTATTGTATCCATGATGGACGATGCAATGGAAGATTATATTATCATTACAACCGAATATTACTGGCATTGGGATCTTAAAAATACCGGATTAAATGTTTGGGACTATCGAAAAATGATGGAGAAAATGATGAACGCCGGGGGCCTCACTTGGTATGCAACAGATGATCCTGAAATTAGTTCCCACCCAGCAAATTGTTTGATGGCGAGAATCGGAGATCGAGTTAGCCTTGAATCCGTCGAAAAATTTGACCGTTTAAGATTTATGAATCGCTTCATGTATTAACTGTTCACCACTTTGAACAAGAGGGGGATTCAAATGATTGTAGAAGAAATAATGAAAACAGACCTTGCCACTCTAAAAAAGGACAACACAATTGAAGAAGCTTGTCATTTAATGGAGTCAAAGCGGATTAGGCATCTTCCTATTGTTGATGACGAGTTTGTTTTAGTAGGCTTAGTATCCGACCGAGACATCCGTGATGCCATGCCTTCTAGATTTCTTATTGAGCAAGATTCAGAAGTTCTAAATAAACCGATTGAAAGTTTGATGACGACAAGTTTAATTACCTGTCACCCTTTAGATTTTGTTGAGGAAATTGCTGCCTTATTTTATGAGCACAGCATTGGTTGCCTTCCAATTGTAAAAGACCAAAAACTGGTTGGAATTGTCACTGAAACAGATTTATTGCACAGCCTAGTTGCACTTACCGGAGCACATCAGCCTGGCTCTCAGATTGAAGTAAAGGTCCCGAATAAAGGTGGAATGCTCAATAGTGTTGCTTCCATAATTAGTGCACGAAAAGCCAATATCTCTAGCGTTTTGGTTTATCCCTATCAAAAGGATGAGCGCTACAAAATCCTAGTATTTAGAGTTCAAACCATGAATCCTACTCGCATTATTGAAGATTTAAAGAAAGCAGATTTTCATGTTCTATGGCCTAACCTGCCAGGTGTTTCATCATGAGTGGTCGTTCTGTTTTTGTTTACTCAGATGAGTTATTAAAATACAAATTTAGCAGTCATCATCCTTTTAACCAAGTTCGCTTAAAATTAACACTCGATTTATTAAAAAAGACGAACGCGATTACAGACGCAGACATCATTCCCCCGCGACCAGCTACTGAAGAAGAATTATTCCTTATTCATGATCCCAATTATGTGAATGCTGTTCGCCTCGCAGGATTGGGTAAATTGAGTGAAGAAACGGCAGAAGGATACGGGCTTGGGACGGAGGATACTCCTATCTTTCCAAACATGCACGAAGCCAGTTCCTTGCTTGTCGGTGGGACATTGACCGCTGTGGACCAAGTCATGACTGGAAAAGCCGACCATGCCCTACATCTAGGTGGAGGGTTACATCATGGATTTCGCGGCAAGGCATCAGGATTTTGCATTTATAACGATAGTTCTGTTGCGATTAAGTACTTGATTGAAAAGTATAATGTCCGTGTGCTTTATGTCGATACGGATGCTCATCATGGAGATGGTGTACAGTGGTCTTTTTATGATGACCCCAACGTTTGCACATTATCCATTCATGAAACAGGCAGATACTTGTTCCCTGGGACAGGGAATGTAAACGAACGGGGACAAGGAAAAGGATATGGTTACTCCTTTAATATCCCTGTTGATGCCTTTACTGAGGATGAATCTTGGTTATATGCGTATCAAAACGCTCTCAAAGAAGTCGCGGATTTTTTCAAACCTGATGTTATTTTCACCCAAAACGGAGCTGACTCCCATTATTATGATCCTTTAACACACTTATCTGCAACGATGCGGATTTATCGAGAAATCCCAAGACTTGCACATGAGATTGCACACCAATATTGTAATGGCAAATGGATTGCTGTTGGTGGAGGAGGTTATGATATCTGGCGAGTGGTCCCAAGAGCTTGGTCTTTAATTTGGATGGAAATGACCGAAAACTCAAACTGTTATGGAAGTTTACCTGATGATTGGGTATCTTACTGGCAGGAAAAAAGCAGTGTGGCACTTCCCATTGAATGGGATGATCCAGCAACCCTTTATCCAGCAATCCCACGAAAAGACGAAATAACCGAAAAGAATCGCCTTACTTTGGAAAAGGCCCTCTATCCAATTTTACAAAAGAAATCGAACGAGCGAATCGATACATAAGGATCGAGAAGAGAGGCCCTCTATCTGATTAACAGGCCCATAAAATAAAAAGGCTCTTTTCTCAAGTGATTATGGGGAATTAAGAGTTGTTGCACCCCAAATATCGTATTTTTATGAGAAAAGAGCTTGCAAACTGACTGTAACGTAAAAAATAGCTTATCTTGCGTTAAAATCGGCTTTAGGAATTTAAAAACACCCTTTACGAAAACAGCCAATAAGAATGACCGCTTTTTACAAAGCGGCCATTTTTATTAATTATTTTTTGTTGAGTCGCGCAACTCAATACGATGAGGAAGAAGAACAGTTTGGTCCTCTACTTCCTCTTTATTCATTAATTTTGTAAGTAGACGCATCGATACCGCTCCGATATCATATAATGGCTGGACAATGGTTGTTAATTGCGGACGGACCATCATTGCAAGCCTTGTATTGTCTGAGCTAATCACTTCAAAGTCCTCTGGAACCTTAAAGCCACGGTCTAGCGCCCCATGAACCACTCCCAATGCCATCTCATCGGAACCAACCACAATAGCAGTAGGCTTTGTTTCTAGCTCTACAAGCTTTTCAATAGCCTCAAGACCTGAATCATACGTATAATCTCCCTCAATGACTAGCTCTTCATTGAATTCATAAGAAGCCTCTTCTAATGCACGTTTATAACCCGCTAGCTTACGAACACTATTTATTGGCTCTTGTAGAGGACCCACAACAAAAGCAATTTGTTTATGGCCTTTTTCAATTAATAATTGCACCACGTCAAAAATCGCTTTTTCATAGTCAATATTAACCGAAGGAATCGTTTCTGTTTGTTCAATTGAACCAGCTAGGACAATTGGTACTGGAGACTTTTTAAATTCCTCTACATGTTCTTCGGTGATATTACCACCCATGAACACAATCCCATCAACCTGTTTTCCAAGCATAGTATTTAATAAATGTAGTTCTTTCTCTTTATTTTGGTCAGAACTACTAAGGATTATATTGTATTTATACATCGAAGCAATATCTTCAATTCCTCTTGCTAGTTCGGCAAAGAAGATGCTTGATATATCAGGGATAACCACCCCAACTGTTGTTGTCTTTTTACTCGCTAACCCCCGTGCAACCGCATTTGGACGATATCCTAAACGGTCAATAACCTCCATAACCTTTTTTCTAGTCACAGGTTTAACATTCGGGTTACCATTCACGACACGTGACACCGTTGCCATTGATACATTTGCTTCTCTTGCTACATCATATATTGTAATATTCATGCCTTTCACTCCTTTAATCCGTAACACAGCTTTCTTCTATTTTACTGCATAAGTGGCAAGTTTAATCATTGCTAAGTTTGTGATTTAATATACATATGAAAGAATTCATGTATTTACTATACGCTATCTAATTAAATCTCGCAATCTGAACGTTAGATAATCTTGCATAATTAATATGTAAACTTGGTTAACTTATTGGTTTTACTTAAAATAAAGCTCTTTTCTCAAAGATTGTTACTTTTTAAAGGAAATATAGAATGATTTAGCTATGATTCCATTCCAAAGTTCGTATACTAGATGAGAAAAGGAGTATACAAATTAAGTAATAACACAAGAACGGCCTATTTCGCGTTAAAATCAGCTATTAGATTTTAACATCGAACTATACAAAGACAGCCTAGAATAAAGACACTTTATTGTGGTTAGTATCTTAACCCGATATTCCGGAAAAATGCTATATTATAATTCTGGGCCAAAACCAAAAGGATCCAATCTAAAAACAAGTTTGAGAAAAGACCCCAATAAAAACTTTGAAAAGAAGTTTTCGCTATATTAAAAAGCCTTCCCATTGCTGGGAAGGCTTGGAATGCTTTTAGATTTGCACAAAAGCAGATGAACGAAGGGATTCAACAAACTCATCAAATTGTTTCAAATCCATTTGCTGAGCATTATCTGATAAAGCTACCGCTGGATCAGGATGAACTTCCGCCATTACACCGTCAGCACCAATAGCAAGGGCTGCTTTTGCTGTTGGAAGAAGCAAGTCTCTTCTACCTGTTGAGTGTGTCACATCCACCATTACTGGTAAGTGAGTTTCTTGTTTAAGAATTGGAACTGCAGAAATATCAAGTGTATTTCTTGTTGCTTTTTCGTACGTACGGATTCCTCGTTCACAAAGGATAATTTGGCCATTTCCTTGAGCCATAATATACTCTGCCGCGTTAATAAATTCTTCAATAGTTGCTGAAAGACCACGCTTTAGGAGGACTGGTTTATTAACAGCGCCTGCTGCTTTTAACAGCTCAAAGTTTTGCATATTTCTGGCACCAATTTGAATGACATCAATGTAATCAACGGCCACTTCAATGTCGTTTGGATGGACAATTTCACTGATTGTCGCTAAATCGTATTCGTCGCCAATTTGCTTAAGTATTTTCAAACCTTCTAAGCCAAGACCTTGGAAATCATATGGCGAAGTTCTAGGTTTAAAAGCTCCTCCTCTTAAGAACTTAAAGCCTTTTTCTTTAACAGAAGCAGCAACAGATGCTACTTGCTCATACGACTCAACGGAACATGGACCGAATACAAAACGCTGTGTTCCATCACCAATCTTGACACCCTTCACTTCTACAACTGTATTTTCAGGCTTTTTCTTTCTAGATACAAGCAGTGCCTTCCGATGATCATCTTCTTGAAGTTCAAGACCAGCTTTAAAAATTTGCTTGAAAATATGTTCAATCGTTGAATTTTCAAATGGACCATTGTTGTTCTCTTTAATTAAATCAAGCATATGTCGCTCCCGAACAGGGTCATAGCGATGGACACCTTGCGTTTCTTTTGCTTTTCCGATTTCTTGAACCAATAGTGCTCTTTCATTAATTAAAGTTAGTAATTGGAGATTTAATTCATCAACTCGATCGCGTAGCTGATCTAATTTGTTTGTCATCGTTTCCCGCCCCTTCATTTCTTTTATTCAGAATGTACTGCATTTTCTATAATTAGGGTTTATTATAAAGGATATCAATTCGTTTGTCACGAACTTTTCTTTATTAATTAAACGCTTTTAAGCACTAAAGAATATTTTTGGTCCGAAAAGAGAAAATGGAAAACATCCATGTGCGCATGGATGTTCTAGTTAATCTCTTCAAGTGCTGCTGTTAATGATTTTTGGGTGATTTTCCAATGAGAAGCATGCCAGCCGACATTTCCCTTTGTAAATAAGATTGCCTGAGGAGATTCGTGCTTAATATGGAAGTGTTCAGCAATGTGATTCGATAATGACCTTGCTTCTTGAACAGCCAAGTAATAGCAAGGAACACTGGTTTCATTAGCGAAAGTTTCGTACTCTTGAAATGCTTCTTGGCTTATCGGACATGTTAAACTGTGCTTTACCATGAAGAATGGGTCTTCCCCTTCAGCAAGCTGGTTAAATTGTTCAATCGAATTGATCTTTTTCATACTTCCACTCCTAAATTCTTTTTTCAGAATAAAAAATTAACGGTGAAGTAATCTTACCACTCCACCGTTTGATTGACAAATTTATTAATGATTTAATTTCTGCTCGGTTTCATCAAAAGCTCTTTGCGTTTCTTCTAATTTTCTTTGAATTTCATCACCAAAATTATTGTCTTCTTCTCGAACCGATCCCCTAACTTTCTGAATCAATTCATTCGATTGTTGTGTAACATTATGAGCAACCGTGTTCGCTTTTTCTTTAACAACTGATGCTAATCCATTGCTCTTATAAAGCGCCCTATCTTTCAACTGAGAAGTCTGACCATCAATGGTTGATCTTAAGTCTTTACCAGACTTAGGCGTTAATAATAGTGCCGCTGCTGCTCCAGCAAGAGCGCCTATAAAAGCACCAACAAAAAAATCACGCGAGTTTGATGTTTTTGCATCTTCTTTCCCATTCATTTCTCTGCTTGCCATATTTGTTCACCTCATTTTTATTGATTGGCCCGTTCACGTTGTCTCGCAAGTATTTGTTCAGCTTCAGCATGGTGTTCAGAGTGAAGTTTTTTTGCTTTCCATTTATCTTTTAACTCAAAGAAAACATTACTCCATTGGACAACTTGGGAAATTTTATCCTGGCTTTTTTCTACTTCTTCATCAACCTTAGAAGTTATCGTTTGTATGGATTTGTTAAAACGCTGAACAGAGTGGCCAACATCTTTTACTGCTAGTACAACTGAATTCAGATTTTCAGACTTTTCCTGGATATCTTCCGCAAGCTCATTGGTTTTATGTAGCAGCGTCGTTGTCTCACGTGTTACTCCATCAAGTTGTTTTTCCAATCCCGTCAACGTGTGTGCGACACTGTCGAGCGTGCCTTGAAGGGATTTTAACGTCTTCGCTAAATAGATCACGAGCACGAAAAAAGCAATAGCTGCTACAGCCGCACTTAAATAAAGAATGATTTCCACATTTGCACCTCCATTAGCCCTATACATGCTTTTCCCTAACTAAACGAGACAAAACCTAAATATCCTTATGTATACCGTATAAGGCTTTCCATTTCACAGTCTTCTAATCATTAGGATAACATTTACAAGCCATTTCGGGTACAATTATAATTGTTTTTTCACATTGATTAGGAGGGATTTACATGAAAGACCCACGTATTGAAAAACTAGCCAAAAATTTAATCAATTATTCCATTAAGCTCCAAAAAGGGGAAAGTGTTTTAATTGAAAATTTCGGCTTACAGCGTGAGCTTGTGACAGCTCTTGTAAGAGAAGCCTATGCAGCTGGTGGCTATCCATTCGTTTCCCTAAAGGACCAACAAGTTGACAGGGCCCTTTTACTCGGGGCCGAAGAAGAGCATTTTAATCGCATCGCTGAGTATGAAGCAAATGTAATGAAGAATATGGATGCTTATATCGGGCTTCGCTCAGGCGACAATATTAACGAACATGCAGATGTGCCAGATAACAAAATGAAAATTCATGGTCAAACGATTGGGAAGAAAGTACATAGAGAAATCCGTGTTCCAAAAACAAAGTGGGTTGTTCTTCGTTATCCTACTTCTTCAATGGCACAGCTAGCCAAAATGAGCACGGAGGCGTTTGAAGATTTCTATTTTGATGTATGCAATTTAGATTATAGCAAGATGGATCATGCAATGGATTCGCTTGTGGAATTGATGAACAATACTGATCAAGTTCGGTTATCAGGTCCTGGAACTGATCTAACATTTTCAATAAAAGATATTCCGGCTGTTAAATGTGCTGGAGAAGCCAATATTCCAGACGGAGAAGTTTATACCGCTCCTGTTCGCGATTCAGTTAACGGAACGATTACGTATAATACCCCTTCGCCATATCAGGGATTCACGTTCGAAAATGTCCAACTTACATTTAAAGATGGAAAAATCATTGAGGCTACGGCAAATGATACAGACAGAATCAATAAAATTTTTGATACAGATGAGGGAGCCCGCTTTATAGGGGAGTTCGCAATTGGGGTAAATCCATATATCCTTCATCCAATGCAAGATATCCTTTTTGATGAAAAGATTGATGGTAGCTTCCATTTTACTCCTGGTCAATGCTATGACACCGCTTATAATGGAAACCAATCAAATATTCACTGGGACTTAGTAAATATTCAACGCCCTGAGTATGGTGGTGGGGAAATTTATTTCGATGGAAAGTTAATCCGTAAAGATGGACGTTTTGTACTTCCAGAGTTAGAAGCACTAAATCCAGAAAACTTAAAATAAATATGACAGAACGAGAATGTTCTTCTAAAAAGAAGGCTGTTTTCGTAAAGATTGTTGTTAAAATCCTAAATCCGATTTTAACGCAGGATAAGCCATTTTGTGCATTCATAATAAGTTTACTGGCTTTTTTTCTTGATTTAGAGTTGATGTCCAGTGAAAACAAAGCTAATTTTTTCTCTTTATATCTAAAAGTAACAAAGTTTGAGAAAAGAGCAAAAAAGAAAAAGGATGCGAGTTTTCGCATCCTTTTTTTTAAACCAATTGGTTTTCATAGGCAGCCTGGAATTTTTGAATATCCCCAGCTCCCATAAAAATAATGACACCGTTATCGTGCTTCTTGAGGAGCGAAGTATCTTCTTCTGTAATAATTTCTGCTCCATCGATTTTTTCTTGCAAATCCTCGATTGATAATTTTCCATGATTCTCTCGGGCTGACCCAAAGATTTCGCATAAATAAACCTTATCTGCTTGGTTCAGGCTATCAGCAAATTCTTGAAGAAAAGTTTGCGTTCGAGTAAACGTGTGTGGTTGGAATACAGCAACGATTTCACGATCTGGGTATTTTTGATTCGCTGCTTCAATCGTCGCTTTTATTTCCGTTGGATGATGAGCATAGTCATCGATGATCACTTGACCACCAATCGTTTTTTCCGAAAATCTTCGCTTAACACCCTGGAACGTGTTTAATTGTTCTTCAATGATCTTCGCTTCAATTCCCTCATAATTGCAAAGAGCAATAACCCCAAGTGCATTAAGAACATTATGATCTCCATAAGCAGGAATAGAGAAGGTATGATAATACGTATTGCGAACAAAAACATCAAAGGTAGTCCCATCAGTAGACTTTACTACATTTCTGGCTTGAAAGTCATTTTCTTCCGCGAAGCCATAAAATACAACTGGTACCTTTGCCTGTATCTTTTGCAGTTGTTCATCATCGCCACACGCAATGATTCCTTTTTTCACTTGTAAAGACATTTCCTGAAAAGCAGAAAATACGTCTTCAAGATTTGCAAAATAATCTGGGTGGTCAAAATCAATATTTGTCATAATCGCATAATCCGGAAAATAGGACAAAAAGTGGCGTCGATACTCACAAGCTTCAAAGACAAAATACTCTGCTGCCTTGTCTCCCTTACCAGTTCCATCTCCGATCAGAAATGAAGTCGGTTTAGCTCCTTTCATCACATGTGCAAGGAGACCTGTCGTAGAGGTCTTCCCATGTGCACCAGTCACCGCAACGCTTGTGAAATTTTGCATAAAATCACCTAAGAAACGATGATATCGAACAATTGGGAGCCCTAATTCCATAGCCCGCTGAATTTCTTCGTGAGTATCTGGGAAAGCATTCCCAGCAATAATTGTCATTCCAGGCAGTATATTATCCTTATTGAACGGAAGGATCTTTATTCCGGATTGTTCAAGGGCAATCTGGGTGAAGAAATGTTTTTCAACATCAGAGCCCTGCACTTGATAGTCCATATCATGGAGAATCTGAGCAAGAGCGCTCATTCCAGACCCCTTTATACCTACAAAATGGTAAATAGTCATATAAAGAACCTCCAACAACGTCTGTATGTAACACAGTATATGACGGTAATCGTTTTTTTGCTCATTATTAATGGCTGTACGAACTGTTCAGTCTGTGCAACCTTGAATATTGAAACATTATATCATTTTTTCTTTGTAAAAACTATGGCATTACTAATATTCATATTTTCAGGTAAAACCATTCTTCCAATTCACTCCGACAATCACACACTTATTAGCTATCATGGAAGGCTTCTAAATCGTCTAGGGAAATAAGCACATCCCTTGGTTTACTTCCCCGCCCTTCAGAAATAAAACCGTTCTGTTCCATCATATCAATCAATCTTGCAGCACGGTTATAACCTATTTTAAATCGGCGCTGGATACTTGACGTAGAGGCTCCTCCCTGCTCAATGACATATAAACAAGCGTCATAAAATAGCTCATCCTCTTCTTCGGTAATTTGTGATTTTTTGATTAACTCATCCTGTTCAAATAAATAGTCAGGTTCCCGTTGCTTACGAACAAAAGCGACAATTTCATCAATTTCTTCATCCGAAACAAAGGTGCCTTGCAATCGGAAAGGCTTGGAAGAGCCGCTTTCTAAAAAGAGCATATCGCCCCTGCCTAACAGTTTCTCTGCCCCACTTATATCGATAATCGTTCGTGAATCGACTTGTGAGGACACAGAAAATGCAATTCGCGTTGGAACATTCGCCTTAATCAACCCTGTGATTACATCAACGGAAGGTCGTTGAGTAGCAATAATTAGATGTATTCCACAAGCACGCGCCTTTTGGGCAATCCTGCTGATGGCCTCTTCAACATCGGCTGGAGACATCATCATTAAATCAGCAAGCTCATCAATCACAATCACAATATAGGGTAATTTTTCCGCATAGCGACCATGCCCAATTGCCAATTCATTAAATCGGCCAATATCCCTTACCCCTGTATGTGCGAATAATTCATAGCGTCTTTCCATTTCCTCCACTGCCCATTTCAATGATGCGGTTGCCGCTTTTACATCTGTAATAACGGGACTCACTAGATGTGGAATGTGATTATATGGAGCAAGTTCAACCATCTTAGGATCTATAAGCAATA